>TBL_comb48_EPIDRAFT_1003566_pt1 | contig 10323 bp, 12 predicted proteins | sample TroBogEpilimnion_37_FD_10681 | JGI IMG/M metagenome (IMG submission 10681)
GTTGACCTAACTGGGCTACCGCTGTGGGAGAAACGATATTCGTTGAAATCGTGTTCCAAGTGAGGGTCATGCTCACTGTCTGGACGGGGGGATTCACGAAAGTGATGCTATAGGTATCAGGATAATCCACTATAGAGACGGTGATATTTCTCAAATTGGGGGTAATCACCCCGCCACTGGTATAAGTCCCGAATCCCGTAGTATTAACCCCCACACTAAAGGTGGTTTGACTCAGAACTGTGATCGTGTAAGTACCATTGAAGGCTGAAGGCGTCACTCCTGCGATTGTAATAATCTGGCCAGTTGAATATCCGTGATTCAGGTTTGTTGTCACTACGCCTGGATTCGCCCCCGTGAATCCAGCCACAGATAGGGTTGATCCAACGATCGTAGAGATATTCGGAATAGACATATAAATCGCTTGAGCGATTTGATATGGATCACCCCCACCTACGATAATCTCCCACTGATTCGAAGCAGGGTTTCTGACGGAGATCAGGTTACTCTGTACTCCAGAAACTTCCAAAAGCTGGGTTTTGAGAAGGTTAGGAACTCCTTGTGCAGTAGCCAGACCAGCTTGAATAACCTGGGCTCGATAATTTTCCAGGGGCTGAGCCGAAGCTCCCGGAAGTCCCGCTACCAAGTTAGTCACAGTCAAGGTGAACCCGGAAGGCACAGAAGTAACCAGCTGGGTCACCGTACCAACGGGGACTGCCCAGGAACCGGCCACTGTAGCTACGCAGTAGAGAGCTGAGCTCTGGCCAGAAGCAGCAACTGCTCCGCCATCCTGGACGATGTACTGGTGTACCCCGTCACCCACTACGAATCCTTTATTGATCACATAACCAGGGCTACCTGAGAAAGTGACATAGACAGAAGTATTCGATCCGATGCCCTGTTGTACTCCGTAAACTTGTCCTAGTTGATTCAGGATAAACGAATTAGCAGTAGTCGGTGAAATAGAATTCACCAGATCTACTCGGGCAGCATCGATGAGAGTCAAAGCTCCGACGTCTGTGCTGGAGATGTCCTCTATCAGTGATCCCGGCAGATTATTCGTATAGCCGGGATTAGAAGTCGCTACCAGAGCCGTCAACTGAGCCAATAAGTCCGTAGGAGCAGTGGGTTGAAGTCCAGCAGAATTGATATCAGTTGTGATCATACAGCCACCTGTGCATTAAGTTTAGTTCCCAGCGTAGTAACGATATCCACATTGTAAGTAGGAGTTGCCGATTGTTCTTTGGTGATCGTGAGACTGGCAAACAGCGATGAAAACTGTTGCTGAGTCACGATCACATAAAAGTCAGGAAATACTTGTTGAATCACTGAGCGCTGAGCGGGTATTCCGTAGTTAGCGTAGAAGGGGGATTCTCCTAGGGCTAACTTCAACACTTGAATCAGTGTGGTGGCATACCCGTTCTCAAAATTTCCATTAGCATCAGAGTCAATCTCTGTCCATACTAAATTCCCAGAGTTGTCACGAATGCGACCGTAAGTTCTCATACTACTCCCCCTGTGTTAGATCCGCCAGCTTGAACTCCGCTATGTTCGTGAGCCAGATAAGCCTGTCCATTGATCGTTAGGGTTCCCACGATTGAGACTCCACTGGGTGTTACTGTCACTGAGCTAGATCCACAGACCAGAGATACGGTATTCTGTCCGGTAATCACTACTCCATTCGGAGTAAGAACAATCGTCGAATAAGATCCGGTATCTCGTAGAACTACTCCATTCGGCCCATAAATGGTTACGGCGTTTGGATCGACCGTTGACCACTTAGTGCTTCCTATGGGCAGGAATACCAGGGCAGTCAGATTCCCGGGTTCACTCAGATCGGCGATACCCGTTCCCAGTCCACTCATTGCTCGAAGACTGGCATCGGCCGGAATCGCGAAACCCTTATCCTCTACTTGAATGGGATAGCGGATATACTCCGGACCAAACAAAGGAATCGTGACACGAGGCAGTGTCAGGGCTCCAGCATCGATCTCGAACTTAACCGTCACGATCCCACTGCTAACCACTGATACCACAGAACAGGGGTAGGCTCTTCCTGACGTTTGGAAGGCGCTACCTACCTTTCGATCAGTATGATAATTCAGTGACTGAAAGAGCGGGACTTTTTGGTCAATGGATGACATTATTGTGACGGTAAATTATAGGCTTGTACGACGGTTACCCAGTTGCCTGCACCCGGGGATCGAAAGTCACCCAGATGTCTCACTGTTTGAACTGTGAATATCCCCTGAAAGACAGTGGTGTTCTTAAACTGAGAGTAAGAAGCTGGTAAAGTTAAGACCAATCCTCGTTTTCCAGGAGGGGGCATCTGAATAGAAGAGCCCACCTTAATATCATTTCGCATTACTGTCTTGAACACAATCGTCTGGGGGTTTATCCAGGTCGGTTGCCCAATGAAATCATTGAAGTCAATTTGTATTATCTGGGACTTCGGCGGATTCTTATTCAACCAGTTATCGTATACATAGATGATATTGTCTATGTAAGCAATCTGAATTCCCGCGTAGTTAGTCCCGCCAAGGATACTCTTGCTCTTCTGATTCAGGTAAGCTGCGAAATCCTGCAGTGTCAAATGCTGAACCGTCAGAGTCTCAGGTGCTACCAGATTCGGTGAGATATTTACATTGACTGTCTGCACATAAGGAAATACATTTTGCAATGTGCTGAGAATTACCGTACTCAACAACGAATTATTCGGACAGACGAATGAGAAGTTATATGGATCTTCTAAACTTCCCGCAGTCTGGACCATAATGAGATCCAGTGTCTGCGAAGTTCCCTGCCAATTTCCCAGGGCCTGTTGAATCCTGGATTTCATCAGAATTCCATACTGCTTAGGATTTGCTAGGGGCAGTCCCTTAGCCATTCCACCGGAAATCTGGATGTTGCAATATGAAGTCCCATCAGGACTCGGATTAAACTGTGAAGCAGCCTGTAGCAATGACAGTCCCACATTATGAACCGTCAGAGCCGCTCCAGTTCCCCCCATCGGGGAGTTATAAGGAGAGGTCGGAAGATCCAGACTAACGTTCAGTGCTCCAGGAACCGTATTGCCATTCGGGTCAGTACTAGTGAAGCTTCCGTTGAAGATTGTCTTTCCACCGGAGACCACTACTTTAGGAGTTCCATTAGGATGCTGTGGATCTACCTGAGAGATCAGGATTTCATAGCGTCTCACGGAGAAATCTCGAATTGGTTCATGGATGTACGATAAACTAACTTGCTAACGAAATATCCGGCAGTCAATGAAATATCATACCCAAGGGGAGAACCAATCAAAGGCAGACAAACTATCAATGAATTGTTCACATCATAGATATTGACATAGTACCGTTGACCGTAAACATTCCAGTTCACGATCACATTGTAGATCGCCCCATCCAGAGTAGCCTGGAATTGGAAGTTCGTGTTATTAGCCGGATTAAAGCTAATGACATTCGTCTGGGTGATCGCGGACGGCTGATTGAGGCTATAGCTAGATGCTGCTCCCTGGGTATTATTCAGGCCTCCATATAGAGGAGAAGCAACCGAATTCGGGTTATTAACCGTGCTGCCAATTGTACTCCACAGGTCACTCATGCTGGCAGACCTCCCTGGATCGTACTCATCAGAGCACTCAAGGTGTTCTGCGGTCCTTGAGCTACCAGGGGCTGCATGAAATCAAACTGCCAGGCATTCTGTGGTTGCTGGCTGTCTGGACGGGATACATCAGTTAAGTTCATCAACAGACAGTTCAGATAAACATAAGACGGGGTAGCCACAATGTAAGTGCCACCTGCCTGGTTATGAGCATCCAATGCTGCCTTCAACGCCGTGAAGGTAATCATCTTCGAGATATAACCACCATTCGCATTTGCTGGGCAGTTCATCAGCATCGAAATTCTCAGGGGCTTAGCGATGATCGCATTAGCCGCTTCGTACTGATTCGCGAAAGGATACATAGCCACATCGTTGTCTATCAGAGTGGCTCCCGGCAGTGGACGAAAATGGCCGAAGAAGTTATTTAGATTGAGTGGATTATTTCCATTCAATAAGCTGAACCCAAAATTCGCTGCCTCAGTGACTGCGATAATGGGCAACAGGCTTCCTGGCACATTACTAGCCAATCCATTCGACAGAATGATCGGGGATATCTCATAAGCCAGCTGATAAATTGCTTGCCCGAGGTTCATGGGGCCACCACAGAGTTGTAATGTCCACCAGCCATCAACAGATTAAAGCTGGGATCAATTCCAGAATCTTTGTTGTACAGGATGTTCAAGGTCATGGGAGCCGGATTGAAAGGGGCAGGAGTATTGTTCGACTGCTTCTGGATATAGTTGCTAGTTTCCGTCGGCAGATGTTTCTTCCAATCACCGCTGTATTGTTTGATGATCTTGTCGAGATTTCCTTCTCCGTAGTTATAAGCAGCCAGGGCTTTCTCAGCATCTCCCTTGTAATAATGGAGTAGACCTTTCAGTTTTACAGCAGTACCGGTGGCTGATTGTTGAAGATTGAAAGGATCTTCCACATGGAAAGCTTCCATCGTCTTCGGCAACATGCCCATGTGACCCCAGGCACCCGCAGGAGAATGCATCCAGTTAGGATCACCACGATTAGATTCCTTCTTCCAGATTCCCGACAGCATTCCGCCAGGAAGTCCGTATTGCTTTTCGGTCATTGCTAGGAATTGCTCATCCTCGGCAGTGGCCTTATGAGGATGCATCTTGTAGTAAGCCAGACGATCATTGAGAATGTCCTCAGTAACGGGGACCTTTCCTTTCTCGATCGCTTCCAGAGTGGGATGAGGTTCTGGAGAGATGAGACCGAGTCTCATTGCTACCCGCCAGGCAGCGTCGGCCATTTGACCAACCTTCTTAGCGAAATCTTCTGTAGCCGTCAGGAAGTCACTAACTTTCTTCTGGAAGGCTTCAGGATCGAATGACTCAGCAAAGTTTTGTATCTTGCCCCCGAGTCCAGAAATCCATTCCTTCAACTTAGGGCTGGATAAGAAAGCCTTCACGGCACCTGAGAAAGAATCTGAGAGTGCTTCGATTGGCTTGACTAATCCTGTGAGTCCCTCAATGAGAACTGTCTTGATCTTAACGCCAGATTCTGCCAGCTTGACATCCAGATCTTGCCACTTGCGTTGAACGTCGTCTTGGAGTTTGAAGATTGCCTGATCCTGCCGATACTTCTTTTCGGCATTGGCTATTTCTTCCTTGGTGAGAGAAGCATAACGACGAGCGTCTTCCACAGAGATGCCGAGTTGAGTGAGCCCTGTGGCTTCCAGTCGTTGCTGGGCAGTGGCTGCAGGACCGGCCTTATAGATATTGGCCGCTTTCTGGAGGATTTGAGGAAGAAGTTGTGCGGCACTCTGATTGGGGTTCATTCCCGTGAAGGCCCACTGCTTCGTCACATCAGTCTGGGCGGCCGCGATGTTGCTGAGTAGGGAGTGGACATCAGTATAGCGGGAAAATTGCACCTCAGCGGCTTTTAGCTCACCTGCTGAGACCCCTAAACCCTGGGCTCGTCTCCGGGTATCACTAACAGAGGACGCTAGGGCTCCGATTCCGAATAACCCACCTCCTACACCCAGAAGTCCCCCAGCCAGGCCAAAACCAGCCCATTTGGCCAAATTCAGGGTAGCTGAAGCGATACTTCCCGCGATCTTAGCAGTGGTCTTCCCCACAGAGGTCATTGTGCGATCGGCAGCCTTCAGAGCGACTCCGATTTTCTGGGAAGCAGTCTCAGCATTGTGAAACTGTTTGGATACTTTCTCGATGCTCTTCGTGAGATGATCGACGGGAGAGAGGACTTTCTTTACGCCACTGCCGATAGCTCCCCACCCATCATTCAGTTTCTTGATTTTCTGACTGTGAGAGTCAACAGACTTCTGGTACTTCTCGAAGAGAGCGACAAACGCCTGGAACTGTGCGCTATTTACATCAATGTCGATAATTGACTTAGCCATTTCGGAGTGCTCTCAGTAAGTACCGTTGTCGAAACTCGTGTGCTGAACTTTTACATTCAATATCTATATCTTCAAAGAATTCCATGAACCCCTCACCGGCTAGATAATCTAGGCAGCCACTGACGAGATGGTCTCCGTCGCGCCAGTATTCTCTTCCTCGGTCGAGGTCTTCAAGGAAGTTGTATATTCCATAAAGTCTAACGACGTAGTTTGCGAATTCCAGAGGCCATTGACGGTTTCCATGATTCCCTCGATCTGTGCCCTCTTGTTCATCATGGAAACGCAAGTAAAAAAGATGATCTCTCCCTCGATCTCAGCTAAAGTCTCAGAATCGATAATCTCTTTTGAAATGGCATTGTACAGAGGCAGGGTTTTCCAACCTTGATCACCCGGAATGGCTACATTCGTCAAACGAATGATTTCATTCATTAGACCTTTCCGAACTCCGGTGTCTCCCTCCCACACTCCGAGATCTTCTGCCGTTTGTTTCAGCATTAGATATGCGATCCGAGGACCAGCAAGAGCCCCAAGACCCTGTGAGAAGATTGCTGCGAAGGTTTTGGAAATAACCAGGAAGTATTGCTCGAAGACATCCCGAGAGATAGGAGTCGAGTGGACGAAAATCTGTCCACCCTTCTCGTAATCAATCGGAATGACCAGGTTTAGTGCTTTGTTGATTCTCATCTATCCTCTCCTACTAGATGAACTGCTTAAAGGCCCCAGAGAGCCGAGTTTACCGAGTAGATACCGGTGAGGGTAACCACGAAGCCCGGGACATTGCCGTCAAAGGTGACATCACGAACACCCTTCAGCACGCAGTTGGTGAGTTGATAATCTGACAGAGCAGGAGAATCGGGAATAACGCTGATGTCCCCCACATTGACATTGGTCTCGATTTGCGTCTTGTAAATATCAGCAAGAGCCTGACTCTTGACCAGGTTGATTGTGACATTAGCCATCTGATACGGCTCAGGAGAAGTCACGCCTCCAGTCAGGGTGGGGATGAGCATACCAGCATCGCCTTCAAAAGCGATACTGATAGCTTCCTTCGCCAGATAGGGAGCAGTGACATTCAGTGAGTGATTGCTGGCATAGACCACACTACCGCGCAGCCGATTCAGTGTACCTTGATTGATCAGGGGATTTCCAGCCATGATCTGTTCTCCTTTATACGAGTGCGAACGAAGAGACGTTCACGTTGAAAATGATCTGGATGAATCCACGAGCCGGGGTATAAGTGACAGACAATCCAGCATACTTGCCAATCGCATAATCGCTGGGATTATCCGTGACATAAGTATTGAAGGGAACTGCTTGTACTGCCACCGGAGCCAGTACCAGTCCAAAGGCGATACCGGAGTTCATGGTGCCCTGTGCTACCTTCTGCAGAGTATTGATACCCGCCTGGTTGTAGTACAACGGATTGATCGGGTTGTTCGAACCGTTGATGATAGCGTTCGAGATGTCCAGATTGATGTTGATCTGTACCCAGTCCACCGAATACCAGTAAGTGAAGTCATTACCGTCAGCAGTAACGCCCCACAGAACCAGGGTATTGCTGATGCCGCCTTCTGCACCGGTTCCAACATAATTACAGTTGGCCGTCTTCAGTTGCTGTTGAACGGTTTGACTTCCGGTGAATGCCGTTACTCCAACCAGGTACTGGAAGGCCATCGGAGCGACCTTGTTTGTATCGCTCGGATTATAGTTCAAGGCATTCCAGAACATCGCGGCCAGACTGAACTCGGTCACGGGAGCGGAAGCATCCTCAACCATCATTACCACGGACTTGGTATTCGTCCAATTGGTATAGTTGGCCAAGGTTACCGTCACCCAGAAGTAGGTCTGAGCAGTGGTGGCGTCGAAGTTCTTCGCCATGGTGATGGCTGTCGGCTCACTGCTCCAGGTTTCAGGAAGCAGATAACCATAGAACCGAACAGTCGGATTGTTGATGTAAGNTGTGAGAGCGGTAACGCCCTGAGCGGTCGTACCAACGCCCAGCTCCAGCACATAGACNGAATTCTGAGTCCCTTGTGCGAAGAAGGTAGTGGCCATTGCCACCAGTTCAGAGATATCCTCCAGGGAGAACACTGCCCCGGTGACTGTGGCTGCGCCAGGATTGCTAACCAGAGCATAGGTCAGGGTATTCGTTCCCGTCGAGGTGATCGAGAAGGTACCGTTATATGCTGCAGGGCTAATACCGGCAATCGTACCCAGCAGAATATCGCCAGACGGAATCCCGTGAGGAACCGTCGTGGTGATCGTTACTACGCCAGTAGTCCAAGTGGCTGAAGTAATAGCCACAGAACTAGCCAGAATAGAAGCCAAGTCCGAGAATTGAGTGAGCAGATGCGTACTTCCAGCAGCGAGCGTAGTAGCCCCCTGTGAAACAAACGCACCAGTACGCTGTAACTGACTAGGCGCAGGCGCGATAGTCTGGGTTACATTGACTGTGACGATTTGAGTAGTCATTTAAACTCTCCTTAAGAGTAGCTGACAGCGAGAGTCTGGCCAGTGCCGGGGGTCACTACGATGCCGTGGTTTGTGGGCAAATCGATTTCATACACGCCGACAGTGTTGGGAATGACAGCTACATCATTGGCCGTGGCAGCACCGCCCACAGTAGCAGCATCATTGACCATGCCAGAAGCAGAACCCGCTACGATCACGCTGACTTTCGCCACTCGACCGGCGACATTTTTGACCAGAGTTGCGGCGGTGATGTTCTCAACGATGTTGGTGCCGTTGCCGACGATCAGAACGTTGTTCTTGATAGGAAGATATTGCTGAACCATGGTGAGACTCCTTTGCTGTTTATGTTATGCAGGAACTACATTGTAAGAACAAAACGCCGACTGAATCAACTTCTGTGCAATGTTGTTTACTGTGGTTTGATAGTAACTGATTTCAAAGACAACAGTTTTCTTCATTGCTAAAATGCCGAACTCTGGTTGAGTAACTTTCTCGTCCATTGGAACCGGCATATTCATTATACCCATGTTATCCGTGTTCATGCTGTACTGGAAAACATAATTCATGAAATTCAGAATCTCATTGTTCCGAAGTCCGAACAATGAGAGCTTTACTACATCCTTCACCAGCTGATTAGGATTTGAATTCTTGTCCAGCAGCGGAAAAGCTTGAATGGCCGTCGTTGGATTTATATCCACAGTAGCGTAAGGCGGTGCCAGATTCTGCCCTGCCAGATACGACGGATACAGATTGAAGTACTGATTCAAACTGAGCCAGATGGGCAAGCTGTTTGAAACGATAACGCTGCCAGTATCAAATCCAGACATCGTATCGATGAGCTGTGTATCCATAATGGAATACAGAGCATCTCCACGATAATGATACAGGTCCGCTTGTTTGTAGTAGTTATCCCGACGACTGAAAGCGAACTTCAGACCTTGATAAGTTGCTACATACATCAGATTAGGCGTAACCAGGTTGAAATCCTGGATCAGTTCTAATGCCGTGAACAAAATATGGTTATAGGCAGCAGTTCTGTCATCCATCTGATGCACTTCGGTATTGAAGTGAAAGGAGCCCTTAGCCTTCATAATCTTCGATGGCAAACCGGTGCCCGGATTATCGAACTCGCCAAACCCATAGGTCATGGCATTGTAAATCGCTGAGTCATTCAGCAGTGAAGCATTCACCCAGAAGACATAACCGTCCAGAGGCAGAATCAACTTCACATACAGCGTGAAGATTACTTCCTCGTTTGCTGAGAGGGTATTGACTCCCTCAGCCAGCCCAGAGGCTAGTTGAGGTTTTGCACCCGAACTCTCGGTTACTGTGGCCATTAATCAATCCAGCTTTTAAGTGATGCTTCAAACACCCCGGAATAAATAAAGCTAGGTCGCCTAGCCCCTTTAACAACCTCGTAGCTCTGCCCTTTTTTAACTTTGATAATACGCTTCCCACCTTTCAGCCGTAGCGTTTTACCTTCCAAAGCGGCTTTAGTAGGCACACCGGGTATTCCTAATGTTTCAACTTCCTGCAAGCTGATAAATTCCTTGAAACGCTTATCTATCTGCCCCGTAGCATCCCCAAAAATGTCTTTTTTAATGGGGCTTCCAGCTACAATATCTGCTATGGAATTTGCAATGCTATCTTCAAGAAAACCAGCTATTTTATTTTCATTATTTTTGTAAAATTCAGAAAATAGCCCATATTCGCGTTCTAATTCAACTCCTACAGAGTAGGTAGTTCCGCCTTCTGGTTCTGCCACATCAATTACGCCTAGATGTAAAATAAGACTCATTAAGTCAAGCCCCAGAGGGTGCCCAAACTTTGCATAAATGCAATGGCCTGCCGACCATAGGGGTTTTTAATGGCTTGCAAGG
>TBL_comb48_EPIDRAFT_1003567_pt1 | contig 10321 bp, 12 predicted proteins | sample TroBogEpilimnion_37_FD_10681 | JGI IMG/M metagenome (IMG submission 10681)
TATCCTGCAGCATTTCCTTGTTGACCATTACCACCTACACCGTTTGGTCCAGTAGCTCCAACCCCACCATTACCTTGCCCACCATTAGTACCTGCTGTACTAGTTGTCCCTCCACGACCATAGTTATAGGAAGGGTTACCAGTAAAAATCCAAGCACCTCCACCTCCACCTGCTACAATTAAAGCAGTTGCAGTACTGGCAGTTGCACCTAATGCAACAAAAGTTCCTCCACCTGAACCAGCTTGCTGACCACCTTGTGAAAAGCCAAGATTACTAGGTGCTGTTTGACCCACCAGTATAGTGAGTTGCTGACCCTGAGTGAGGGAGAAGTCACCCTGCATTACTGCACCACTACCACCATAATAACCATAACTAGTGCAGTTACCACCGGCAGCACCACTTGCAGTTATTCGGTAAGTACCAGTTGCAGGAACAGTCCAAAGTTGATAACCATTGTAACTGCCTTGATTGAAGAATTGTGTATTACTTGACCAACTAGTTGATTGATTAGATGAAAGTCCTGTAATGGCTTGTGCAAGGGATGGACCATTTTGCCCAGATACACCTGCACTTGTAAAGGAAAGGCTTGTACCAACTGGGAAGTTGTAAAGACCTGTTGAATATAAAACACCACTTGCTGCAACTTTACTACTTAATACAGTATAAGGCCTTCCAGCTTGATAAAGGTTTTGAATTTGAGCTGCAGAAAGGGCACTTCTAAATATTGCAACTTGATTTACATAGCCAGTATATTGAAAACCACCATTGGTACTAGCACCAATTACTAGACTACCACTAGCAACCATGTTAGGGGCCATACTAGTAGAAGTTCCGTTTGCTACACCGTCTACATAAAGTTGGTAAGTTGTGTTTCCTGCACTAACAGCAGTGGCCTGAAGTGTGGCCATGTGCCAAGTTCCATCATTTACTTTTGTAGAACTAACTGGGCCACCCACAAATGCATTATCAACTTCAAGGTTACCAGTTGCATTGGTAAACATAAAAATACCATTATTAATAGCAGAGGCATTACTACCAATAACTACAAAGTCACCACGAGTACTTTGAGTAGTATTAAACCAGGCATTAATAGTGAAACTTTGATTATTTCCCCAGTTGGGAGTATAATTAGTGCTAACAATATTTTGACCAGCAGAATTAAAGTAAGCTGAATAGTCACTTGGTATTACAGGATTAAAACCTTGTTGTACTTGGATAACATTACCACTGTAACTACCACTATAAACATTAACAGAAGAGTCAGTAGCTACACGAGTTGAGTTTGGGTCATTAAGTTTAAACCAAACATCTGGATTATAACCTGAAAGAACTGTATCAAAGTTTAAGTTGTTTCTTAATACAGTAAATGTGTAAATATCAATACTATTAGCAACACCACTTGATATAGGAGCTATACCACTAATTGTATTAAAATAGTAATTTTGACCAGAAGTTATTGTATAACCATCAACACTAATACCACTATAGTTACCACTTTGTAATAGTGCATAACCTGTACTTCCTTGAGTTGCAAGTAGGTTAGTTGTTATAGATTGGCCAGAATTCATTACAGTTGCAAGTGTACCATTTGTAGTGATATTAACTGTAAAGTTACCACTTGCCGGTACTGTGTAGAATGAAGTATTACCTGAGCTTGTATTAATAGTTAAACCACCATTAATACCAGTATTTAGAATATTTATTGTTTCAAGTGGTGACTTAAGAATTGCATTATTTAATTTAGTACCTGGGGTAAATTGAGGAGTATAAACAATACCCGAACCTGTACTAGCCAAAGCTTGACCACTATAGGTGGCTGCAGGAAAGATTGCTTGGTTGACTAGTGCATTTGCTTCACGAAGGTCTACAGCGGTTAATACTGGAGTAACACTTGAACCACTTGGATGAACTTGAGCGGTAGTATTATCAATACCACGAGTAATACCACTGACTGTAATTGCACCAGGGGCAGTGAGCCAAGGTGAAACGGTATAAAGACTTACAACATTAAGGTTACCAGCAGTATTGGTATTTGCAATATAAGCAAAGTTGCCACTAGGAGTAATTGCTAGTCCACCTGGTGCATTTAAATTGTATTGGGTACCACTTATAGTATAAATAAGGTTATTGGTTGCTGTATCAAATACACTGATACTGTTACCACCAAGACTAGTAACAAAAAGATAATTACCACTTGTAGTAGTTTGCATTGACATAATGGTTTGAGTACCATTACTACCTGTATTCAAAGTACCACCACTGATAATTGCAGTTACTGTGTCAGTATTAGAGTTGATTACACTAATTGAGTTGGCATTATAATTCCAAACATAAACATAAGGTATTCCACTAACCGTAGTAGTAACTGAAGAAAGTGGATTATTAAATCCTGTAGAAGCACCGCTAATAGTTGTGACAACAGTATTTGTATTTAAGTTTACAACAGTTACTTTATTTGCAACTTGATTACTAACATACATCTTATTATTAATGGGTGACATATTTCCAAGACCATTAAAGTTAAAACTAGTGCCACTCCATACGGTGGCTAATGTATTTGTTGCAGTATTAATTACACTTACTGCATTATTATTAGATGAAGCTGAATAAACAAAATTACCACTAGTAGTTGTTGTAGAAGTAATATATTGAGTATTTCCATTTATACCATAAGCAGAGCCACTCAAAATTGTAATATAAGCGTTAGTAGTTGTATTATAAACTAATAAGAAACCAGCAGCATAACCACCAAAATATGTTTGGTTATTTGTAGAAAAAGCAGCACCTTGAAGACCAAGAAGACTGGTATTATTACCACTCAAAATTGTAGTTAGAGTATTTGTAGCTGTACTGAACACTCCGATATTACCAGAAACCTGCTGTGGCAAGAAAATTTTATCACCACTAGGAGTAATATAAGTATCTGCAATTACATTAGCACCACTACTAAAACCAGAAATGGTTGCATAAGGTGTATTAGTACCAGCAAAAATTCCAGAAATAGTTGGAACATATATTTTTTCTTCTGTAGTAGAACCATACTGTAGAGAAAGATTAAATCCACCACCAGACCCTACGGTTGCCCATGTTGAACTAGTACCTGTTATAGTAATTGTAGTATCAGCGGCACCAATACCACTACCAGCAATAAAGGCAGGGGTAGCCCCGCCTGTATAACTATTTAAACTATAAGGTACTCTTGCCATGATTAATTAGTTTGCTCTTCTTTGAGTGCTGACAACTCTTTCATGATAGATTCAAGTTTAGCTTCAAGTGAAGCTACTGTAGGTTTAGCCTCTTCAGGTGTTTTACCATGGTTGGGGATATAATGAGTATTAATATGCTCAATAGCATATGCTTCAGCTTCCTCATAACTTTGGAAAGGAATATGTGGAGTATCTGGGTGGAATGGTTGAAATAGAATTGGCCAACCTTCTGGGTGTGGGTCAGAATGAGCATAAATATGTACTACATAGGGTGCTTCTACTTCTACTGTATAAGCGTAATGGTCACCAATCTGAGTATAATCTCCAGGTTTTGGATTTTCTAATGGGTATGTTGGATGTTGTGGAAACATTTTTCTCCTTAATATACGTTGTCGTTAGGGCCTGACCAAATTGCAAACGATGCTGGAAGTCCTGTAGTTGCAGAAGCGTATTGGCTATAACTTTGGTTACCATTAGGACTCATTACAAAATAACTATTTCCAAATGCTATACCAACACATTGGTAACTAGTACTTACAGCTGTCCAACTATAACCATTATTACTATAATTATAGCCTTGTTGATTATTATATGCGGTCATTAGACTCCAACCATTACCATTTGTACCTTGCTCATAATAAGCATTCCATGGTGTAGTAAATTGTGTCCAACTAGCTCCATTATTATTGGAATAAGCACCAACTTGCTGATTATTAGTTGTCATTGCTGTCCAATAATTTGTAGCGGGAGTATAAGTCAATCCACCCCAAAGATAACTTGGAAGATTAGCATTACCTGTCCAAGTATAACCGTTACTAGTAGTTGCAACATAAGGGGTACTGGTATATTCACCACCAGCAATTGCCATAAATATACCATTTCCATATTGAACTGTATGCCAACAAGTACTATACGGCATTGTTGAAGTAGCCCAACTAGCTCCATTATTTTGAGTATAACTAGCAACATTAGTACTAGAAGTCCCACCCCAGGTGTTATAACCAGCTACAGCAACAAATGTAGGAGTACCACCTGGGTTACCATAAATGATATCAGTCCAATAATTAGTAGTGGCATTAGTAGTAGCTGACCAAGTGTAACCATTTGTACCATATGCAACTTGATTGTTGTTTCCACCTGCTCCACCAATTGCAACAAAATAACCATTACCACCTGTCATATACCAATAGGTACTGTACGGCATTGTCATATTATTCCAAGTGGTTACACCAATAGAATAACTTCCATAACTATTATTACCATTAACAGCAGCAGCAGCATAAATTCCATTAGCATATGCAACCTTCCAGTAATAAACACCTCTTTGAAAATAAGTGACATTATTACCAAAATTAGTTGAACCATTTGAGTTAACAGTTGCAGTATAAGAACCTGCACCAGGAATAATAACATTTATGGCATTTGCTGCAGTTGTACTTTGACCATTAATAGTTGCTGTTACACCTGTACTAGTACCCCCATATACAAAAACTGGACCATTGTTAGGAACATTAACAGTTTGACTAGCACTGGTTGAACTATTAAGTGTACCTTCCCACAGTAGGGTACTATTACCAGTAAACTGTAAAGTATTAGCAGTTGTAGGATAAATAGATAGTGGCATTAGACTATTGTTACCCCTGAAATTGAAAAGTTAACACTTGTAGCAGATGCATTTCCTGCTAAAATCTGCCCTGAAGGTAATACTTGTTTCATGGTAAGAAATGCAGTAGAATTTGCAGTTATAGTAGAAGAGTTGACAATAGTGGTACCATTTAAACTAATAGAAAATGTTTGAGTACTAGCACTTGTATTAGTGGCAAGAATTTCTGTTACCACAGTAGTTGCAGCTGCTGTATAGAGTGTTGAACTACCTGTAGAAGCTGCTCCACGGTAAAGAACAATTGCATTTGTGGCCATTAAAGAAGTGCTCCCATCAAAGTTTGTACTGCAATATCATTAGCAGAGGTAGTAAAAGTATAAGTACTACCATTGGATGTTAAAACTTGGCCGGAGTTAGCTGTAAGTGGTACAGGCAAAGGAACCGGAGTAGCAAGACCAAATACAAGGTTTGTACCATTTGATAGCATTGCTTGACCACTAGAAGTTGCAACTCCAGCTAATGTTTGACTTACTAGTAAATTGGCTTCCGTTAAATCTACTGCTGTTAATACAGGAACAACTGTTACACCAGCAAGTTGCAATTGTGCAGTTGTACCGTCAATACCTCTAGTTATACCACTAATGGTTGCAGAACCAGAAGACCAAGGATAAGTACCTGCAGGACAGTATACTTTTTCTTCAGTGGTTTGGCCATAACTGAGGGCAAGGTTAAAACCCCCAGTTACGCCTAGAGCACTCCAAGAAGTGTCTGTACCAGTAATGGTAATTGTAGTTACACCAGAAGCTACACCCGTGAAGAGTGTAACCGGTATTGCACCACCGGTGTAAGAGTTTTTGCTGTATGCTGTACGGGCCACGATTATCTTTCTAGGCTAACTAGTAGCCAAGTAAATCAGGCTGGGTACGGAGCAGACTGCCAGGTAGGTGTGATTGAAAGTGAGTCACCAGAAGCAAGAGTAACTGTTCCAAGGTCTGCAAATGGTGCATACCAAAGTACAACTGCAGGAATTGGTGAAGCTGCTGGGTTACTTGCTGAACCAACACCACTCATGGTTGCAATGAAGATACCGTTGATGTTAGCCCAAGTTCCACTCTGGCAGGTGAAGGTCTGTGCTGAACCGTAAGTACTCTGTTGAACGTTAATAGTGTTAGCACCGATAACTGTAGTACCGGCAGTTGGAGCACCCCAAGTACCAGAAGCAAGGAAGGCACGTGAGTAACCAATACCTGAAACAGCAGCCAACTCGGTTACAGGGTATGTACCTGAGTTAAGTGTAATGTTAGTATTAGCAGTACCATACCCTTGAACAGTACCCCATGAGGTAGTGAAAAGACCAAGGTAAGTACCTGAAGTTACAGCCTGTGAACCTCTAGGGACAATATTAAGAAGGAAGTTAAGTCCTTCTTGTGGGAATACGTAGTTTGATGAGGAAGCCATCTTTTAACCTTTCTTTACTGAAATTGTATATCTATAGTGAATTGAATAGTGTCACCGGCACTCAAACTAAGTCCAACAAAGTTAGTCTTAGCAATCATTCCACTACCTTGAGTAATCCAAGTAGTCGCTGGAATGCTGGTTAATGCTGTTGAACCATTTTGCCCTCTAAGTACATAAAGAGTTTGATAGTTGTCTCCACTAACTACTGTCATTACTTCTGATGCAACTTGAATATTAAAAGGATATTGAGTTGGCCAGTTGTAGTAGTTACTTGGATAAATAAAACTTTGGGAGTTTGAATTAACCTGTTGTGTTAGTTGCCCTTGGATAGGAGCTGTAAAACCAGTAAAGAGTCCAAGGTTAGTTAGAGTTTGTGTTGCTGAACTTGAAAAAAGTCCTACCCATTGGTAGGTATCTCCACTAGTGGTTGTAGTAACTTGACTAACATTACCACCAGTTCGAGCTTGTACTTCTTCAAATAAAGCTACATCAGTAGCACTTGCTGTACCACTTGCAACTCCGACTCCAAGCCAGGGAGCATTTGCTCCGGCAGTTCCAGAAACTAAAGCTAGTACGATTGAACTTCTCGTACTTGCTGTTATTGTTCCTGCCATTCTGGTTCCTTAGACTCATCAGCTGATGTCAAGAGAAGTTCCCCCATATCTTCCCTTGACCCATCTGCTTTAATTTTTGTAACTCTCACCGTTAGCTTAGTACTAACTGGATTAATTCCATCCATATTAAATTAGCACTGCTGTTGCTTAGTGTTCTTTTGCTTAGTCTGGTTAAGGTTGCTTTGGTAAACATTAAAGTAACCAGTCAACTGTTGAGTCTCAAGTCCACCATCAGGACCGTTACCGGTACGGATTTGACGAACTTGTTGTTGAACAATTGTAGTGGTGTCTTGAACTACTGCACCGTTACCAATGATGTTGTAGGCGTGAACCGTAGCATCGTCAATCCAAGTTGGAACAGCGTTAGGTGTTCCGTAGTAGTTAGGATAAGCAGTTGTTCCACTTGCAGTTGTAATGTTAATGTTAGTTGCAGTAGCAGTTGAACCACTTGTACTAAGTACAGGAAGAGCAGCACCGGTTGCACTAGAGAATACAATTTGTGTAGTTGTCTGTCCAAGAAGTTGAGCAGTGTTACTACTAGATCCAGCAGCAATTACTGAAAAGGCAATTGTACTAGGAATAACAGCTTGAAGACCACTAACAAGTGCACCAACAGTTGAGTTACCTGTAAGTCCTGCAGTATTGAAAGTTGTTCCACCAACACTACCTGAAATGGTAAATGCAGTAGTAAGGTCAGTTACTACAAGCTTGTAAAGTCCACTAGGTGTAGTTGCAGCATTAATAATCTGCAATGGGTTTGGCATGTAAGATGTAGCAGCAGAATTTTGACGAATCGTCTGCTTCGTTAGCTGCTCAGATGTTACGTTTGGTGTTGTAGCCATTATAGTCCGCTTCCTTCTCTACGTGAGTTGTATTGTCCGCTTTGGAAAACAAAGCCATTGTTATTTGTACCCATGTATCCATTACCAGAAACTGTAGGTGTAGCGTATCCGTTACTTACAGCACCTGGGAAGGTTTGAGGTAGGAATGGGTAGTACCAGCCTAGACTTGTTTGTGTCTGTGTATTAAGTGCTCCTGAAGGAACAATAATAGTTAGTGGTTCTGTTGAAACGGAAGAATCCAGTCCCAACTGTGGGGTCGACTTTTCTTCGCTCATTTAAGCTCCTTATAGACGGGAACTGAACTCCCGTTTTTTATTTTAGATTTGTGGGTCTGTTAGACTCGCCCCAAATTTGTTGAGGTGTCATAGATGGTCCCTTTGGCTCTGCCTCATCTGGTAGGTCAATCTTGTACATACCATTATTTTCTGAAGCATTATCGCCAAGACTTTCCATCAGGTGACTGAGGTGGTCATCTTGTTCATTGGACTCTTCGGCCAATTCATTGATTCTTGCTATTGCTTCTTCATCATTCAAAAAGCGGATACGACCTCTTTGTACGGCTCTTAGAACAAAAGGGTCACGTCTCAACTCTTCAGTAATGGTTTGAACACTTCCGTGAATACCATTAGCTAGTAGTTTAAATGAGCCCTTAGGACTTGAAAAATTAGTAGCCGAAGGCATCAAATTTTCAATCCAAGAACCTGTGTTAATTCCTTCCAATCCCTTGGTAGAGAATGAAGGTGTAACACGAGCAGCCGATAGATCTGTTGGATCTGCCTTGTGCTCTACGTAAATGCCTTCATCAAATGGGACATTTACAGGGGTACTATTTCCGTTATCTCCGGAACGTGATACAGTTTTAGCCATTTTACTTCTCCTTGTTTCAAGGCAATTTACATATCTTGTAAACTGCTAACAGATCTAGGAAATCAGAATCTGCGAGGGGTGGGTAGGAGCCAGAAGGCGGTGGAGGGCATCTGACCCCTACCCGATTTGTTGCTAAGACAATTAAGCCTTAACGATCTTACCAAGTCCGCGTGGGTTGAGAACAATCTCTGATACGAGCTCGTCCATGACCCATCCCTTGTGGAACTTCTCAGGTGTGTGGTTCTCTTCAACATCGAGTGAGTACATAACTGGGAATACACCGAGGAACTCTGGTGATGGAGTCATGTAAACTGTTCCTTGTGGAACTTCGATTGAACGTTGAACTTGGAAGCCACCGAATTGAACGATACGCTCACCGGCAACTACACGGTCCTTGAAGGCCCAACCAGTTTGGTTAATGTCCCACTTGTAAAGGTCACGGTAGTCAATTGGGTTGAACAATAGACGTGAAGCCTCAAGTTGGTGAACTTCAATCAATGCTACGAGGTCGTACATTGAGTCAGGAGTAATGTATCCTGAAAGTTCATTAACGATGTGGTTAGGTGAAACTGTGTGGTTAGGGTCAACAGCGTAGTTGTTGATAGCAGCTTCAAGAACAGTGATAAGACGTGCGTCTTCCTGCATCATGATTGCTTGCTTACTCATGTCCTGAGCATATTCTACGATGTTAACACGAAGGTACCAAAGGTCTTCCTTCTTAATCTGAGGGAAGGTTGCAATACGGAACAAACGTACTGGAACTTTCTTACCTTCGAATGAAGTTACACGAACTTCTCCTTCGTTTCCAGAAAGAACGTAAGCCTGACCATATTCGTCAAGGACATCGTACATAACTGGTACACCAGGTGTTAGTGGATCTTCAAGAAGTACGTTACGGGTCATACCCTGGTAACGAAGCTTAAGCTGGATTGGACCAATCATTCCCTGACCAAGACGAACCATGTAGTTGTCCTTGTCAGCAAGAATTGAAGCCAAACGGCGTTGCTTTTCCTGGTTTGTAGCTGCAGTACGTCCTGTAGCGGTCTTCAGACGGTCTTTTGCCTCAAGAATCTCGGCAACATAGTCGTCAGAGCGCTTGGCAGTGCGTGGAGCCAAGTGTTCGGTGCTGTATGAACTCATTTTAAAAGTTCCTTTCTTAGTTAACGCCAACAGGCACTAGGCGGATAACAATTTGGGTTGGCCCAAGAACGTCAATAAGTTCAGCAACTGGAGTGGCGTTAGCGTTAGGAGCTGCTGAAGTTAGCATTCCCTTAGCACTACCTGTACCTGCGTATAGGAATACGCGAGCACCAGTTGTTGATACTGAGTATGATTGAGTAGTGTCAAAAGCAGGAGCCGTAATGGTGAAGAAAGCATTCTCACCACCGAGCCATACGGCCCAGGCGTTAACTCCAACTTGAGTCACATCATCAATGTTTGGATTGCGGTCCAAGCAACTAAGACCAAATGGCTTAGGACTTGTACTGGCACTTGTAGCCGTGTTTCCATCGAATAGAGCAACAGTGTCGGGGCCGGTTCTGTAGACGACCATACCCGAGTAAATGTTACCCGTCTCCGAAGGATCCAGGAAAGTGTTGTATGGAGTAGCTTCGTACTTCTCATACAACGGACTGCACGTACGGTGCACTCCTACGTTGGCAACAGAGTTTAGCTGTAGCATATTTCTTTCTCCTTATGGGATTATTTTAGTGTCATTAGCCAATCGTCAGC
>TBL_comb48_EPIDRAFT_1003568_pt1 | contig 10320 bp, 6 predicted proteins | sample TroBogEpilimnion_37_FD_10681 | JGI IMG/M metagenome (IMG submission 10681)
CACTGGCAGCAGCGTGTACTGATCGAGCTGAGGCCCTACCACGGGCAACACTTTGACATCCATCACCGTGCCTGCCACCACCAGCAGAATGCCAGTGACCAGCAGGATGGCGAACCTGCCTTTGTCTGATTTCTGGCTGTGCAGCAGGAAACCGCCGGTGAGCGCCCCCCCGAGCATCGTGGCGAGCGCCGGGACGCAATTGAGCGTCTGATAGCCGCCGTTGGTAAACTGATAGGGCTGCGAACGCGGCAGCAGATTGAGCCACCAGCGGTCAAAGGCCGCAGCCGCATTGGTGTGGATGTTCCAATGCCCGGCAAAGCCCGGCAGGATGGCATGCTCCGCGTCCTTCATGCCCGCGAGGGCGGCGAGGTCCTGCGCTGAGGGCAGCGGATGATTGACGAAAAACCAGGTGTAGCCCGCCAGGATCAGAATGATGGCGGACAACTGGTACTCCCAGCCCATGCGTGAAAGCAGAAAGAGCACGAAGTAGCCGAGCCCGATCTGCGCCAGCACATTGGTAAACAAAAACACCGTGTGCTTGTCTGCGCCACGCGTGGCCAGCATCACCCCCAGGGCCACCAGCAAGATGGAGCGCGAGAGCGCATGCCAGGCCATGCCAAAGAATGACTGCCCGTGCTCACGCCGCTTCGCATACGAAAAGGGTGCCGCCATCCCCACCATGAACATGAAGCTCGGCTGGATCAGGTCCCACAGGGAACAGCCCTGCCAGTCCTGATGCACAAACTGCGGTTTGATAAACTCCCAGACGGAGCCTGGATGTGCCGCTGCCATCTGCGCAATACCGAAGCCCGAGGAGGCCATCAGCAGCATGATGAACCCTCGAAACGCATCGAGGGAAAGGAGTCGTTGGTTGGTGGTGGTTGGATTCATAGCCAACCAACGAAACGCCGCTCGCACACGCCTGCTATCAAAGCGCCGGGTAGCCAGCAAGCACCGGGTAGCCAGCAAGCACGAGAAGCTCGGAGTTCACAGCACTACGCAGCAAGATGAGCCCCACTTTTTGTCCACCGCTGGTCATTCCATGCGCTCCCGGAGGGAGCACGGAAATTAGCCGGTGGTGCAGCGAGCCTTGGCGAGCGAGAACCACCGGATCATGCCGCGAAACCATCCCTATTCAGGGGCGCATGCCGAAGGTATGCGAGAAGTGAGCAACGGCCCCAGCCTTAACGAGGAGCCTGCGCACGGCTCTCGCATACCTCCGGCATGCGACTTTGAGCTCGAACACATTGTTCGCATAGTCCGGTGGTTCCCGGTCGCTACGCTCCCTTCACCACCGGCTAATCTCTCTGCTCCCTGCCGGGAGCCCAGGCAGGACAGACCTCAAGAATCAAGCGGCCTTGAGCACCTCATGCGTGTGGATCGCAGGATTCACAATATCACGCACGAACTGCGCAGGCTCGGCTCCGGCGCCAAAGACATAGATGCGCGTCCGCAGCGTCAGCTTCTTGAGCTCAAAACCCGGATTCGGGGTACTGCGGTAATAGTTGAGGATCATTTCTTTTTCCAGATCCAGCGCCGCACCTTTCATCCCGTATTCGAGGACAAAGGCGGCTTTCTCAAACGCTGGCTGGCCGCCGATGCGGGCTTCCTGGCTGATGGAATCGATCAAAACCTTGTCCACAAACGCCTGCAGCGCCGTCTCATCTCCTTCAAACTCGATCTTGTACACACGCCCCTCGCGGTATTTCAGCGGCAGCGGGTGCGGCGCGTAGAGCAGCTTGTGGCAGTCGCTTTCGGTGTCGAATTTTCCGAGGATTTCAAAAATTTGGGTCACAGGAGGTGGCGGGGATGGTTTCCAGCCTTCCTAGCGAGAACCCAGGCCAGCGCAAGCCCGCAGCGGCATCCTGTGAATCCCTCTTGCCACCCCTGCCCCGGCCTGCTAGAACTTCTCCGTTATGCCGCGCATTCAATTCACCACCCCTGACGGTGCCTCTGGCGCCCTCGAACTCGACGCCGAACGCATGTCCGTGGGTCGAGCTGATGACAACCAGCTCATCATCGCTGAAGACTCCGTGTCCAGTCACCATGGTGAGTTCACTTTCGACGGCAATAGCTGGACGCTCACCGACCTCGGCTCCACCAACGGCACCAAAGTCGGCGGTTCCCGCGTTGAAACCGTCAATCTCGCCTCAGGCGCTGCTTTCCAGCTCGGCAATGTGAACTGCGTGTTCGTTGGCGATGCCGAAGAAGACGCCTATTCCGCCCCGACTGTATCGGTCTCCACCTCTTCCGGCGGCTATGGCAGCCAGCCTTACAATGGCAAACTGCGCACCGGCTTTGGTCCGAAGGTGAAGGTAAAAAATCCAGGCGGTGCCCTGCTCATATTGCTCGGAGTTGCAGGCATTGCGGCCTGCGGCGCTGCTGTTTATTTCGCCACGCAAATGGGAGCCTAGACTGATAATATATTGATGCGCGCGATCCCGGCTCCCGTTCGGAGCACTCTAGCGGTCTTTCCGGCTGCCATGGGATGACTTGCGCGTCACGAAAACACCCCCTGCGGCTCCCTCATGCCGCCATTTCAAGAAAAGAATCCATGTCTAATACAATCATTGTCGGTGCCCAGTGGGGCGATGAAGGAAAAGGTAAAATCGTTGATTATCTCACTGAGAACACCGACGTCGTCGTCCGTGCAGCCGGCGGTAACAATGCCGGCCACACCGTCATCAGCAACGGCACCAAGTACATCCTGCATCTCATTCCGTCCGGCATCCTCTGGAAGGACAAAATCTGCGTCATCGGCAACGGCGTCGTCATGGATCCCACCGGTCTTCTCGCAGAAATGGCCAAACTGCGCGGCCAGGGCGTCACCATCACCCCGGAAAATTTGCTCATCAGTGAAACCGCCCACTTGGTGATGCCCTACCACCGCGGCCTGGACAAGGTGCGCGAAGCCAAGCGTGGCGACAAAAAGATCGGCACCACCGGACGCGGCATCGGCCCGGCCTACGCCGACAAAGTCGAGCGTGACGGCCTGCGCACCATCTTGATGACCCAGCCGGAAATCTTCGAAGAGGAGTTGCGTGACCGCTTGGCGCGCCACAACGCCACCTTTGCGGAACTCGGCGTCGAACTCGTCCCCGTCGAAGAAACCGTCAAGGAGATGCTCGAAGCCGCCAAAACGCTGGCACCTCACATCACCAACACCACGGTGTATCTGCACGAGGCCATCAAAGCTGGCAAAAGCCTGCTGTTTGAAGGCGCTCAGGGCACCTACCTCGACATCGACCACGGCACATATCCCTTCGTCACTTCGTCCAACACCACCTCTGGCGGTGCCTGCACCGGTTCCGGCGTCCCGCCGCGCATGATCGACAAGGTCGTCGCCGTGGGCAAAGCCTACACTACCCGCGTCGGTAGCGGTCCCTTCGTCACCGAAAACGACGCCATCGGCGACATGCTGCACAACATGGGCCGCGAATTCGGTGCCACCACCGGCCGCGCCCGCCGCTGCGGCTGGCTGGACTCCGTCCTCGTGCGCTACGCCGTCATGCTCAATGGTGCGGATGAACTCGCCATCACCAATCTCGATGGCCTGGACGGCCTTGATACCATTCAGATTTGCACCGCCTATACCCTGCGCGGCAAGACCATCCACTACCCGCCGAGCACCGCCGCCGATCTGGCTGCCTGCGTCCCTGTTTACGAAACCCACCAGGGCTGGAAGCAGGATCTCAGCGGCATCAGGAAGTTCGCCGACCTCCCGCCGCTGGCCAAAGCCTACCTCAAACGCCTCGAGGAACTGACCGGCGCCCGCGTCAGCCTCGTCGGTATCGGCCCAGACCGGGAGCAGACTCTCGTCGCTTGAGGTCATATTCCTGTTGACGCCCGGCCTCATTCCCCTATTTTCACGCCCCTTTTCCCAAACCACTCAGACCCGTTTATGACCGAAATTCAGATCCGCAAAGGCGAGCCCGTTGACCGCGCTCTCAAACGCCTCAAGACCCGCCTCGAAATGGATGGCATCCTCGAAGAAGTCCGCCGCCTGCGTGCGCACGAGACTCCGAAAGAACGCACCAAGCGCAAAGCCCGTGCCGCAGCCAAGCGTGGTAAGATCCGCTATCGCTTCACCCTGCCGAAAGCCCCCGGCGCTCCAGAGTCCCCAGTCTCTGCTTAATTCGGCTCAGGGAAAAGAAACTTTTAAAGGGCGGGTTCATCCCCGCCCTTTTTTGTGCCCTCATTACTCAGGCGCGTGAGATCAAAAGAGCGCCACCGGAAGCTCCAACGCCCACGCGAGCGCGACAGCGTCTTGGAGTGCGGTGACAGAGATGCACGGCGCAAGCCTGCATCGACGGCACCGCTTTCGCGGGGTGTAGGACATGCTTTGGGCCGCAGCACTCCCACCGGCCTGCGCATGCAGCAACGCTTTCGCGTGGTGTAGAATGCTCTAAAAACTCAGCGCGCCGTCCAGCCAGCGAAAGCGGTGCCGCGCTAAAGCTTGTCACCGCACTCCAAGACGCTCCGCGCTCGCGTTTGCACTGGGCTGCCGGCCTCGTCCAAAGACTTCCGCTTCATTGTTACGCCTCAAGCATTCACCGGCACCGCAGCCACTCTCGCCACAGCCTGCACTTGCTTCACCACGACTGGTGCCGATCTCCTGAACGTCCAGGCCACCAGCGTGAGTGTGCATAGCGAACTCAGCGGCATCAAAACCGCCGCCACCAGCGGACTCAGGTGGCCTGTGAGTCCCGCCACGGCCGTGGCGATGTTGTAGGTCACGGAAAAGGCAAACACGCGGCGGGTCGCACGCCGATGCAACTGCGCCACGGTCAATAAACCGGTCACAAAGCGCAGGCTGTGGCCCAGGAAGAAGAAGTCGGCCTTCTGCTCCAGGAAGCTGCGCCCGGTCACTGGACTGCCAGCACACAGCGCGGCATCGAAGGCTAGACTGTCATTCGCGCCATCGCCCACGTAGAGGGTGTCATCACGGTTTCGCTCCCGCAGCCAGGAGGCTTTGGCTTCTGGCGTCAGCTCAGCCTGCCAGCAGGATTCCGGCAGTTCCAGTTTGTGGGCAATGTCCGCCACCTTGCGCGCACGGTCTCCACTGAGCACACAGACTTCGATCTGTCGCTCCCGGAGTTGCCGTACCTCCTGGACCGATTCGGCGCGCAGTTCATCACGGAAACGAAACGCTGCGCAGACCACGCCATCGCGCGTCAGCACCGCATCGCCAGCGCTGGCCGCCTCCGGCCTGCCCAGACGCCATTCGTGGCCGTCTGCATCGTTGAAGGCCAGACCATGACCCACGACTTCCTTGACGGTGCCCGCCATCGGCATGGCATCGCCAGCAAACGCCACCGCATCAAACAAACTGCGGCTCACCGGATGCAGATTGCCCGTCACGAGATGCCGGAGCGCCGCACGCGCTTCCGCATCCAGCGCTTGTAGGGCAGCGGGATTTTCCAGCACGGGATTCTCCAGCGTCAGCGTGCCGGTTTTATCAAACACCACGCGCTTCACCCGCATTAGCCGCTTCCACAGGCCCAGCGTGCGCACAAACACACCCAGCTTCTCCGCGCGTGATGCCGCCATCTCCTCGGCAAGCGGCACCGCCACGCCCAGCGCGCAGGGGCAGGACACGACGAAGATCGAAATCATCACCTGCAGCGCCTGCACCACACCATAGCCGTGACTCCACCACCACACCGCCCCGCCGATGCCTACGACCACGACGATGGCCAGATACACGCGCAGCAGTTGCTCCAGCCGCATATCCCGGAACTCCGCCTCGCGCCGCGCATCCAGCAGACGCCGCAGCGTCGAATCTTCCCAGGTCTCCACGGCTTCCACGAGCACCGCCTGCGTGCCGATATTCAGTGCGCCCGAAGGCAGCAACTGCCCTTCCTCGCGTGACTGCGCTTCGCTCTCGCCATTGATCCATTCCAGGCTCACCGACGCATCCATGCTGATCAGTTGGGCCGCCACGGGCACGGTCTGCCCTGGCTTCACGACAAAGTGCATTCCGCTCTTCAAATTCGCCACCGGCTGCATCTCCTCCAGACCTGCTTCATTGAGCACGCTCACCGCATCCGGGATGGAGGTGTCACGCATCAAGCGGCGGCGATTGCGCTCCACTGCCGCCTGCTGCGCCCAACGCCCGGCCAGCATCAGAAAGATGAAGATCGCCACGAAATCGAAGTACCGCAGTCCATCCACCCCGGCGATCCAGCCGCCGATGGAGCCCACATACGCCGCCGTCACACCCAGCGCGATGGGGGTGTCGATGTGCAACACGCCCGCACGCAGGCTGCGCCAGGAACGCTCAATGAAATAGCTGCCGCCAACCGCCATGGCCAGCGTGGCGGAAAAAGCCGCGATGAGTTCAAACCAGTGCGCAAAAGCAAAATCACGCGGCATGCCAAAATACGCTGGCAGCGAAAACGCCATCGCATTCATCGCAAAGGCACCGCACACGCCCATGCGGCGCTCCAGGCCGGAGGATTCCTTTTTCTCGCCACCCTGCCGTGATGGGCCAAGCAGGTAACCAAAACTTTGCAGATCACGCGCCACCGCGAGGGCGTCAAACATACCGCGCTGCAACGTCAACCGCATCTCGCCATGCACCACATCCACGGAGACACGCAGCGCGCCTGCATGCCGCGCAAACAGGCGCTCAATGAGCCACACGCAGCCCACGCAGGACAAGCCCTGGATGGCCAGCCGCAGCTCCACCGCATCCCCTTTCCCTGCGCCGTCGGCTGCCGTTTGCAGCGCGCTCAGCCACTCGTAGTCCCGCTCGCGCAGGGCTTGGGGTGCCACGGGCGGCAGCGCCGCTCCGCCCTTGAGGTCGTAGAAATGATCCAAGCCCTGCTGATGCAGGAGGTCATGCACATAGCTGCAGCCAGCGCAGCAAAACCCATCGTCACGGCCCGCCGGTACCGGCGAACCACAGTGGGTGCAGTTTAGGAAATCGTGAGGCGCGTTCATCACGCTGGCACTATCCACAGATAAACGTGAGGCTCTCTGCATGGTTTGGCATTGAACGAGCGCTAATTGTGCAGCGGGCCAGCTCCCGTTCGCGTAGCCCATCCTGAAGCCTTGACTTCTTGACCTTCACGCCAATCTCCCCGACCCGTTGGCCTTCAATATTTTCCCCGATGAAACTCAAACTCGATCTCGACGATTTCCGCGTGCCGGATGGCAAAAAGTTTCGCATCAAGAAGGCGAAGACGAAAGTGAAGAGCCTCTACCAGGATGACGCCCACTATGAGTCCCTCATCGCTGAATTCCGCACGGAGATCGACGACCTGCAGCAGAAGATGTACGCGCAGGACCGGCAGGGGTTGCTCCTGGTGTTTCAGGCGATGGATGCCGCCGGGAAGGACAGCACCATCAAGCATGTGATGAGCGGCGTGAACACGCAGGGCGTGGAGGTGCATTCCTTCAAGCGACCCACGTCGGCTGAACTGGACCATGACTTCATGTGGCGCCACACCCGTGCGATGCCGCCACGCGGACGGATCGGCATCTTCAACCGCAGCTATTATGAGGAGGTGCTCATCTGCCGCGTGCATCCTGAGATCGTGACCAAGATTCAGCGCCTGCCCGCGCAGACGACGAAGGACATCGACAAGCTCTTTGCCGACCGCCTCAAGGACATCCGCAACTTTGAAGCCTACTGCCACCGCAACGGCATTCTCATTCTCAAATTCTTCCTCAACGTGTCCAAGGAAGAACAGAAAAAGCGGTTCCTGGCGCGCATCAACACGCCCAGCAAGAACTGGAAATTTGAGGAAGGCGATGTGGAAGAGCGCGGCCACTGGAAAGAGTACATGGCCGCCTATGAAGATGCCATCAGCTCCACCGCCACGGAAGACTGCCCCTGGTATGTCATCCCAGCCGATGACAAAAAGAACATGCGCCTCATCGTCAGCGCCGCGCTACTGGCCGAGATGCAGAGCATGAAGCTGAAGTATCCTGAGCTGCCGCCGGAGCAGAAGAAGCATTTGCAGGCGGCGAAGCGGATGCTGCTGGCGGAATAGAGGCGGTCAGATTGGCCGAAAGAGAGGAAAAGAGGGAAAAAGGTCGGACAAAGATGATTCCGATCTTTTTTAATTCTTTCCTCCTTTTCGGCTAATTCAAATCACTTCAGGCTGCGTAGCCACGCCACGAGGTCGAGGAGATCGGCTTCGGGCATGGTTTGATCGAGGCCCTGGGGCATGAGGCTGGTCGGCAAGGTGGTGTCTCCAGCGATGGTTTGGTGGGCGATGTTTTTTTCCTGGCCGGCGATGTCGATGACGAGCAGGCCTTCGGCGGTGTGGGATTTGATGACGCCTAATGTCTGCTGACCATCGCTGGTTTCGATGACATGGGCTTCGTAATCGCGAGCGAGTGTGTTGCTGGGAAAGAGAATGCTTTCGAGCAAGTCGCGCTCGGTGCGGATGGAGCCGATGTGGGAGAGATCGGGGCCGATGGGACGACCCGCTTCACCAATTCTGTGGCAGGCGATGCAGGTGCCTTTGCCCAACTCAAAGTTCTTCTTTCCGTTCGAGGTATTGCCGCTGGCGATGACCTTGTCAGCGAGGGGGCCGAGCTGGCGTTTCTTGGCCTCCGTGGCGGCGACGGCGGCGTTGTAGGCAGGCAGGATGATGGTTTCAAAAACCTCCGGCGGCTGATCGCTGAACGCAGTGCGGTACACGCTTTCCTGCTGGCTGGCGATGACGGGATTCTTCGCGATCTCGCTGGCTAATGCTCGACCAACCTCAGGCTCCTTCGATTTGCGCACGATGCCCAGCAGCGTTTTGAGCTCGACGGGACCCAGCGTGGCAAAAAGCGGAGCGAGTTCCAGAAGCTGCGGCTTGGCCAAAGACGCACTGGCGATCATGCCCGCCGCCTGAATCTTCGCGGCAGCGGAGGAGGCGGAGTCGGTGAGGACGCCTTTGACCATGGTGGAGGTTTCGCCGGTGAGTTTGACGGATTTGGCGGAGTCCAACGCCTTGAGCCGAATGGCGAGCGGGCGCTTGGTGTCGTTGGCGATGGATTGGAGAGCGGCGTCAAAGTGCGGGGACTTGAGTTTCTTGATGGCCTCGAAGACCTGTGGTGTTGGGGATTCAACGAGGAGTTTATCGAGAGCGGGGAGCCAAGCTTCATTGGTGGCTCCAGCGGTCTGGGCGGCGAGAATACTCAAAGCCGTCATGCGGACATCAACCAAGCTGTGACTTAGCATGGCAGTAATAAGCGCCTGAGCGGATGGCTTCGCTAGCTGTCCCGAAATGACCTGTTTGATAAATGCCAACCTTCCTTGTGATATGTCGGATGCTTTCAGCCATTCCGTGAAAGCTCTAGCTGCCAGTTCTTCTCCATCAGGCACCACTTCAAGTGATCTCCGAACTGCATCAGCCAGCGGGGGGGATTTTTCTGGATCAAGACGAGGAAGTAAACCCTCAATATGGTTGGTGAAGCTTTTTTTAAGACCAGAACGGGCCAATTCAATCAACAGCCAGCGGCTTTCATATCGGTCCGAGGCAGGTCCACTGTGAAAGGGTGGCCTCATTTGACGAAGAGCATAAATCAAAAGATGCTCAGACGAGGGATCGAGTTCCTGGTCGAGCAACTTTCCTAGCACGCCCAAAACCTCACCTTCGGTAGGCTGCGTTTTCGCAACCCATTCCAACGCCTGACGCCGTGCGTGCTCATCATTCGACTTCAATGCGGCAATTTGCGATTGGAGATCGGTTTTGCGGACTGAGGCTTCCGTTTTCAGGGAGGCGAGTTGCGGCTTCTTCGGTTTAATCCGATACACCGCCCCCAACAAATCGGACTTCGCCATGAGGCTGCTCGGGCAGCCGATGCGGAACCAGCCGCCGGTGTCGAGGAGGAGGAGAGAGCCGTCGCGTGGGTCTTCCATGACATCGGTGAGGTGGATGTCTGGATTGTGGAGGCGGAGGAATTCGTTTTCGACGGCCTTGTAGGTGCTGCCGCTGGGGGTGAGTTCCATGCGCACGAGACGCTGGGTGTTGAAGTGGGTGACGAGGAACTGCTGTGCGCCCTGAGTGCGGACAGGAGTGTCCGCGCTCCCGTGATCCGCGCTCCCGTAGTTCTTCCAGAAGCAGCAGCCGCTGACGGCGACGTGGCCGAAGTTGTACATGACGGGCATGGTTTCGAGGGTGCGCGGCAGATGGGCGATGGCCTTGAGCTGGTCGCTGCGCTCATAGACGCCGCCGTAGAGCCAGTGGATGATGGTGTCTCCACGCGGCTGGGTGTAGTAGAGATTCTGCACGCCGATGATGTCGCCATCACGAGTGAAGTCGACTTCGACAGGGTTGTCACCGCATCCGAGGGAGTGCCAGGCGACGTCGCTGC
>TBL_comb48_EPIDRAFT_1003573_pt1 | contig 10315 bp, 4 predicted proteins | sample TroBogEpilimnion_37_FD_10681 | JGI IMG/M metagenome (IMG submission 10681)
AAAAATTTAATGGTTACCATGTACTATATGAGGCCGAGAACGGTAAGGTGCTACAAGAAAAATTTAAGCAAGCCAAAAACATCCCCGATATAGTTTTGCTCGATATTTCGATGCCGGTAATGGATGGATTTGATACAGCACAATGGCTTACCAAAAATTTTCCTAAGGTACGGGTACTGGCATTATCAATGCAAGATGATGACTTATCGCTTATTAAAATGATTCGCGCAGGTGCAAAGGGCTATTTACTGAAAAATATTCATCCAATTGAATTGGAAAAGGCCTTAGATGCACTTTTAACAAAAGGCTATTATTACCCGGACTGGGCATCTAGCAAGGTGTTTTCAATTTTATCGGATGATGATGAATTGAAAAAAATTACTGAAATTGTTATTACCGAAAGAGAATTGGAGTTTTTAAAATTGTGTTGCACCGAAATGACTTATAAAGAAATTGCAGAGAAAATGTATTTAAGTAGCAGAACAGTAGAAGGTTATAGAGACTCCCTATTTGAGAAACTAGGTCTAAAAACACGTGTTGGCCTGGTAATGTATGCTATAAAAAGGGCTATATACACTTTATAGCTTTAACGGTATTATACCATATGAAGCTTTATCTTTGTGCCCACTCATAAAGAATTATGCATTACGTTTCGGCAGAAAAGATTTCGAAGTCATTTGGTATTAAACCATTATTTAGTCAAATTTCATTTCATATTAGTGAGGGAGATAAGATTGCCTTAATTGCCAGAAATGGTACAGGTAAATCTACTTTATTAAAAGTACTTGCCGGTAAAGACGACTTGGATGAAGGTAGTTTATGGGTGAATAAGGATGTTACTGTTGCCTTATTTGAACAAGACCCGGTGTTTAATGAAACTTTATCTGTATTAGATAATATATTTCATTATAACCATCCTGTTGCTGCGGCATTAAGGGAGTATGAAATGCTGCTGGATAGCCAGTCCGAGGATCAAGCTGCAATTGCTCATGCATTAAGTACAATAGATGAATTAGGCGCCTGGGCCTTTGAGGCAAAAGTTAAGGAGATACTTGGTAAGCTGAATATTCACCATTTAGATCAGGTAGTCAGCACCCTATCAGGCGGTCAACGAAAGCGGGTAGCCTTGGCACAAACCTTAATTGATATAGGTTTTGAACATAAGCATGTGCTTTTAATTTTAGATGAGCCTACTAACCACTTGGATGTGGAAATGGTAGAATGGTTGGAAAACTACCTCAACCAAGAAAAAGTAAGCTTACTTATGGTTACCCACGACCGTTATTTTTTGGATGATGTTTGTAATGAGATTTGGGAAATTGAGGATGGTAAATTATATAGCTATAAAGGCGATTATGCAAATTATTTAGAGAAAAAAGCAGCCAGAATTGAAAATACACTTGCCAATATAGATAAAGCCAAAAACAGTTATCGCAAAGAATTGGAATGGATGCGAAAGCAACCTAAAGCCAGAACAACAAAAGCACAAAGCAGAATAGATTCTTTTTACGACCTGGAGGCCCGTGCCAAACAAAAGGTAGTCGATCAGCAAGTAGAGTTGCAAATGAAGATGAATAGGCTGGGTGGTAAAGTAGCCGAATTAAAAAAGGTATATAAAAGTTTTGGTGAAAAAATTATTCTTAAAGGTTTTGATTATACATTTAAAAAGGGCGAACGCATAGGTGTAATTGGTAAAAATGGCGCAGGTAAATCTACTTTTTTGCAAATGTTGCAAGGTTTAGAGCCTGCAGATAGTGGTAAAATAAATATTGGCGATACAGTTATCTTCGGCAATTTTTCGCAGCAAGGCTTAGTGATAAAGGAAGATATGCGCATCATTGAATATGTAAAGAATATTGCAGAAACATTTCCTTTAGCTAATGGGGGCTCATTAAGCGCATCTCAATTTTTAACATTATTTCTTTTCTCGCCCGAGCAGCAATATACCTATGTTAGTAAACTAAGTGGAGGTGAAAAAAAGCGTTTGCAACTGTTAAGTATCCTATTTAAAAATCCTAATTTTTTAATTCTGGATGAGCCTACCAACGATTTGGATTTACCTACCTTATCTGTATTAGAGCAGTTTTTAAGCGAGTATAAGGGTTGTTTACTCATCGTATCGCACGATAGGTATTTTATGGATCGATTGGTAGACCATTTATTCGTTTTTGAAGGAGATGGAATAGTGCAAGATTTTCCGGGTAACTATACGGAATATAGAATAAAGGAAAGATTAAAGGAAAAGGAAGAGTCTAAGCCTACGGCGCCACCCCTGGCCGAGGTAGCACAAGTTGCAACAGCAGTAGTAGGTAAAGAAAAGCGCAAACTTTCTTTTAAGGAAAAACGCGAATTCGATCAATTGGAAAAAGAAATTGCCAAATTGGAAGAAGAAAAAAATGCAATAAGCGAAAAGATGAGTAGTGGTAATTTGTCTTTTGATGAATTGCAAAAATTAAGCAAGCGCATTATCGAAATAACGGGCTTGCTTGAAGAAAAAGAAATGCGTTGGTTGGCACTTAGCGAATTTGCCGAAAACTAATTACTCTGATGCAGTATCATCGGCTTCTTTAGCTTTCTCAATCTTATCGAAATCAAAAACTAAGGAGAACCTTAAAGTGTTACCTAAGGGGTTACGCGCAAAGCCCGAACCTGAAGGTATAATATAAGAGCCATTAAGTTGAAATACATTGTACTTAACGCCTATACCTGCAGTAAAAAACTGACGATCACCGTTAGAAGGATCTTCGTAAAAATAACCTGCCCTTACCGCAAATTGATTTTGGTACCACCATTCGGCTCCGGTTGAAACATCTATTTGCTTTATAGAGCCGCTCAACCCATCAGGCGAATCGTAAAAAGAGGCAATGATGCCGGGAATTACAGCAACCTGAGTATCCGCAGAATGTAAGGCCGGAACTAATAGTTTATTTAAATCTATGGTAAAAGTAACCTTATTGTATTCATCCAATTGCATGGTGTATGCAGCACCAATGCCCAAGTTCATAGGTATAAAATCTTTACGACTGGAATTGTAAGATATTTTAGAACCGATATTGCTGGCAACAGCACCAAAACTAATGGTGTTTTTGCGTACATCATCCACTTCTTTGGTATGGGTATAAAACATGCCTAAATCGGTTGAGAATGCATTTCCCGGACTATAATCGCCGGATTGATAACCCGATGCAATGGCAGAATGGATATAACGCATGCTAAGACCAATGCCTAAATACTGCGATAGGCGCTGAGAATAACCCAGGTCAAATGAATATTCGCGTGGCAAACCGGTACCTAATGACTGTGCATTAATATCGGTATAAGAAATGGTGCCTAATGAGAAATACCTCATAGAACCACTGATAACTTTGTCTTTATTTTCGCCAATCTTAGCATAACCTGCTAAATAGGCCAAAAATATGTCAGGCACCAAATCCTTAAGCCATGGAGTATAGGTTACTGAAACACCATAGTTTTTTTCGGTAAATGGCATTTTCCCAATGTTCCAATACTGGGCATTGGCATCGGGCGATATTGCAATGCCCGCATCTCCCATAGCTCCCGAACGGGCATCCGGAGAAATACGCAAGAAGGGTACAGCTGTGGTAACAAAATTTTGACCATTATAACTCATATTGCTGCTTGAGCTTTGCGCATAAAGCAACTGAGTAGTAAAAAGTGTAATGAATAAGCCTAATAAAGCAAAGCGTTTTGCCATCCTAATAATATTATTATTTATTTTAAATTTTTGCAAAAGTATTTCTTTTTACTTAGTTGACAATATTATAATTGGTTGAAACACCAATTTTGCCTGTTAAACATATATTAACGTAGCAATACCAGTTTTTGGTATCCACTACTTTGTATTCCGTTTTGTGTACTTATGGTTAAGCGATAAAGATATAAGCCTGTGGGTAATTTTATACCATTATTGTCGGTACCATCCCATGTAATATCTGCACTACGGCTGCCATTTGGTAAAAAAGACTTGTTAATGCTACACATACGCGCCCCCGAAGTATTAAAAACTGTAATATTAACATCCAATGTTTCGGATGGATGATTATGCTGAAAAACAAAGTGAGTCAAATCATTAAAAGGATTAGGATAATTCATTAAACCCTGTATTTGCATGATTTGGCCATTTATCACCATAAAATCTACAGTGCCTTCGCCATAATTGTCATTCACATCCCAAGCCCTAACAGTAATGCTATGTTTACCATCGGCAATGTTTTTTAATGGGTAATTTACATAGCCTGTTTTAAAAGTGTTTTCCGCTGTCTCGTAGTAGTCATTTAATACGTAAGGATCGGCTACATGATCATCTAAAACTGCAATAAGATCGTGGCCAACGCTTGTTCCGGTAACATTTATGCCCGTTTCGTCTTTTAAAATAACGTACAAGGAGGAATTTGCGCCCGTAATACCGCCATCTACAAAAAGCGAATCGCCTATATAAGGCAATACAATAGGTGGCTTAGTACTATAAACGGGATATTTAGAAAATCCACCAATTTTAATGCTGCTCGTATCTGATGCAGATGCGTCTGTAAGCCCATTATCGGCATAAGTGCTGATCTTGCCCGAACCAAATGTATAATTTATATCCTTAGGCGCAACAAAGGTATAACTGAAATGCCCATTTGTAACGGATGCGGTTCCCCTAAATATAATATTGTCCTGAATCCTAAAACTCATGCTGGTATCAGTTATAGCTTTTACTTTTCTGGTTTTATCAAATATGGTAACATTTACGCTGCCATTAAAAGAGTTGAGCAGTAAATTATTAGTATCGGTAACGCTGCCATAAATTTTATAAGCACCTAATGCCCCAAGTGTGTCTGCCCTAAGCTCATTGCCTGCATCATCTATTTGTTTTACAGAATCGGTAGTAATATTGTATTGCGGAAAGTCGGGTATCAAGGCCGGGTCGCCAATAAGCGCAAACTTCCTAAAGTTAATCAGGTCGCCTTGAGCCATACTGCTTTGGTATGTAATATTTTTACCTGCTCTATAAGCATCGCCAAAAGTTATGCCATTCTTTTTTTGTCCAAATAAAGATAAAATAAATTGCCTGTTAATGTAAATGTTAGAAGAAGCGTAAACGGCTTGCGTGGTGGTAAGTGCTACAATTACACCTCCATCTTTTTTAAGCACCAATTGTTCGCCGGCCGATACAAATTCAGGATGGTCAAACTGTCCAAAATCGCAGGTAGCTGTTACCGTAAAAGGTAGCTTGTTTATATTTTGCCAACTATTAAAATCGGCAATGGTTAATATTCTTTCGCTGGCCCAAACTGTATAGTTACCATGGCCATTGTAATTAATGAGGAAGGTGCCTTTAAAAATTTGATTGTCGATAGCTGCATTGGCATCCGGGCTTCTTGGGCCACCTGCTGTAGATATAATAGGGGTAGCATCTAAAAATATTTTGTTTTCGTTGTATAAGTCTTGATTTATTGTTTGCACTATCCCGGCAATAGAATCGGATTGTTGCATATGATAACCTGCACCATCATTATTATCGGCCACGAAAGTAGCAGCTAAGCGCCAAGCTCCTAACGATGCAGGACTTTTATAATTAATAATCTTATTAATCATATCATTTGCACCATTAGAATCTCGTGCAGGCATACGTCCTATCCCTATGTCCAATACATTAAAAATGTTGGCGTTTTGTATGTTTTCTTGATCATCCAAAAAACCATAAAAATCATCAGAGCAATAGCTGTAAATATCGTATTGAGACTCCAACGATTCATAGGTAGGAACATAATTGCTATTGTCCGGCAGGCGATTTTTATAGTCGTAAGATGCTCCTCCAAACAATACCATGTATTTAGGTAAAAGTGTGGTGTCGGTGCCGGCGTGTTTATAAATCATTCGCGCAAAATCACGTATCGCAGCTACATCTTGTGCCCCCGAAGAAAATTCGTTGTAAACTTGTTCGGTTGTAGCAACTACGCAACTTATATTGTCTTTTTGGCTGTGAAAGTCGGCTAGTTTTTTTGCAGCACTTAAGAATAATGGATGTGTAACAATAATTAATTTAGCAGTACCAATTCCATGAAGGTTTTGATTGGCTATTTGTTTACTAAAAAATGGTGCGGGTAAGGCTATGCTTTTAAATGCTACAAATTCATGAAGCATGCCGGCATCCTGAACAAAATAATAGGTTCCTGCATTATTAGTTCCACTTAGGTGCTGTGGGTTAGTATAGTCAGTTATATCCCATACAAAGGTCGAATCATTGGCATTTTGAATTTGATAACTGGCAATTTTTCCGGGCCCTACACCATTCCAATCTCTAAATGTAAGTTGTTGCGATGTTAGGGTTAATGCCCTGCGCACATTAAGCTCCAAAAAATTAAGATAGCCACTGGCATTGGTATTTCCCGGTTGGTAATTTACTGTTAGTGCCACCGATGAACTGTTTATATTGTAAGCGCTATTTTGTAATACAGAACTTTCGTAAATAGGGTAGTCGGCAATATTAGCTGCAAAATCAAAATTAATCAGATTGTTATTGTTAAGCATTACACTAAATGTGTTGTTAGATGATGATGAAACATCTGCAAATTGTGCCCTACAAATCAACGAATCTATAGTAGAACCGAAATTGAAATTAAATACCTGAGAAAGCGATTGACCGGGATTATAGCCAAATTGTTCGCCATACCATTCACGTCCTTGCTTTGCCGGGTTAATTAAATCCAAATCATGCACTGCATAATCATTAAAGCTGCTAATGTTTTCATTAGGCGTTGCAGTGGCATATATATCAGGAATGCGTTTGCCCGCACCTAAATCAAAATTGATAAAATAATAACTACTATCAGAATAATTATTGTTAACGTGGTAAAAGCTTTGTGTGCTGGAATCTTTTACCCATTGTGTAGGCCCCTTAGCGTAAAATAAAACATAATCATTTGAGCCAAAATTAGTGGCATTATTGTTGCTTACATAAATGGCATTTTCAACTAAGTCATCAAAACGATTTACACTGTTATCTTCCGATAACATTTGGCCACCATTACCATACACCCTAATGTTTGCAGGTAAAATAGAGGATGCACTAACTCCCAAACTTTTAAAAAAATTAAGGTCCATTTTATACAATCCGCTAGCAGGTACTGCTATTTTAAACCAAGTGCCGCTGGCTAAAATGCTGGATGCAGCATAAGTTTGTGTTGTTTTGGCTTCGGCCTTTTTTAAGGGCTCTTCAGTAATTTCAATATTAAAATCTATCAGTTGTTTAATAGCTCCCGTAATGCTATCCTTCTCATAAACCGGTACACCAAGAGCTAAAAAGGGCAGTGTTCTCTCTATGCCTAGCTTAAGGTTAAGCGCATGGCTTAGCTTAGCAGTTAATGGATTAATAGTATAGCTGCTTATTGTGCCATTTACTTCTTTATAAATGGTGTTTAAAATCTTAATTTTAGGCAGCTTAGCACTTTTTAAAGCAATTCGTTGAAAATAGTACCCATCATGTATATTTAGGGTGTCAACATGAAAATGTAGCGTTTGTGAATTTGCCGCTAAAGCAGATGCGGCAAAAAACATAATAAAAAATATAATACGGCATTTATTTTTCATGCTAAGGGCATTAAAATTTAAACTGAAATTTCATCAAAAATAAGGAATAATAAGCTTTTAGCGTTCATGCATTAAGCCAATTATTCATGTAAAAACGTATAAAAGAAGAAATTATTATATGCCTCTAAAAAAAGAAAAAACAGATTTTTTTTATTCAATTGAGCTTAAAACTTGACATTGTGAAAAGAATGCTCTAACATTGTAACGGTTTTAACATTTTTCAAACCTAATTTGAAGTAAATATTTGTCTTTGATTATGAAAAGAACACTTTTTGGCTTGAGCTTGCTGTGCATAGGGTCAGCTGCTTTTTTAACGGCTTGCTCTCCAAACACCAAAACAACAGGTAAATCGGCTGTAACCGGCTGGGATTATAACGATCCTCGCCTTGGCGGTTTTGATGTACCCAATTATCCCGGCCAAAAAATAGGTCCCGGACTTACTTTTGTTGAAGGTGGTACCTTTACCATGGGTCAAGTTGAAGAAGATCTTACCATGGAGCGCAACAATATAGCTCGCAAAGTTTCTGTGTCTTCATTTTATATGGATGAAACAGAAGTAGCTAACATACATTATCGTGAATACTTGTATTGGTTGCAACGTGCATATAGTTCCGATTATCCGGATATCGTGTACAAAGCTTTCCCGGATACTACTTGCTGGAGAAATGCTTTAGCATACAACGAACCAATGGTTCAGTATTATTTCCGTGCAGCAGCTTACAGCTATTATCCTGTAGTTGGTGTTAACTGGAATCAGGCTAACGAATTTTGTAAATGGCGTAGCGACCGTGTGAATGAGTATATCCTTATTCAAAACGGTATGTTGAAGAAAAATGCAAACCAAGTAAACGAAGACGTATTTAGTACCGAAACTTATACTGCAGGTCAATACGAAGGTACTGCCGGTAAAAGAAAGAAAAGAGATTTGGATCCTAGTGGATCAGGCAAGCGTAATATTAACTATGCCGATGGTTTCTTATTGCCTAACTACCGTCTTCCAACAGAAGCTGAGTGGGAATATGCTGCCCTTGGTTTAATTGGCAACAATCCTGAACCCGAAACAAAACGTCGTCGTGGTGAAGAAGTTATTACAGAACGTAACGTATTCCCTTGGGGTTCAAAAAATACAACTCGTTTCGGTTTACGTAACGAATATCAAGGTGAATTCTTAGGTAACTTTAAACGCGGTGCCGGTGACAACATGGGAGTTGCAGGTGGCTTAAATGATAACGCTGATATCCCTGCTCCGGTTTATTCTTATCAACCTAACGCTTGGGGCCTTTACAATATGGCCGGTAACGTTAGTGAGTGGGTACTGGATACTTATCGTCCTCTTTCTCACCAAGATGTTAACGACTTCCGTCCTTTCCGTGGTAATGTTTACGAAACTTACAAACGCGTAGCTGAAGATAATTCATTAGAAGAAAAAGATAGCTTAGGTCACTTACCTCGCAGATATACTACTTCAGAAGAATTAGCTGCCAATGGCCGCACCGAAGTTAGAACTGGCGATTTAAGAAACTTTGACGACGGTGATAGCACTTCTAACTTTGTATACAACTATGGTAATACTACTTTAGTAAATGATGATGCAAAAGTTATTAAAGGTGCTTCTTGGAACGACCGCGCTTATTGGATGTCTCCTGGTACTCGTCGCTTCTTACAAGCTTCTCAAGCTAGCTCTACTGTAGGTTTCCGTTGTGTTATGGATCGTTTAGGTTCACCTAATGGCGATAACAAAGTTGGTTCAGGTAACCGTTTTGGTAAAGACAAAAAAATACATCATTAAAATTTATTTCAAATAGAAAAACCCCCTTCATATAATTTGGAGGGGGTTTTTTATTTTTACAACCTTATGATCAATCCAATATCAATCGAGGCGCTTTATCAAATTTATTTGCAACATCCTATAGTGCAAACAGATACACGAAAACTAAGCAGCGGTTGTATTTTCTTTGCTTTAAAAGGACCCAGTTTTAATGGAAATNCTTTTGCCAACAATGCTTTGCAACTTGGTGCAGCCTTTGTTGTGGTTGATGATGAAAGTGTGGTTAAAGATGAACGCTACCTATTTACTACTGATGTATTGAGTTGTTTGCAAGCACTGGCACTGTACCATCGAAAGCAATTTAAAGTGCCTTTTTTGGCAATTACCGGCTCTAATGGAAAGACAACCACCAAAGAGCTTGTTAGCGCCGTATTGCGAAGGAAATACACTTTATACGCAACAGTGGGTAATTTAAATAATCATATTGGTGTGCCGCTTACCCTGCTTAGTGTTAGAAATGATGCCGAATTGGTTATTATAGAAATGGGGGCAAATCATCAACATGAAATTGAAGCTTATTGTAAAATGGTATTACCTACTCATGCCATTATTACCAATTGCGGTAAGGCGCATATCGAAGGTTTTGGTGGTGAAGCAGGTGTGCGAAAGGGTAAAGGCGAATTGTATGACTTTATAAGGGCAAATGATGGTACCATTTTTATCAATGCCGATTTAGATTATTTGCAAATAATGGCCCAAGGCATTACTAAACAAATTAGTTACGGAACGTCCAATGCTATCATTTCTGGCATTGCATTGATGCATGACTTTTTCCTTAAAGTGCAAATGACAAATCCTTTTGCAGGTAAACAGTTAAATACACATTTGGTAGGGGCTTATAATTTGCCAAATGTTTTGGTTGCCGTTGCTGTGGGTCATTATTTTAATGTG
>TBL_comb48_EPIDRAFT_1003576_pt1 | contig 10310 bp, 7 predicted proteins | sample TroBogEpilimnion_37_FD_10681 | JGI IMG/M metagenome (IMG submission 10681)
TTGGTGGAACGTTGACGATTTCGGTTGACACTGTTGTAAGTTGTGCTATACAGAACAACAATATAGCGGACTATGTAAAATGACAAACATCACAGCTGATCAATTGGCAGCTTACACCCTGGTGTTTCGCGGTGACAATACATGAAGGAACTGTATCAACAAGTTCCACCCTGGAGTTGGACCTTGGAAAAACGGCTGGAATATGCCACCCAACGCTTTGAAAAGCTTGTGGAAATTTACCCAGCGTTGGCTGAAAAATGGCTGTGGGAAGTGGAATCACTGGAGATGAAAATTATCAAGCGAGATCAGGCATCTCATCAATAGTGAAATGTGTTGAGATTTTTGGTTGACATGCCCTAGAGTTGTGCTAATATGCGATATAACCAAGGAACGGAACAGCCCATGACCCAGAAGTTTCGAATTGACAATCCTGCTGCTGTGGTGGAACGCATGAGCGATTTTGCTCGCACTACCAAAAATGACAAGCTGGCCAATGCTGTGGCGCATGCTGCAAGCCGACTTGCCCATCAGGGCGCCGTTTGTGAAAATCCTCTCACCATGGCGGAGTTCAAGATCATCCGCCCGTTCCTCAACGCCTAACGCAGGACCCCAACATGAAGATCAGCACTGCCGGCGACACTGTGATCGAGCGCACTGGCATCGCCAGCGACGGCGCTTTCCGCATCAACTTCAGCGCCAAAATGGCGAAAATTTTGAGCGACGGTATCTATTCCAACAAGCCCGAAGCCATCTGCCGCGAGCTGGGCTGCAATGCCCTGGATAGCCATGTCATGGCCGGCAAGGGCACTGTGCCCATTGAGATCCATCTGCCCACCCCTCTGGAACCGTTCTTTCATGTGCGTGATTTTGGACTGGGGCTGGATCACGACGAAGTGCAGAACATCTTCACAGTTTACGGCGAAAGCACCAAGACCGGCACCAACGACGCTGTGGGCCAGCTGGGTCTGGGCAGCAAGGTGCCATTTGCCTACTGTGATGCCTTTGACGTAGTGGCACGCAAAAACGGCGTGGAACGGCATTACAGCATGTATAAGAACGAAACCGGGCTGCCCAGTTGCGCCTTGCTGTTGGAAACTGCCACCACGGAATGCAATGGCGTCACTGTCAAGCTGGCCGTGCCGCGCGGAGATTTTGCCAACTTTGCCGACAGTGCCCGCAATGTGTTCCGCTGGTTTGATGTGCCACCGCGCTTTACCGGCGTCAGTGACATTGGCTTGCCCGCCATGGAATATGAGTTCAGCGGCAGCAGCTGGGGGTTGCGCAAGAACCGGAACGGTCGGTATGGACACTCCAGTCAGAGCTTTGCACTCATGGGGCCTGTTGCCTATCCCATTGATGCACGAAACATCAAGGGCATCAGCGCCCACCGGGGTTTACAGGAATTGCTACGGCTGCCCCTGGTGTTGAAGTTCAACATCGGCGACCTGGACATGGCAGTGAGCCGCGAAGCACTGAGCTATGACGAGCGCACTCAAAAGGCAGTTTTGGACAAACTCGCCACAGTGCTGCTCGAGTTGGAGCAACAGATTGGCACACGCATCGGCGGTGCTGCCACGCTGTGGGATGCGCATGTGGCCTGGGCCGACACTTTCAACTCTGGTGATTGGCGCTATGAGTTCAGCACCATCTACGGAAACACTGGCATCCGGTGGCAGGACCAACTGATCAAGAGCAGTGAAATGAGGATTGCTGTCAAGGACATGTATGGCGATCACACTGCCGGTTTACGATTCCACCTCCAGCGTTTGAGTTTTGGCAGCCGCCGCATTCGCGACGAATCCTTTTATGAGGCAATCAGCTTGCCCACCAGCAAGCGCACTGTGATTGTGTTCAACGATCTGGACAAGGGCACCAGCAGCCGAATTCTCAAGCTGGCTGAGGAAAACGACAACGACATCAACGTGTATTGCTTTCCGCCCAGCACCATCAAGACCTGGCAAGAGATGGAGGATATGCTGCATGGTGCGCCCATCGTCATGGCCAGCAGCTTGCCCAAAAATACTCGGGCTCGTGTCAAGACCGACACATTGCAGTATGCGCCGCAGGGTACAACCCGCACTGGCATGAATGCTTGGAAACGTGCTGCTGTGGACCTCGAGGATGGCGGATTCTATGTGCGTCTCAACCGCTGGGACGTCATGGAGAAGGACAACGATGTGGTGCGTAGCCTGGGCGAGATTACCGAGTTGGCTAATGATCTCAACATCAAACTGGACACGCCCATCTATGCCGCCCGCGACTCTGCCATGAAGAAGGCCATGGCAGAGAATGCCGATTGGGTCAACGTGCTGGATTATCTGCGTGAGCAGGTGACGTCACGGTTGACGCCGGAAGTGCTCAAGCTGATTGCCAGCCGCGACGATTATGCACAAGTGCGTGGTATGTTCTACGATGAAAGCCTGTGGCGGAACAAGTTTGCAGTTGATGCCCAGAGTCCATGGCACCAGTTCATGGAAGCTGTGCGCAAGCTTCAGCAAGACGCCCGCCAGGGCGGTACCATGGTGAAGTGGACAATGCTGGCCCGACTGCTGGGCATGGAGGTGGCAAACAACCATTACGCCACGGACGTGCCGGCACAGGCGGCGGCTCTGGACCAACTGTATCCCATGGCGCGCACCATCACCAGCCGCTGGATAACCACCGAGGCTGTGGGCATGCTGACCGAATATGTCAAAAGCATGGATGAACTTCGTGCCCTGCGTGAGCAGAAGATCACAGTTAATGTGTGAGCCGGAAAGATTGCACTTGACACTGACTTGATATATACTATACTGACAACACAACCCAACAAGGATAAAACACTATGAATAGCCTGGCAAGTATTATTGGTTCGAATTTCATCGTTGTGATGCTTTCGGGCGTCACACACACCATCAATGCCGATCATGCTCACTACAGCAAGATCCGTGAGGCGCTGAAACTCAAGAACTACGACGAAGTGGAACGACTCATCAACATCAAGCAGAGTGTGATCAATTTCAGCCAGGGCAGCGTCACAGTGCGTGATGGCGAAGTGTTCTACGGCGACATGCCGTTGCGCGGCAGTGTTGTGAATCGCATCCTGGACATGATCCGCGAAAACTTCGATGCACAGCCCATGCTGCGCTTCCTCAACAACCTCATGCAGAACCCCAGCAAGCGTGCGGTTGATGAGCTGTATGGCTTCCTTGAAGAGACTGCACTGCCAATCACCGAGGACGGTTGCTTCCTTGCCTACAAGAAGGTGCGCGATGACTATCGGGACTTTTACACGGGCAAGATGGACAACAGCGTAGGCACCATTCTTGAAATGCCGCGCAACCAGGTTGACGAGGACAAGGACACCACCTGTTCATACGGTCTGCATTTTTGCAGCCTTTCCTATCTGCCACATTATCACGGCGGGCATGGACGGGTCATGATCGTCAAGATCAACCCTGCTGATGTTGTTGCCATTCCGTCGGACTACAACAACGCCAAGGGACGTGCTGCTCGCTATGAGATCATTGGTGAACATACCAGCGAGCACAATGAGGCATTTACCAGCCCCGTTTATCGTGGTGTTGAGCCGGTTGATCCCGACGAGCATGACGACGAGGATGATTACGAACTTGGCTATGAAGCTGGTGCAGATCGTGCCGAATCTGACAGCCAAAACCTAAACGCATATGACACCACGCTCAAGGCAGATGTTTCAGAGGGCTATGCCCAGGGATATGTCGACGGTTATGGTGATAACTACTTTGTTGACTGGAAAGAAGCTGGATACGAAAATGGTGAGCATGATGCCGATGCAGGCAATGGCTATGATGACACCCCAGTCGCCGGCTGCGATGACAATGACGAATATCGAGAAGGCTATGCCGACGGCTGGCACGAGGCAAAGATTGCCAGTATCTAACTGCCAGAGATAACCAAGAGCCCCGGAGTCCTAAAAATAAAAATTAATAATGGATGTAGATAGGGTCTGGTTACTGAAACACCAAGTGGAGAGATCCACTTGGTGTTTCTTTATTTGAAGTTTTGCTATTTTGGCGCTATAAATAGATATTATGGTCAATGAAACACTAGTCATGCTCGCCGCGCGCTGTCTTGCCGGTAACAGAACAACCAAACACCAACTCAAAGCCTGTATAACAGACCCCGAGCTTATCGATCGATTACAGGATATGAGTCCGTCCCAGTTCAGTTGGCACGTTGTCAATGCCAATTGGCAGATTCCATGTTGCAGAATGTGCGGCGGCAGGGTCAAATTCAATAGTAGCCAAAAAGCGTACGCTGTAAACTGCACTCGACAATGTGGTTACCAAGATCCTTCTCGGCAGCAAAAAATAGCAGCAACCATGGTTGATCGATACGGAGTGCCCAATGCTGCGCATTCAAAAGATATTCAAGATCGAAAAAAACTTACGATACAAAAAAAATACGGAGTTGATCACATCAGCAAGAGTTCTGAGATCAAGGACAAAAAGAAACAAACCATGCTGGATAGGTGGGGAGTGGAAAATCCCAGTCAAAACCAGGAAATTCAACAGAGAAAAATTGATACCAATCAAGAGCGTTATGGAGTAGATTGGGCGCCACAAAGCCTTGATATTCGAGAAAAGCAAAAACAAACAACTTTGGCCAATTGGGGTTATCTATCTAATTTATCCAATCCCGATGTGAGAGCTCGACTATATGCCACAATGATGGAAAAATATGGCGTTCGATATCCTCAGCAAAATGTGACGATTCAACAAAACACCATGGCAACCAATTTGAAAAAATACGGCGTTACCCATGCATTTCAAAATCCTCAGATTAGGGCCAAAATACAAGAAACCAATCGCAAGCGTTATGGATCATATAGCTGGAGGGCAAGTGATATTGGAAAGAAAACATTATCTGATCTACATATGAAGTTGAGGGGATATCCCAATCCAGCACAAGATCCAGTTGTAAAACAAAAAATCCGGGATGCGTTTATGGAAAAATACGGAGTTGTGCATCCCAATTATGTTGGCATGAGTGATGAAACCATAGAGATATTGCGATCCCCAGAGATGTTTGCTGAAGCCGTGAGTGGACTAACTGTGTTACAAGCGGCGGCTAAATTATCAGTTGATCAAAGCACTATCTATCGACTGAGTGCGCAATATCAATGTCGCAATCAAATGTTGGTATCCGACAACAGTTATGAATTGAAAATTATCCAAGTTCTCGAAGAGTGGAATATTCCCTATGTTCGCAGATGTCGAACTGTTATTGAACCACAGGAATTAGATATCTGGATTCCCAGCAAAAACATAGCGGTTGAGGTTGGATCAGCTTATTGGCATAGTGAAATATTTGGCCGAGGCAAATATTATCATTTTGAAAAATGGCAAAGATGTCATGACAAAGGCATTACACTATTTCAGTGGTTTGATGATGACCTAGATAAGCACTGGGATCTCACCAAGGCACGATTGTTACGAAGCTTGGGAATTGCTGTTGAGGTAGTGGGCGCTCGAAAAGTAACAATTGGTGACTGCACGGTTGACCAAGAGCGAGATTTTCTCAACAAATGGCACGCCAAGGGGTTCAGCAACAATCGCAACGCAACAATTTCAGCTACATATCATGGCGAAATTGTTGCCATCTTGACAATTGAACGCAAAAAACAGGTTGCTATCATAGATAGGTGGGCTACAGACATATCCAAATCTTGGCCTGGTTTATATTCACGCATGTTGAAGCATTGGATTATGCAAACAGGGTTCCAGGGGCAACTGCAAACTTGGTGTGATAATAGATTGGGTAACGGCAAGGTTTACCAATCAAGTGGATTTCAAAAAATTCGAGTCAGCAAGCCGGGATATTGGTATTTACGAAACAACGGCCTCGAACACAGAATGAAATTCCAAAGACACAAACTTGCTAGGTTATTCGACATTGACACTGCAAATATGTCAGAATGGATTATAATGCAATCACAAGGATACGACCGTGTATGGGATGCAGGTCACACTCTTTGGTGTAAACAAGTATAGGAACGCATATGCAACTAACTCAAGACGACGTGGCTAAACTCAGAACATTCAGACTTCATTTCTGCGTGCCGTGTTATGGCGGGCAACTGACAGAAGGTTTCTTTATTAGCATGTTGAAGTTCATGAATGCCGCAAATCAAATAGGCATGAGTTATACAGTGGACACCATGGTTAATGAATCTCTTATTCCGCGAGGCCGCAATTCTCTCGTTGCGAAGTTCCTGTGCTTTGAGCCACGCAGCACACATTTGCTGTTTATCGACGCCGACATTGGATTTGAACCCGAAGAAATCCTCAAACTGTGCTTGGCCGACAAGGATGTGATTGGCGGCTTGTATCCCAAGAAGGCCCTGCCCATCCAGTATGTGGTCAACAAAGTGCAAGACGGTGAGAAGTCAGGTAACTTGGTCGAGGTTGCCAACCTGGGCACTGGGTTCCTCATGATACGTCGAGAAGTCATTGAAACCATTATAGCAAATCACCCTGAATTGCATTATCAGGACGAGATAGGACTGGACCCCAAGTTTGCTCCCTACAAGTATGCCATCTTTGACACCTTGATCGATCCTGTCACCAAGGAATATCTCAGCGAAGACTACACCTTCTGCAAGCGCTGGCGTGACATGGGCGGCAAGATCTTTGCTGATCTTTCCATCAGTTTGAACCACAGCGGATATTACAATTTCCGCGGTTCAGCAACAGAGTTGGCTCCATATCTTTGATGATTTTGGAAAGGATGCGTTACTCATCCTTTCCAAATCTTTTTGCATGTGAGGATCTCATTTTTTGTTTTGAGTCCTCACTGTGTTTTTTTCCTCTATTGGCATTGCTTATTTTTGCTTTGGACTCTGTAGTGTGAGGATTACCAGATCTTCCTTGAAGTGATTCTCTTATCTTGCGTCTGGATTCCTCGCTTACTGTATGCCCCAATCGAGATTGTCTTATGGCTTCTTTATGGGCCTCAGACATTGGTCCTCGAGGTTTTCCCATTTTGGCTGGTGGGAAAATTGTTTACTGTAATTAGATTATTGAATGTGTAAGTCACTTATATGATCCTCCAACCTGCGCGGTAGATAAATGTGAGACTCATGTTGTTTATATTCATTATGGCATTGCCGTTTGTAATGCCCTCAATACTGTCTCCTGTTTGAGGGCTTATGGTTATGGGATTGGCCTGGGCTGCTCCACTTTCGTCTTTCACCACGATATTCTTGCCGGGTACCCCCACAGGCAACAGAATAGCCACTGCCCCAGCGTAATTTACGCCTACATAATAATCAGTGGAACTTATGCTGTATGTGGAACCAGTGACTGGCATGGTGGGCAGAGTGGTGTATGCAGGCAATGTGGCGAACGTAACAACGTCGCTGCTGTTTACCTTGATGTTGCCTGTTACTGCAACGTTTCCTGAAACTTGCAGGAGATTTATTCCATCATCAGGAACCAAGATGTTTCCCAAGATAAACCTGTTGTCGCTGAATCTGGCAATCACATTGCTGGCAGTAGTGCCATGTGTGTGAAATACTATGCTGCCATGGGTTTGACTTCCCAATGACAAGTTGCCCCCATTTACATACAAATAAGCATCATGCGCCCCGCCCACGCTGTATCCAGCGTTGCTGTATTGACTGCTATTGATACCCATGTCGATGTAGTAGTTGCTGTCATCCCCGTCGTTTGCAGTCACAATGTAATCACCACTTGCCTGGGTGCCATTACTGATATTTTGATTGTTTACTTGTTGATAGTTGTTGGAACTGCTGGTGATTTGCAACAATGCCGTGGGAAAGTCTATCGTGGGGTTCAGTCCCACATGAATATTGGCAGTTGCATGAATAAAGGGACTATAGAGTAATTGGGCAACGATGTTTCCGGCATTCAGTGGTTTGTTTATGTTCCAACTGTCGTCCGACTGTGAATATAATATGCTGGCATCGGCACCTTCCAGATATATACCACCACCATCTGCTTGTGCAGGAAGAGTTGCTCCCTGTGCCAGGTAGATTATTTTGTCTGTTACGTTCAGAGTGGATGTATATGTTGAGACAAGATTTCCCAGCACTGTGAGGTTGTTTACAATAGTGTCACCAAACTGAACAGCACTGGAAGTTCCCAGATTCTGAGGCAGGCTCAGTGTGACATCCCCATTAAGGGTGTTTACATNGACTTGGTTGGACGTGCCTGTTATACTCAATATACCCGTGTTGTCAATGGTGTAGTTGCCTCCACCACCACTAGTGATGAAAATACCTTGTCCAGCAGCCGGGGCAGGGGTTGGGCCAGTGGCACCTGTTGAACCACCCGGACCAGTTGCACCAACAGGACCGCCACTGGGACCAGTGGGACCTGTTGCACCAGTTATGTTTACGACGGGATAATGATATATGCTCATGAGATTTGTCTTGCCATTTTGATATATTTAGCAAGACACAGACGTTTACAGATCGCTATTTGATCTTGCACACAAACTCTTCAAACTTGCCGTTGGGATTCACAGCAAAGTCCTGGGGTTGTTGACTGACACGGTATGTAAAATTATCACCCATGGCAGCTTGCGCCAGCGCAATCAAAGCTGATTCTTGAGCTTGGGTAATGGGTTCATCCACAACGATGCGATATTCAATGTCGGTCAAACTGTGTTGCACAACTTGATATCGGCGTATGATGAAATCCAGGGTGTCAAACCGATACATACCCACTTGTGGCCAGTGTCGGCTGCCGTCGGGATGGCAAATGAGATTTCTTTCACGCCCTTTCACTTTGACTAATGTTTGCAGGCCGCGCCCACACTGACATTCTGCCCCTCTAGCAGCATAGTCGCCAATGTCGTAACGAATAACAGGACTGGCATAATTGTGTAAATCAGTAATCACCACGCGACCAGTTTCACCCACTGCCACTGGCTGGTTGTCTGTATCCAGGATTTCCACGATGAGGTTTTGGTCCATGGTGTGATATGTGCCGTAATAGCAGGTATGTGCAATGGATCCCACCTCCTGACTACTGTACACATCTTCCACTGCGATGCCCAGCACTTTCAACACAAATGCTCTCAGCTCGTCACTGACAGTTTCTCCCACGCTCTTGAAGTGCTTGAGTGGTGGAGGATTACCATCACGTTGCCAGATTTCCAATAATGCTCGCATATTGTTGGGATATGTCAACAAGTATTCTGGTTGAAACTCCTGGATGATTTTGTTCTGTTCTTCCACATCCAGGGTAATGTCAATGAGTTGAACTTCGCCAGTTTCGCCCATGGCAGCATAGGGCAGGCCCCAGTTGGACTTGCGTGTGGTTTCAGCATAAACTCCGCCGGCTTTGATCACACAAAGTTTCATTTTGAGATTGCGATTGTGCCACATGTTTTCCTGCACATTGAAGGCATGAAAGAAATGACTCACAACATCAGTGGCCTTGATTTTCACAAACTCCCCAGTGCTGCCTGATGTCTTTACTTCACCGATCTTGCCATGTGATTCCGGCACTGATCGAGCAAAGAAATCCTCGCCGGCACTTTGAATGTCACGACGAGTCAACAGGGGCAACCGGCTCATGTCAGCTGCTGTGACGTCTTGAGGCCGTGTTCCTGCTGCCTTGAGACTGTTTTGGAAATAGACTGTATTAACAGCATGATGGTTCACCAGGGCACGCAACTTCATTGTTTGAATCTGTTGCAGTTTGGCGGGCTGATACCATTGCAGATGGTTCAACTCGGCCACCATGTCTCGCAGCATTATCATGCGCGGTTTGACTAGATCGGGTTTGGGTTCGTCGGTCATAGTGGTTTTCTCCAAGTCATTATAGGTGTGTATTGTGATAGGTCATAGTCGTCGTTTGTGATAAACTGCACATCTTGCGCATTTTGCGGTATGGTGTCTTGATATTCCTGCCTCAAGGCAAACAACACTACCTGTGTGGCATTGTGGTATAGGTCAATGCTGTCCACTGCATCCCGGTCCCAGCCTGTGACGTGACAAAGATGATCTCTATCATATCCCAGTGTTTGAAATAAAGTTCTGATGTCTGCGCTGGCTGTGGTTGAGTTTTGATTCATTGCAGCCACACATTGACCCATGCGCCATTTGAACGCATGAAAGTTCATCGCAGCAGGTCGGGACAAGTCCCTTTCAATATCACCCAACGTGACATCTTGATCAGGTCGTTCCATGAGTCTAAAAGCCACGGTTCCTCCAGGTTTTAGCCAATGATAACAACGCTTTTGAAACTCGGTTACTACGGCCAAGCTGCCTAGCATAGGTATTGCACAATCCCCCACTATTCCGGAAAATGTGTTGT
>TBL_comb48_EPIDRAFT_1003586_pt1 | contig 10295 bp, 9 predicted proteins | sample TroBogEpilimnion_37_FD_10681 | JGI IMG/M metagenome (IMG submission 10681)
TCCAGGTCACACCTCACACCTCACCCTCACGCTACCGAAACAACTCGGAACGCATCCGATCGTTGGCGAAGGACATCCAAACCACGTAGGAACTTGTCCTTTGAGCATTGCATGGGAAGTACTGCAGACTAGTCATCTGTCCACCAGTTACTGGTATTCGAGTGTACCGTGCCTAATGGAACAACAGGAATATACCCTTTATTTTGTAGATTTCATTGCTTTTTTTTAAAAAAGTTTATTTATTTTTTATCATTTTGAATATTATTCCCTAACCCTAACCCTAATCTATGCCATATATTGTTCACTTCCTGGGTTAAACCTAGCCTAGAAAAAAAAATAGCTGTCACTTTCCCCGGACAAAAATAACGGAATTCTGCTCACACTTGATTTATTCCATGCTAACATAAACATCTATTGCCATGGTTTTTATAAACTTTCTTACTAATCGTAAAAAATTGAAACATCTCAGACCTTTACGGAAGAAAACTAATATACTACATACGAGTAGTAAAGTTGCTTCGAAAGACACATTAAATACTTCAGAGCAAATAGTTCTTGATGCAAATTCTGAAGAAAGCGTACCCAATTCATTTGATTCTGATCTGGTAATTACGGATAATGGAGAGGGTTCACTATCTTTTGATCATAATATCGATCATGAAACTTGGGAATTAGTCCATATGGTTTTGGCTAAGAAGGGTATGCAACATCATTTTGAATCTGTCTTAGGTGGTGAAATGAAACCAGATGTAGTAAAGTACATTTTAAGGAGAACTGCAGAACTACTAATCTGGACTTACCAGTATAAAAACAATCGTGTTTTAGAAAAGCATTCAATAATCTACTGGTTCCAGACTTTGATACTAAGCGAATATATATTAGTCCAACCCTTTTCCTCAAAATATCTTTCTGGCTACCGGCAGTTATCCCCATCGACCTGTCTAAACTATATAACAGATTTTACGAAGGCAATAAATTGGTTCATATGGTTCAGGGAGAATCGTGAAACAGAATACCCAATCGAAGGAGCAGCTTCCGGAGGAATTCTTACCCTCTGTTGCAAACTTAAGAAAAGTTATAAACCCAGTCTCCGAAAACAGCGGCTAAATAAAACTTTGGAGCACCTTGTCGAAAGTGGTCATTTTCCTGCTGGGGGATTGATTCAGCTACAAGAAGTAATGGTGGAAGATATACAGTGGGCCAAAGATATTAGTGAACATCTTGCCCGAACATGCCTTCAGACATACAACAAGTTTTTAGCAGTCTTAATAGGGGCAATGTATTGTGAGTCCCCGCAAGGTCGCATTGGAGGTAAGAAGGAAGCAGTAAGCAAAGAATTTTATTTATTTATTTTTTTTTCCTGATTACTGTAAAGTGATGATGTGATCTTTATTAGGAATTCAAGATATGAGACTAAATCAGTATCCGGCGTTATTACAAGGGTATGCTACTTCTAGTAACTTTAAGACTGTTGGATCGTTTCTGTATCAGCCTGTGACGATATCTGAGAACACTAGGGATCTACTAGAAGTTTACATTAATAAAGTACGACCTAAAAACTCACAATCGGAGTTTCTCTTTCTGACGTACCACGGTGATCATAATAAGCGATTGGGTCGGCTTACCACGAAGTATTTTTCTGATAAGATTGGTTTGAATATTACTACCACTGCTTTGCGATCCTTAGTTGCAACCGAAGCGGCGACTTTACATAAGAAAGGTAGTATTTCGGATGAACAATTTCACTCTTTGCATACAATAACAGGACATAGCGATCGAATCGCTAAAGAGTACTATATCAAAGAGTCGATATGTAGCAATGTATACAACGGGAATCAAGCCTTCAGAAAAATCAAAGATTCTTCATCAGGTAGTATGCTTAAAACTTACTATGACTTGCCTATAACTTTTCGCTACCAACATAAGCTATACTTTTTTGCTATAGACAATGAGGTTAATTTACCTGTTCATACGGAAAGCGACGCTGATGTACTTACTGCAGTCAGTACTGTGAAGAATTCATCATTGCAAAATAACTTTATTCCACGGTTCCTTCCAGTTTCACCGCCCATCAACTGGGGACTCAATCATCCGGACTACGGTAAGGATACCAACAAACGTGCAAGATGGAGCGCTGATGAGCTGCAGTACCTGAGTAATCTCATTGTGAATTTAACTTCACAAGACACTTCACCTAGGTTAGAATTATTCACTAATATATATTGTAGTAACTTTATTATCACAACCAACAATCTTATAGCAATATCGTCGCTCGGTGCTTGAAAATGATCAAGTCTGATCCGGATGCTTATCCGATATTCCATGCACGACATGTCTATTCAACGGATAGACTAAGTACTGGCTATGATCGCTTAAAGAAGGGCCAAGTCAATTCGATTTGAATTTTTTGATTATATTACGGCATTTGTTTAGAAAGGACGATAATATAATTATTTTTAATTCAAAAATAACAGCAAGAAGTTCTATTTTTTTTAAATTAAGCAAAACTATACAATAACCCTAACCCTAACTCTGCGCTTGCAGTATAGAACAGTAATTACTTATATTATTGTATTATGCATGACTGCGACGACTAAATGCGATGACAACGATGGCTGGATGGATTGGGGGCCGACGACTACGACGGCGGTGGGTTGGTCAGGATGAGAGGCGAACGACGGCGACGGCTGGTTGGCTGGTTGGCTTTGAGGCGGACGACTACGACATCGGTGGGTTGGTCAGAATGGGAGGCGGACGACGGCGACGGCTGATTGGCTGGTTGAATTTGAGGCGGACGACTGCGACCGAAGGTTGGAGGCGGACGATGGCGACAGCTTGTTGGCTGGTTGGCTTTGAGGCGGACGACTGCGACCGAAGGTTGGAGGCGGACGATGGCGACGGCTTGTTGGCTGGTTGGCTTTGAGGCGGACGACTGCGACCGCGAAGGTTGGAGGCGGACGACGGCGACGGCTGGTTGGCTTGGTTGAATTTAAGGCGGACGAGAGGGTGTACGACTGCGACGGCGATGTATGGGCTTGCTGAGAGGCAAACGACTGCGACGGCGATGGTTGGTCCGAATGGGAGGCAGACAACAAAAGGCAAAATTTGATTTGAAATTTTTGATCTTGTTTCATAAGGACGGTAAGTATAATGATTTTTGAATTAAAATAAGAGAGAGTTCACTTTTTAATTAAGCGAAACTACACAATTACCCTAACCCTAAGTCTGCGCTTGTAATATGATATAATTATTACTTATATTATTATATTCTACGTAAGTGTCATCAACTGCATTACAAATCCCCAACCATTCAGAACCTGATGATCGTTCTGGTAGTCTATATACTACCCATCTCTTCCCCCTTCATCTTCATTATCAATATGTACATCTATTAACAAATCATCATCATCATCAAAAAAATAATACTTATGCGCTGCCATATCTTCTAGAAATGCATCGTAAATATTTTTAAAAAACTGAAGAAAATCATAGTTGTCATAGTCGTTTTCTTGCCTTTTGGTAAGTGTTGAGCAGGCTTTCTTATCTGCAAAGGATATTAATTCCTCACAAGTCAGTGGATAAAGCATATCTTCGTTCAAGTTCCTCTCGAAGCGAATATAATAAATCGATTCTCCTTGGAAAATGGTTTTTACGACAGCTTCCTTGTCTTCTTCATTGTTGCATTGACAAAGGTCTTTAAGCCGACTCCTCCATAGGGTTATGAACTTGTCTTCTCCACACCATTTTCTTTGGCTTTTGCTGTAATAACCGAATTGCCTTTTCAATGACTCTTTCAATTCGTTGGGAACTATATTATATAATTTTCCTATAAACCATAATTGATAAATATCATTACTGTTGAATCGAAAGTGAAATACGGCAATTGAAGACCTTTTATTTTGATAGCAGCTTGCTCGGTTGATAAGTCTAAGCACCAAATATTTCTTCTGTCACCTTTACCACTGGCATTAGAGTCTGGTTGGACATAAGCATGAGAGAACAGACTACAATTTTCAATTTTTCTATCTCGGCTTCTAAGAAGCCCGAGGGTCTTAAGAGACCTTAAGCTTGATTCAGGCATTAAGACGTTTGGAATGCAAGCTCCAACTGCAAGATATATTATCTTCATGTCAAAGATAGGATTGGTTGCAGCTGAAGTGGAAATGTAATCTAATTTCAGTTGGCGTAGCTCATTCGCTTGAACTTTGAAAACATCTTGTACTTCAACTGTGATATAGTCCTTTAGCTTCATATCTTGGACTAAAAGAATTGCGTCGACAGCGACTTCCCGGCTATAATAGGGTACCATTAATTGTAATGTTTTTCACTTCAACAAGTTAAGAAAGAACTTGAACCACGTACCTATACTCTAAACCAAAGAGATGTAAGCATTCTGGTCCTAAGTTATTTTGCTGAAAATGATATGCGATGGTGATCATTTCTTCACAATACCCACAACCGACCTACGCACATTATTATTTAAAAGTAATTATTATAAAAATTGCTACAGATTATAAAAAGGGTTACAATTTATATCTATTTATATGGAATGGCGCTTAACAATCCAGAATGATAAATAACCTGTAGTAATCGCAGTTGTTCGCCTTTTATTAAATATGCTTCTATCAGAAGCCTCGCAATCTTAAGTGCACTTTCTGCTGTTAGTGGTTGGTTACCACCACCGTACTGAGTGTTGTCTTTAGTACCGTCCTTTGCAGCATAGCCACAGCGTGTATACAAGAAATCACAGAACTGCTTCTCTGACAAACTGTTGACTGCCGATTTTCGTTTAGGCCTGGTCAGTTGCTTTTTTAATTGGGCAAGTTTTTTGATAGTGCACTGATCATCGACATCGAGAAAACTATTGATACTTGCGAGACATTTTCCTGGATCTAAGAAGTCTGAAATCCTTAATCGACATACTGATTGCATGTGTTTGAGAATATTATTAATATTATGGTCGCCGTTTTTTGAACATCTATTGTGTTGTAACGAATAACATTTAGAAGAAAGTTTCCAAACAGTAAAAACAATAGCTTACTTTCGAAAGAACTCTCTATTTTTCCTTTCGTCGTGAATATCGCTGATTTCAATCAAATCATCTTGCAAATATTGCAGTTTGATTTCAGACGTTCTGTTACCCTCATCAACTTTCATTTCATCGTCATCGGAATCGTATTCGAGACAATCCTTTCTTAATAAATGAAATAGTAACTGTTCATAGAAATGCATCGTCTCTTGCGTTCCATGTTCTATAAAGAATCTGGACCAAAGTAAATGAGATAGTTAAGTTTGTGAAAGTTCTAGTAATAAATGCGAAGTAAACATCACCTGATAAGTTTCTGCTGACCTGGATAGTAGCCTTTGCAACGAGATTTGAACTTCGATGTTATTCCAGCAGAGCATCCGCATTTTATAAAATTTGTCCCACTTGTCGAGGTTCCATATACTGCATACAGAAATGGATCTTTATTTTTATCCAACGCTTTTGTAAGACGCGCTAATGATGAAGATCGGGCATGGTCGTCTTTGGCTGTGTCTTTGTTAGCTTCATCTACTTCCATTTCCCCATCTCTTTCACCGTTATCTTCTAAATCGCAGTTTTCATCGGCATTTGTGGCTGTAGGTTCTTGAATATCCCCATCTCGGTTGTGTTTAGTTTCAGTATCATTAACTTGAGGATGTTCATCGGAAATCAGAGTTGCTAATTGATGGACCTTGCACATAGACGATGAAGATGAATGCATATCCTGTTCCTTATTGTGATCTGATAAAAATATGCTAAATATCCCCTTTTGAGCGTATTCGTTTAATTGGTTGACCACGTCCCTTCGTTTGTCTTCGGAAATATTTTGTCTGCGTTTTAGGAACCGTAGTGGTGTGGCAAAGCCAGGGCGTTTCTGTGTTTTTGGAAGCCTTCCTCGTTTTGCTGATTCTTGGTTATTATCAACATCATAGTCATCATTATCATAGTCATCATCATCATCGTCGTCGTCATCATCATCATCGCTTGAATCACTTTCGTCATCACTAGGTCGGAATGAGTCGTTAGATGAAGCTGTTATTTCAGAATTTGTTTGGCTTGATTCTTGGCTTGATGCTTGGCTTGATGCTTGGCTTGATGCTTGGCTTGATTCAATGTGGCTTGGATCACTTAAATAGCCCTTATAGTACTTGCATCGTTTCTTTAATAATTGATACTTATTTCGTACGCTTTGACCTACTCGCTTCTTAGCTACTTGCTTTTTCTTGTCGTGTTGTGTTTCCACGAGTAGCGTTCTTTCATCTTCAGAAAGATAGCATTGTCGTATTATAGCTGTAAGTTCTGCTCGAAAATAATCGTCGCGAAATAGCTTATGTTCTCGCAAGTAAGGTTGCATTTTCTTTGCCAATTCATCCATAAGTTCCCGTTTATTTTTTCCAAGTTCGATGAACGCAGTTTCCAACAAAACTCGCAATTGTGGGTCCAGATTAGCTAATTGTTTTTGAGTTGAGGTCTTCGCAATTTGTGTTTGGGGAGTTGGTGATACAAGATGGCAAGAAACTTGCTGCACGGAGGCGGCAGACGAAGTAGATTGGGCGATTTGCAGTGGCTGTGGGGGACTCAAATCAGATTTTCGTATTAAACTCTTTGGACTTGATTGTACAGCTTTGCTATTCTGGTACAATAACGGAGGCGATTACATATTTTTTAGTATGCAACATACAGTACGTTTACCTCATATGGTCTTTTTATAGCCTTTTTGTCACCCAATATTTCAGGTTCGTCCTCATTATAATTCTGAGCCGGGAGAGCTGCTTTCCAAGTGCGATATTCTGCAGCTATATCTGCAATTGTATTTCTGAGTTGAGCCCTATGGTCATCCGCCGGTTTTGCATTCAACAAATTTTGTTGTATACATTCAGTAATCGGTTTCTGAATTGCTTCATTTTCTTTTGCTTGTATGCTCTCTATAATAGATTGTACATAGCTAATAATAAAAGGCCCACAATCATAACCGTTTGGTTGTTTAGAAACTTTACAACTAGCGCATGGTATGTTGCTGTAAAGATCGGCGCTGGTGAGTTTCTTTTGTATGATTTCGATAAAGTCTGTTTCATCTGCGTTCAGAAAACCTTTACTAGTGCAGTGTGCATGAAGTGATGTAATAAAGTCTTGTTGGTCTTTTTTAACATTCCACAAGTCAGATAAGTACTGTTTTACGTCGCTGAAAATATCTGATGGTTGATGAATTCCGGGGTATGAGTCTAAATGTAGGATACAACTATCTGAACAGTTGTTACTGCTGGAGTGATTGGAATTGGTTTCATCTTCCGGTAAAAGATGACCCAGAATATGTAATAGCGGATGTAATACTATGCAGAGAGACCAGTGTTGTGAATTGATTACATTAATTGGTATGAAGAGAATGTCCTTAATGAAAGTATTAACGTGTACACTACTATTGAGCAATAACTTTGTGTACTTGCTTTGGTTTTTATTCTGGGATTGTTGAAGCAAGTGATAAAAGCTACTGTAAAAGGAAAAAACCTTTTCTCGTATACTATCGTTCGTATTCCCCAGAATATTGAATACTTGAAAGTCGATGAGGCAGTCAACGTAGTATTTTTCTGGATTCAACCGTTCCAATTCAGACTCATGAATGATGATTGCGTCATTTCCATGTTCCTTCCAAACATCCATGTATTTTCCAAAGGGAACTACAACATATTCCGGTGATGATAATGTCTATAATATAATGTAGGTAATTAGATTGAAATCTAGTAGATGTAGATGCCAATAGCATTTTGAAGGGTACTTATACCTTCTTCGATGTTGGCATTGGTTTGTCAACTGTTGCGTTTTGAAATCTTACCACTTTGGGTTGTGGTTTCGCCTAAGAGTTTATTGAGTAATATATATTCCAATTGGGAGGCAGATATTTCTTACCTTAGTCATTGTACCATCTTCTCCAAGTAGATCGAACTCCCTTACAGGTCTATCAGGACATTTATCGCGAGGGCCCCAACTAAGAGTGGACGATGAAGGGGAAGAAATCGCGTATAATTTTGTGACATAATCATCGAATGTCAGACGAGCATGATTGTTAAGTTCTACTGGAAATTGGTCTTCTGGGTATATTCTGATAATTGTATAATCATTATATCCACCTTCAGCCTAAAATTGACATTGGATTAATAACGTTATTCTTATTATTGAACAAAGTTTACTTACCATGGCCATACCATGACGACGTACTCTGTCGCCTACTTCTAAAGTCTCTTGCTCACGTAAGTGGCGTGGAGTAGTAGCAACCTTACTCCAGTCTTAATTATTTATTATTTAATTAAGATCTAAGACCATTTTGTTTGTACATGTGAAAATGCACCTAATTTACTGAATACTCGATTACTTTGACCCATTGTTGAAATCTTTGTGAATGATTGTGTTTGTCCCGCCGTAGTTATATTGTCCCAGCAACTGCGAAGCAGGGTCATTAATTACAAGTTTGATTCAATCTCTATTATATTTCCATACATTTATACCTTAAAAATGAATGGAGTGTTTTTTTCATTTCGACAATAATATTCGCTACATCCTGTACTAAGAACTTTTTTGCTTTAAGGGCCTATAAAAATTATAGCTTTAATTGCAAATCAGGATTACTATCAATTTTTATTTCGTACCTGTGTCATATCTGTTACTAGCTGTGAATCAAAGCCTTTACGACGTTTATCAACAGTAAAAGGATATGTTAATTGATGAGATTTAATTACATAGAATTGTGGAAATTTTTTCGGCATACGAAGGAACTCCACATATATCTCATCTTCCTTTGCGACCGCAATTCTAACTCTTGCTTAATTGTGTTCATTCTATTAGAATGAATTTAAATATTAGTTACTTGTTAATTTTCTCCGTACCTACATAAGACATATCACGTATCGTTCCATAAAAGAAGGCTTTGTCCCCTAGTTTTGGATGATTAGCAAGGACTATGTCACTTAGATCGCATTGATCCAAGTTGGTTTCCCATAAATCCGTCAATTTTACTAATATATTCAAGTAAGTTTTTGTATCCAACTAGGGTTAAAAATTTGTAGTAATTGGTTACCTTCGTGTGTAGTCGATAACCCCTCAGTCATCTGTAATTAAAAGTACTTATTACATATCAATACAACTCATTTCAATTCTGGTCGTATATATAAAGAGAGAAGCTTGTGTTGTCGAAAACGCATTTTCTGTATGCTCATTTTTTTTCCAGCACTGCGCCATAAAATTATGCTGCTGTTATGGAAAAAAAATGCTCCTACGGAAAATCGGTTATCGACTACACACGGGCTGGAAAACTTATGATAAAGTGCATACCTCGTTATTATACATTTCAATTAAGGTGAAAATGAAAGTGATGGGCTTCTGTAGCAAAAATAGAGTTTGCTTTATCAAAAACAAACATGTTTCTGTAGAACATATTTTACCTTTTGATACAATGAAGAAGAAATGTTTTGGGCCTCAAAATTCAACTCATTATCGTTACGCCCTGTAACAGGTACATACAGAAAAAAGTACGTAATTGAAGAATGAACAGAAATTTACTAAGAGTTCAAAAACTACAAAGACCAATGCAGAAGGACCACAGAGGAATGTGGTATCATGACGCTACAGATGACATTGAGTATTTTCATAATTATATGATTTGTTTAGCAAAGACAATAATTGTATAAGTACTTAGTACATATTTATGTTAAGTTTGGGCTACTTTAACTTGCGACATAAAGGAAGTACCAAAGGGCTATTAATTTATATCATTACTTAATAAATAATGCAACAAACAAACCAATCTATGCCCTTTAACTTGGAATTATTTTTCGCCATTGTCCTAGACAATATGTTTACTTATTTTATCAAACGATTCTAGCCAAAAATTAAAAACAGATGTACAGAAACAACATATGATGATGGATATATCGTGAGAAAAAGAAGAAATCAACAACAACATAAATAATTCATCGAACCAGAACACACACTTCTTGAGTTAATGTTATGATGGTTACATTAAAAGTTGATTAATTTTTGTAAAGCGCGTTAATGATTTAAATCAATCCTTTTTAAAATCAATTTTTGATTCTCATAGAAAGCACAAAAAAAAAACAGGTAATTAACACGATTGTATTTGATACAAGCAACGACCACCCAGGCAACGATCTTGCACGTGGATTGGCTCGGCGCTGGCCGGAATAGATATCGATCCACTAGCATCATTGCTTCCACGGCTGCCGCTCTGGTAGTCGAGAGAACCGTGCCGAGCGGTTCA
>TBL_comb48_EPIDRAFT_1003603_pt1 | contig 10270 bp, 8 predicted proteins | sample TroBogEpilimnion_37_FD_10681 | JGI IMG/M metagenome (IMG submission 10681)
TACTAGTTGAGATGGATGGCTTTGAAGCCAATGAAGGAGTAATTTTAGTTGCAGCAACTAATAGACCAGATGTTTTAGATCCTGCTTTATTAAGACCAGGAAGATTTGACAGACAAATTGTAGTTCCTAACCCAGACATTATTGGACGAGAAGCAATATTAAAAGTGCATTTGAAAAAAATTACTACAGGACCAGATGTTAATCCAAGAACTATAGCTAGAGGAACCCCCGGTTTTTCAGGAGCAGATCTTGCAAATATTGTGAATGAATCTGCTTTGCTTGCAGCAAGAAAAAATAAAAGAATTGTGACCATGATTGATCTTGAAGAAGCTAAAGACAAAGTAATGATGGGTGCAGAAAGAAGATCTATGGTAATGACAGAAGAGGAAAAAACATTAACTGCTTATCATGAAGGCGGACATGCAGTAGTAGCTTTAAATGAAAAAACCTCAGATCCTATTCATAAAGCTACAATTATTCCAAGAGGTAGAGCCTTAGGTATGGTAATGAGGCTACCTGAAAGAGATCAATTATCTATGACTAGAGAAAAAATGTATGGTGATATTTCAGTTGCTATGGGCGGAAGAATTGCAGAAGAATTAATCTTTGGGTATGACAAGGTAACTTCGGGAGCTTCTTCTGACATTGAAATGGTTACTAAAATGGCAAAGAATATGGTTACAAGATATGGAATGAGCGATCAATTAGGAACTGTAGCTTATCAGGAAAATGAAGAAGAGATATTTTTAGGAAGATCAGTTTCAAGAACACAAACAGTTTCTGAAGAAACATCAAAAAAAATTGATAGCGAAGTAAAAAAAATTATAGACGCAGGATACAATAGAGCCAAAGTTATTCTCTCAGAAAAAATTGATGATCTACATAAGGTAGCAAAAGCTTTACTTGAATATGAAACTTTAACGGGAGATGAAATTAAAAATATTGTATTTAAAAATATTTATCCAAAACGTATTTCTTTACATGATGACGATTCTTCAAAAAGAAATCTAGGCAGCGCATTAGGTGCCATGGGATTAAAACCTAAGACACAATCTTAAAATCACTTTTCATTATGAAAAGCAGTTATGTAAGACCAACTAATTTTATCTTTGGTCTTAAAGCTAAAAAATTAATTAATAAGAACGAAGCAAAAAGTCTTTTTGGACTTGATGATGTTGCTTTTGCAAGTATTGAAATATTAAAAAGAGATAGTTTAATTTCTAATAAACTTAAAATTTCTGAAATTACAATTAATAACTTTTCAGAAGAAAATTTTAATGATTTAAAAAAATTAAGTATTAAAAAAAATTTTTTTTTAAATTTAGATTTTTATAATCCACAGATAATCGGAGTATTGAATGTTACGCCTGATAGCTTTTCCGACGGTGGTAAATTTATGAATTTAGAAAGTGCAATTATTCATGTTAAAAATATGATTAATGCTGGAGCCACAATTATAGATATTGGCGGAGAGTCAACAAGACCAGGAGCATTAACAATTGATTCTTCGGAAGAGATTAAAAGAATAGATGATATTATAAAATTAATTAAAAAAAATTTTCCGAAACAGCTAATTTCTTTAGATACACGTAAATCAAAAGTTATGAAATTTGGTGTAGAAAATAATGTGGACTTATTTAATGACGTTTCGGCTTTAGATTATGACGATGCTTCTGTTGAAGTTGTAAAAGAATCTAAAAAGCCAATAATTTTAAGTCATTCTCAAGGAAATCCAGAAAATATGCAGGTTAATCCAAATTATGACAATGTTTTGCTAGACATTTATGATTATTTTGAAAATAAAATTAATTTTTTAATAAATAATAAAAAAATTAGTGAAAATCAAATTATTATCGATCCAGGCATAGGATTTGGAAAAACTTTGGAGCATAATTTGCAATTGATATCAAAAATTTCACTCTTTCATACTTTGGGGTACCCAGTAATGATTGGACCATCACGTAAAAGCTTTATAGGACGAATTATGAATGATAATAACACTCTAAATAGACTCGGAGGAACTTTAGCAGCAGTTCTGTATGCATATCAACAAGGTATCCAAATATTTCGTCTACATGATATAAATGAAGCAAAACAAGCTTTAAAAGTCTACTCTCAATTTTTGATACAAGAATGAAAAAATATTTTGGAACAGATGGTATTCGTGGAGAGGTAAACAAAGGCAATATTACTGGAGATATGTTTTTTCGCTTTGGTATTGCGGCTGGAGCATATTTTACCTCTAAAAAAAAACAAAAACATAGAGCAGTTATTGCAAAAGATACTAGATTATCTGGCTATATGCTTGAACCAGCTTTAGTTTCAGGATTAATTTCTGCTGGCATGGATGTTCTATTATTTGGGCCTTTGCCAACTAATGGACTTGCAATGTTAACTAAGTCTATGAAGGCAGATCTTGGAATAATGTTAACAGCATCTCATAACATTTATATTGATAATGGATTAAAATTATTTGGTCCAGACGGAATGAAACTTTCTGAAACTACAGAAAAAAAAATTGAAAAATTAATTGATGGCAACATTAAAAAATATTTAGTTAAGCCAGAGTTTTTAGGTAGAGCAAAAAGAATAGAAGATGCTAATGCGCGATATATAGAAATTATAAAAAGTAATTTTCCAAGATCCTTTAATTTATCTGGGCTTAGAATTGTTTTAGATTGCGCAAATGGCGCTTCTTATAAAGCAGGACCTACAATTTTTTGGGAATTAGGAGCAGATGTTATTAACATCGGAAATAAACCTGATGGTTTCAATATTAATAAAGATTGTGGATCTACTCATCCATACTTAATTCAACAACATGTAAGAAAATATAAAGCAGATATTGGCATAGCATTTGATGGAGATGGTGATCGTATTATTATGTGTGATGAAAAAGGAGAGATTGTTGATGGAGACCAGATTTTAGCAGTAATTGCCAAAAGATGGCATGAAAAAAAGCTTTTAAAAGGTGGAGTAGTTGGAACGTTAATGACTAATTTAGGACTTGAAAACTATTTTAAAAGTAAAAAAATTAAATTTTATAGAGCTGATGTAGGAGATAAGCATGTTAAAGAAAAAATGCTCAACCTTAATTATAATTTAGGAGGCGAGCAGTCAGGTCATATTATTTTAGGTGATTTTGCAACAACGGGCGACGGAATATTAGTTGCTCTTGAAGTTTTGTTTTCTTTAAAAGAATTCGGTAAAGCCAGTAAAGTATTTTCTGTATTTAAGAAAGTTCCACAAATATTAGAGAATGTTAGCATTAGAAATCGTTACGTTATAGATAAAAAATATATTAAAAATAAAATTAGACAATTAAATAGTAAATTACAAAATAATGGCAGGTTACTTATCAGAAGGTCAGGAACAGAGAATTTAATTAGAATAATGGTCGAGAGTAATAATCAAAAACTAATCACAGAAACAATCAAAGAAATAAAAAAAATAATTAGCTAATTGTATTTTGAAGATAAATTGTAAAATATTAATAATCGCAGGCTCTGATTCAAGTGGAGGTGCAGGTATCCAGGCAGATATAAAAACCGCAACAGTCAATGGTGTATATGCAATGACTGCAATAACAGCAATTACTGCTCAGAATACAACTGGAGTTAAATCTATAATTTCTATATCTCCAAAAGAAATTTACAATCAAATATCTTTTTCAGCTAACGATATATATCCTGATAGTATAAAAGTTGGAATGCTACATGATGTTAAAATCATAAAACAAGTACTTAAATCTTTCAAAAAATATAAATTTAAAAATATTGTAATTGATCCCGTAATGATTGCAAAAGGCGGTCAAAAATTAATAAATGATCAATCTATTGATCATTTAAAAAATTTACTCTTTCCTTTCTCTACTATCATTACTCCAAATATTCCTGAAGCCGAGGCATTAATCGGTAATAAAATTTTAACTTTGACTGATATGATTTATGCAGCAAAATTATTATTAGGTTTTGGTCCAAAATTTGTTTTAATAAAAGGCGGTCATAATAATAATAAACTTATCGAAGATGTTTTAGTTTCTAAAAATAGTATCAACATCTTCAAAAATAATAGAATAAATACTAAAAACACACATGGAACCGGATGTACTTTATCCACTGCAATTGCTTGTTTTTTAGCAAAAAAATTTACTGTGAACGAATCGTGCAAACTTGCAATTCATTATGTTCATAAAGCAATTAAGCTCAATCCAAAATTTGGAAGAGGGCACGGACCGATTAATCATATGGCAATATTAAAATAAATAAATTAGAAACAAACACTGACCTATTAATTAATTACTTATGACAAACGTTGTGGTTGTAGGCTCTCAATGGGGGGACGAGGGCAAAGGCAAGATTGTAGACTGGCTTTCCGAAGAAGCTGATGTTGTAGTTCGTTTTCAAGGGGGGCATAATGCAGGCCACACTTTAGTAATTAATGGAAAAATTTTTAAATTAAAATTATTGCCATCAGGAATTGTAAGGCCGAATAAAATCTCAATTATTGGAAATGGTGTTGTTATCGATCCATGGGCTTTGTTAGAAGAAATTAATGAAATAAAAAAAAAGGGAGTAGAAGTAAACGAAAATAATTTAATTATATCTGATACAGCAACTCTTATTTTGCCTTTTCATAAAGAAATGGATGAAATCAGAGAAGATGCAGCTGGCTCGTCAAAGATTGGAACTACTAGAAGAGGAATTGGACCTGCGTATGAGGATAAAATTGGAAGACGTTCTATTCGTGTAATGGATTTAAGATCAAAAACAAATCTTGAAAAAAGATTAGAGGTAATTTTAGAACATCACAATGCTATTCGCAAAGGCTTAAGTAAAAAGATATATAAATCTAATGAATTAATTAAAAGTTTATTAGAGATTGCTCCAAATATTTTAATATATAGCCAACCAGTATGGAAAAAACTTGCAGAGTTTCAAAAATTAAATAAACGAATATTATTTGAAGGAGCGCAGGGAATACTTTTGGACGTTGATCATGGAACATATCCTTATGTAACATCATCTAATACAGTTGCTGGGACAGCATCTGTTGGATCAGGAACTGGTCCAAAATCTATAGACTATGTTCTTGGTATTACTAAAGCATACACAACAAGAGTTGGAAGCGGTCCGTTTCCCACAGAGTTAACCGATAAAATTGGAGAGACTATTGGTGAAAGAGGTCATGAATTTGGAACTGTAACTGGAAGAAAACGTAGATGCGGGTGGTTTGATGGTGTTCTTGTAAGGCAAGCCGCAACAATTTCAGGAATTACTGGAATTGCTTTAACAAAACTTGATGTTTTGGATACTTTAGATGAAATTAAATTTTGTACAGGCTATTTGTTACGAGGAAAAGAAGTGGATTTCTTTCCAAGTGCTTCTGAAGATCAGTTTGATGTCATTCCAATTTATAAAACTTATAAAGGTTGGAAATCAGAAACTAAAGGAATTCGAAATTTTAATGAATTGCCACAGAAAGCAAAAGAATATATTGCTGCAATAGAAGATTTTGTCGGAGTTAAAATAAGCAGTATCTCAACAAGTCCTGAACGAGACGATAGTATTTTAATCGAAAACCCTTTTAATGGGTAAGTAGATTTTTTTTGTTTGAGTCATCAAGCATAGCTTTTTGCACTTTCTCAAATGCTCGATTTTCAATTTGTCTAATTCTTTCTCTGCTAATTTTGTATTTTTGACTTAACTCTTCAAGAGTTTTAGGTTCATCTAAAAGCTTACGATCGTGCAAAATTTCTTTTTCTCTTTTATCAAGAACTTTCATTGCATTTTGCAGTAAGGCGTGTCTTTGATTTAGTTCCTGTCTTTGTGATATTATGAGTTCTTGATCTGCGTTTTCATCAACAAGCCAATCCTGCCATTGAACATTTTGGTCCTCATCTGAAATAGTTTTGTTTAAAGATTTTTCATGTCCTGCCATTCTTCTATTCATAGAAATTACCTCATCTTCACCTACATCTAATCGATTTGCAATTTCAGATACGTGAGCTTGAGTCATATCGCCACTTTCAATTGCAAAAATTTGACTTTTAATTTTTCTAAGATTAAAAAATAATTTTTTTTGTGCNGCTGTTGTTCCAATTTTGACTAAACTCCAAGATCTTAATATGTATTCCTGAATCGCTGCTTTAATCCACCACATAGCATATGTGGCAAGTCTAAATCCTCTTTCTGGATCAAATTTTTTAACTGCTTGCATCAATCCGATATTTCCTTCAGAAATTAATTCACCAACTGGAAGTCCGTACCCTCTGTATCCCATTGCAATTTTTGCAACTAACCTTAAGTGGCTGGTAACTAATACATGAGCTGCTTCACGATCTCCTTTATCTCTCCAGTTCTTGGCAAGAATGTATTCTTGCTCTTGTTCTAACATTGGGAATTTTCTTATTTTTAATAAATAAGAATTTAAACTACCTTCGGGAGTAAGAGAGATTGGGAGATTGGAATTAGATATTTTTTCCATAAGTGCTATTTAATCACAATTTATTCTTAAACAAGATCTTAGTTTTTAAGTTTTTTTATGGTTTTTAGAAGTTTCTCAAAATCTTTAGGCTTTTCACACTCAAATTCTATCTTTTTTTTGGATGTAGGATGAATAAATCCAATAAATCTTGCATGTAATGCTTGACGTTTAAAATTATTTATTAATTCTTGAAATTCAGGATCAACATTTTTTATAAACTTATTTGTTTTTCCATAAATTTGATCTCCAACAATAGGATTGCCATAGGTAGAGAGATGAACACGTATTTGATGAGTTCTGCCAGTCTCTAATCTGCACTCAATTAAACTTAAGTCAGGAATCCGCTTTCCAGTAAAAAATTCTATTGTCTGATAATTAGTAATTGCTGATTTTCCGCGGGATGTGTTAATACTCATTTTTTTTCTATTAAATTTACTTCTGCCAATAAGAGAAGTTATTTTTCCAAAGCTTGGTTTAATTCTTCCATAAACCAAAAGCTCGTATACACGCTTAACTGTATGCGCCGCAAATTGCTCAGACAAAAAGATATGAGCCTTATCGTTCTTTGCGACTACTAATAGTCCGCTAGTGCCTTTATCAATTCTGTGAACAATTCCTGGCCTTAATTCTCCACCGATAGTTGATAATTTATTTTTACAATGAAACATTAAAGCATTTACTAAAGTGTTGTCATAATTTCCTGCTCCTGGNTGCACAACCATTTCAGGTGATTTGTTAATTATCAATAAGTCATCATCTTCGTAACGAATATCTAGTTTTATGTTTCTCGGTTTTATATCTACTTCTTTTGCTTCTGGAATGATAACTTCTATAATATCTTGAGTTTTAATTTTTCTAGAGGCCTCAAATGATTGTTCGTTGTTCACTTTTACAAAACCTGCATTAATAATATTTTTAATTCTTGTTCTGCTTATTTCTGGAATAAGAGAAGCAATTGTAAAATCTAATCTTTTGTTATTATACTTTTCTTTGATTTCTAATTTGTAGTTATTTTTTGTCATGATTTGGCGGTCTTGCTAGGACTTGAACCTAGAACTCTAGTTTCGAAGACTAGGATGATATCCATTTCACTACAAGACCGTTTGCTTAAATAAATATTTTTTAATTTAAAACATATTTAAGAATGCTTTAATATCTAATAAACGCTTAGGTAGTATAGATTAAATAGTCATTGGAAATATTACATTCTTTTGCAATTTAAGACTTTATTAATCATGCTAATATATTTCTAAATAATAAAAAGGGGGATTAATGAGTAGTTCTAATGAAAAAAGTGCTATTGCACGTTTTGCAATTTGTTGTGCCGGTTGGTCTGAAAAATGGTTTCCAGATACATGGGTATTTGCAGCTGTCGCTGTTGTTATTGTTGCTTTAGGTGCTTTAGCTATCGGAGCTAATCCGATGGATGTGCCTATTGCTTTTGGAAATGGTTTTTGGACATTTATTCCGTTTACTATGCAAATGGCTTTTATAGTTATAGGTGGTTATGTGGTTGCTGTTTCTCCACCCGTGATGAGACTCATAGATAGACTTGCAGAATATCCTGATAATGGAAAATCTGCTATTGCTTGGGTTGCTCTTATGACTATGTTGTCTTCACTTTTAAATTGGGGCATGTCACTAGTTTTTGGTGGACTGTTAGTTAGAGCTTTAGCTCGTAGAACAGAACTTAAAATGGATTACCGTGCCGCTGGAGCAGCTGCATATTTAGGATTGGGTGCCGTTTGGGCTTTAGGATTATCATCTTCAGCCGCATTACTTCAGGCAAATCCAGGAAGTCTTCCACCAACATTGCTTGCGATTACAGGGGTTATTCCTTTTACTCAGACAATTTTTACTTGGCAATCTGCAGTGCTGCTTGGAATTTTGATGATTGTATCTATTTTAATTTCATTTTTATCTGCACCTGGAGCAAGTTCCGCTAAAGATGCGAGAAGTTGTGGAGTAAATCTTTCTAAAGCATCTTCTGGCTTAGAAACACAAAGTAGACCGGGAGAATGGCTAGAGTATAGTCCGTTATTAATTATTTTACTTTCAATATTAGCTGCCGGTTGGATATATCAAGAGTTTTCTACTAAATCTGCAATAATTGCGATTTCAGCTTTGAATACTTATAATTTTATATTCCTGATGGTCGGAGCTTTATTGCATTGGCGTCCAAAAAGTTTTTTGAACGCTGTGACTAATTCTGTTCCCGCAACCGCAGGAGTTTTGATTCAATTTCCTTTGTATGCTGTCATTTCAACTATAATGACTACAGTTAAAGGATCGGACGGTCACACCTTAGCACAGAGCATTGCTAGTTTTTTCGTGAGCATCGCATCACATGATAGTTATGCTGTGATCATGGGTCTTTATTCTGCATTTCTTGGTTTATTTATTCCATCTGGCGGAGGAAAATGGATCGTAGAAGCACCTTATGTTATGCAAGTTGCAAATGATCTTAAATATCATCTAGGTTGGGCAGTTCAGATTTATAATGCTGCAGAAGCATTGCCAAATCTTATAAATCCATTTTGGATGTTACCATTACTGGGTATTATTGGTGTCAAAGCTAGAGAAATTGTCGGTTTTACGTTTGTACAATTAATTGTTCACATTCCAGTTGTGCTTTTCTTACTGTGGATATTAGGTGGCACATTTAGTTATATTGCTCCTGTGATTCCAACACCTTAAATAAATGATTGTGTTATAAAAGCGCATTAAAATAATCTTTAATGCGCTTTTATTTTTAATTAAGATATCCCAATTAAAATTCCTGCTATAAAAACAATCGCGCCACCAATGACTATCTGTATTGTTGCCTTTAAAAATGGCGTGTCCATAAAACGATAACGAATATAAGAAATTGCTCCAAGTTCAAAAATTACAAATGCTATTGCTATTATAGTTGCGTATAAAAAATTATTAATTAGGTAGGGAAGACTATGAAGTATTCCTCCTAAAAAAGTCATTAAACCACATATTAATCCTCTAATCCAAGGAGTGCCTCTCCCCGTTAAAGAACCATCATCAGATAGTGCTTCCGCAAATCCCATAGAAACTCCAGCGCCAACTGAAGCCGCTAGACCAACTAAGAAAGTTTGATAAGTACTGTGTGTTGCGAATGCTGCAGCAAAAAGCGGAGCTAAAGTTGAAACTGATCCATCCATTAGACCAGCTAGACCAGGCTGAATAAATTGAAGTACAAAAACTCTTCTTGCAACTTTTTGCTCATGTGCAAGATCAGCTGTATTTACAGCCGATTCAGAATTATGCGCAAAGTCTTTATGTTCTTCTTCAGCGACAGCTAATTTAATTAATAAATTTTTTATTTCTTGATCTTTTACACTTTCTGCGGCTGTTTTGTAATATCGTACAGCTTCAAATTCCATAGACTCCACAAATTTTGCGACTTGCTCTAGTCCAAGCGGTCTTGTTAACCATAAAGGAGATTTGTATTCAACAAAACCTTTAACATCTTGACGTCTAATAAGAGGAAGATGTTCACCAAATTTTTTACGATAAAGATCTAAAATCATTGTACTATGTTTTAGTTCTTCATCCGCCATTTCTTCAAAAACCTTTGCTGAAGTTGGATATTCTTTTTTAAGGCCATCAGCGAAGTCACGGTATATTCTGCTAGCTTCTTGTTCATTTGTAATAGCTAAAGCCAAAACTTCTTGCTCTGTAAGATCTGAAAATTGTTTCATTTATAATAATTATTATTCTACCACAAAATTAAAATTTATTTTTATATTTATTCTCCTGTATTAATTAGTCC
>TBL_comb48_EPIDRAFT_1003606_pt1 | contig 10265 bp, 2 predicted proteins | sample TroBogEpilimnion_37_FD_10681 | JGI IMG/M metagenome (IMG submission 10681)
AACTGAGTACCATGTCTATATAAGCTAACATATGTACTTCTATAGAAATAAATGGAATTATACTAATATTTATTGTAACAACACTAAATATAGCGTCTACTACTATGATATTTATATTACTCAATTCAATTCTAAATCTCTACTGATATATTTTTATTTTATGAAGTTCATTTTGTACAAGTTTTATTTTTGATTACGTCTTTAAGAATGATATATATACGTTTATGATGCAATCCTCGTACCATACAAGGATTGAGGGGGAGATTTAGAAATATGCAGATCGATTTTTGTGAGCAAACGCGAGTGCTGGAGCCGAAACATTGGATTTTGGAAAAGGGAGCTCGGATGACGAGCGACTAAATAAAACCGTAGTTGGTTCAACCAATAAAATAAATATCCTAAAATCTATTTATGATTCTGTCTCTTGAAGTTATTATATTTGCATTGTGAATTTGTGGTTGTGACTGCCCTGCATATCGTGCTCACTTTTTATATTTAATTCTTTCTTTAATCGGTGAACTTTATTTTTACTTTCAAGCTTACAGAGAAATTATTGTTTATTACATTTCAGAAAAACTCAATTAGTTCATAGTTGCCTATAAACAAACAAACTAGAAATATATATAGTTACAAAGTGGTGGACAATTCATTTGGGTTGAGCTATTCTATTAGATTTATTGAATTGAATTGAGTCTTTTCTTCGAGAAATTATTTTGAAATCAGTTTATTGATTGTGACGATATATTTTAAGTTAAATTATTATTTGTTTTTCAGTTATTTAAAATTATCTCTTTGGAATATTTCAAACTTACGGTGAGATTTTAAAATGAGCTCTTTCAATGATGAATGTTACGTAGCGAATGAAGATTATGATGCTGGTGACCGTGATAACGGCGGTCACACAGAGAAACCCTTGTCGAGCAAGGTCGCATCATTCGAAGATTCTTATATGCCAGCTTTAGTTGCTGAAGACAATGCAGATAATGGTGAGATTGTTGGTGATCCTTTGGTTTTTCGTGGAGCATTGGATCCCTTGGACAATTCTGGTGGTTCTATCTTGGATGTTTCTAATGGTGGAATTTTCTCTGGGGATATGGTTACTCCACAACAGAGAATTGGCTCTATGCTTACAACATCCGTGACCAGAACCAGAAATTTGTCTAATCCGTTGGTGGCACAACAGATAGTTGGTTCCAATCTTGGTTCCAATCTTGGTTCTATGAATAATTCGAATAATCTTGGTTCCAATGGTTCTAATCTTGGTTCCAATATTAATAACCTTGGTTCCAATCTTGGTTCTATTTCAAATAATGGTAGTTATAATAATGGCGGTACAAATTTACGGCATCAATTGAATTTACCGCACGCTAAATACTTGGGAATGTGCAAACGCTACTTGGCTAAAATTAACATGCCAAGCATTGAGGATATTAAATACAAGGGGATTACGTACAACTTTAATCCAAAAGACTTAACTCCGGACTTGTATTTACCAAACAATTCCCAAGACATTCTAGCCCTCTATGAATGGGGCAAGAAAGTTATTATTTATTTGAATCCCTATGGCGATGCATTACAAATCTGGCAAGACAATGGCAAATGGAATTGGGAAGTTAAAGTCTCGGCTGATATGTTGGCCACATTTATTAATGCACAAGGCTTTGAAGATAACTTCCTATTTGACCAAGCAAGAATGGACAAACTATTTTGGTACTGTTGCAAGAAACATGTACAACTTTGTATGCCGAACTACAACAAATGGTGCAGCGTCATGTTTTTGTTTAATTTTCTTGTGAAGGCGGCAGAATTTGTACCTATTCTGAGTCAACAATATCTACAGCTAACTCTAAATGATGTCGCATCTGCTGTTCAGTTGATTCTGGATTTTTACAGAGAGATGCCTGGTCCACAGATTTATGCCAGAGCTATGCAATTCAATACCTTGAAACCTGAACCAGGTTGGTCTATCCGTGTATTTTTATCTGTGGAGTATTTTGCGATCAAGGAGGCTGAAGTGTTGCAACAACTAGTAGAAATGCAATTACAGAAATATGTTTACTTCCGTGCCCAGCAACTCATTTTCTCCAAGAAATACTACAAGGAAATGAACAAATGGTTTACAGACACGACAATAACGCTTCCTAACTTGGTGACAAACCATGAAGCGCTAATTGCTGAAGAACAAGAGGTGGATCTCAACTTACAATACAATGGAGGTAAACATGCTGATAACCAATATGCCATCCAATTATTCCTCAAGATGAAGCAACATGGATCCGTGAAGGCATCAGCAAATTTAGTGGCCGATTTCAACTTAGAAGCCAATTCTGCAATGGTTATAAAACCACGTTATTGCACAAGGCCAGGATGTCGCAAAAATCGGAGATTTGCGAACCATTTGGCGGAAAACTGTTTCTTTGACCCAACATCGGCACACAACAAATTGCGGAATAATTTTCAAGGCCCACCAGGCAATAGCATTTTTCGTAATCAACAATTCACCAATCGAAGTAATAATTATATGGGTAATTCTGGCAATAATCGTGTTAGCAATATAATCAACTCTGGATTTAAACCGTCAGGTAAAACATTTAATAAGAATTTCCAACAAATTACTAATAACAATGGACCATCGCAGAGGACTGGTTCCAATGGGAATATTAGGAATAATTACAACTCTAATAATGTTAGGCAACAGAACCCTACCTTCTCTACCAACAATGCGATTAATCATCATAATAATAACAATAAGGTAACTAATTCGTTTGGAAACAGATTTAATAATAATTCAAAGCTGGTTAGCCCTAATGTCAAGAATGCCTTATCTGCTCTCAATAGGGACAATTCCAAGGATGGACGCTTTCTCAGGAATGCTGTACAAAAGGCCATGGTAGTTGAAAAGGCAGCTGCCAACTTTGTGCAATCTGGCGATCTTGGAACTATGAAGCAGACGTTGAAGAGGGCATTTGATACTCCTTCCTCACATCGTAACCAACCTCAGAAGGTGGGAAGGGGCAACATGCACATAAGAATAATCAAGTCTTCACTGCTGAGTCCACAAGCAAGAGTATACAGCAAAATGTTCAAAGCTGTCGTCACTGCGGGAAGAATGTTATCCATACAGATGGCATTTGTGACGTTTATAGGACATCTACCATAAGGGACAGCACAATTGGTCAACAGGCAAACCTAGTGGACAACAACAACCATAAGGTATTATTTGATGGGACTAACTTTCGTGACTGTGCTTATGGTTTCTTTATGGACTTCGAGGATGTGGATGACTTATTTGTTGACATGTATGATTCCGATGACGAGGAGTTCTTACCTCCATTACCTTCCTTACCGGTAGATGAACTGCTATTTAATGATCCCACACATGATTCTCGGTTTGCTGAGATATTTGCAAATACTCAGATGCACATGTTGGACTTCGATGCATATACGGATCGTGATGGTACTATCAGATCTGCAGATGTTGCACTACAACATACGCAACAGCTACAGTATGTGCATGATGGCTTACGTTTACAACTACGAGCACACCTTCAACTTACTAGTCAGGAAGTACCAGACAACCATATACTTGAGGTATATGGACGACTTTATATGGTACCACTTAATGTACGTGATTACTTATGTCACTCAGATTGGACAGCCTTTCAAGGGTTACGTACATCAATGTGGTATCAACGTTTCCCTATGAGTGAAGACATCAACTTAATGACACTCATGATAGACAACGGTGTACTCCATCAGATCATTCCATTTCCAGAGCAACCAAGGGATAATAGCTGGTTTTATGAACAAAGATGTGTACCTGACTACCGTCCATACTATGGAAGAAGAACAGCTTTTGGTTTTGATGTGGATGACATCTTTGATATCGGTATTAACTTTACTCATGGAAAACCTATTCTGGGGGTATTTACTGACCTTATTGTTACGTCTGAGGAGCAGAAACAAAATGATATACCGACACCCATCAATCTTAGTGTCATCATGGAGGAGGAAGAAACAAAAGTTGAACAGATTTTTGATGTGGATCCTGATAATGACACTAACTTAGATGACACCTTATCGGTTGACCTTATTGTGTGTCCTTCATGTAATAGACAGTGTACCTCCGAAGATCAGGAAGACGGTCTATGCTGCCAACCACACCTGTACTGCAACCTACACAGTAGATGGGAAGGCCCAATTTATCGACTTCCCTGCTGTATGAGTGTACCTATCATGGACTCTGCTGCTAATATGGATGTGGCTGGAGCGTTCATAAGTATATTTCCTACTACTATGGAACAGAATATATTATCACATCCCAATATGACATTAATGTACAGAAGTGATGATGGCTATACAGATGAATCAGATTCTGATGAAGACAGTATGCCAGGGTTAGTAAATGACTCTGATGATGATGACGATGAGGAGGAGGCAGACATGGTATATCAACACACTATGACAATATCCTCTTCATCAACCAGTGCCAATATTATCACAACTAGTAGTGTAATGAACAACAACAGTGAATTTGATGAAGAGGCTATGTGCAAATTTATAGATGAATTACGAGTCGCAGAGACAGACATCATTGAACCAGACTTCATTGAAGAATGTCCTACATGTGGTCTGTTTAGATATCCTGATGATCACAAACATATTGAGATCTGTCATCTGCATGTATTCTGTAGTGTATGTCAACGCTTTGAGGGTGCATATTTTGGAGTAGATAGATGTGACGGTCTACCCACTATGGATGAACACCTATTGCAACCTACCAACAAGGCACATGATCCCGAACAAGCCAATGTTGTATTCATTCCCGATGCAACATACAGACAACTAATGACCTATCCGATTGGTTTGGACGAGATTAGTGATGATTTTACGGATAATCCTAAGGAGCCTATTATTATTGACACAGGTTCCAAGCTAGGAGTATTTAAGGAATACTTGGCATTCACACACTATCATCAGTGTAGTGAACCAATACCGCTGCAATATGAGCTCCAATCGGGCGAAAGGTCTTCTATATCAATTCATGGAGTTGGACACGTAGGTCCTCTCAGACGATGTATACATGCACCAGATATACCTATATCTATATTCTCTCCTGTGCATTATTTACATTGGTACCCAGACACAGCATTTTTATATACAGCATCTATGGCGTATATTCTTGATGTTGAAAATCCTACTCAGTATGGAGAGGAGGCACTCAACTTACTCCAAGCGTCGACAGTTATCACTACATTCCAAGCAACACGAGGTCTGTATATGAGAGAGGACTATGAATTTATATATTGGAGAATTTGTCATGTACCTGATATCCCGTTACACCCTGATATATCCGAAGCCAAGACATCTGACGACGAAGCAATGATTTACATGATGATGACTGATGTTCTGGATGCTGAAGGAACAATCAATGTGCATGAACTGTTACATGCAATCACGGAGTTATCCGACCCCACCCCCCTTCCGGGAGCCGTCGAAACCTATGACCCTCTTGATCATATGGTACTCACTGCAGATGGTTCAATCGAGATATCTCTCAAACGAGGTGACTCTAGCATCCTTATAACACCAGAACATGACCTGTATGCAGTACTACGAGCGATTATTGATTCAGGAGCCAGTATTAGCATCTTTAACCAACGTCATTGGTTTAAAGACTTCGAGGAGATTAAACAGCCAATACGCACAGCAGGCAAGAATATTATATCTCTGGGTAGAGGTACTGTGGGAAAGTTACATGGATGTCTATATGTACCTGCATTACAAAAGAATCTCATATCAGTGTCACATGTATGCAGAGACCTAGGTGGTTATTTCATAATGGACGATTCAAATGTCAGTTTGTCGACAAGAGATCACAGAGAGTTATATTCCGCTGTCCTTTGACATCAGATCTATACAGCACAATGGATCTCACCTGGCTTGGTATCTACTCAGCAACACTAGCTCCACAGTCAACCATAACTAGAGAGCGCAGTGAAGCAATAGCCAATTACATTGATGGCATCTATGCTGAAGCGATGATGGTTCAGCAAAACATCATGGAAACAACTCAGCAGCGCTGACTGCCGGCTGAGGAACAGCATCTGTTGCATGAATTGTATGTGACCAAGGCAGATGCTTCATACAACTTACATGCTACACTTGGTCATATGCCATATTCCAGAATAGAACGCATGGTTAGGAAGGGGATATGGAATGGTTACAATTTTGATAGAAAATTTTTAAAAGATATGTTAAATGTGCGTTGTGATATATGTTTACGTGCGAAAATTACTGATGCGTCTCACACTGGTCAACTGTACAGAGCAACTAGACCGTGGAGAACATTCTCATTTGATGTGACTGGACCATTCGCAGCAGCTTCGATACATGGTAACTATTATCAAAGTGCTATGATGGACACATGTTCAGCAATGGTATATGGAGATTATCTGAAGAACAAAGACGAAGCACATGACGTACTATCCTGCTTCTTCGATACGGAGATAGTGGCATTAAGGGGGAGGGATACGACAGAATTTGAGATCATTCTAATGAGCGACTTAGGTGAAGCTCATACCAACAAGATAATCAAGTTGTGCAGAAAACATGGCATACTAAAACAATCTACAGCAGGATACACTCCACAACACAATGCATTTGTGGAGAGGTGGTTCAGAACAGTAGGTGAGATGTCTAGATCCCAATTACTACAGTTCGACATGGAGGAGGAGTTCTGGGAGGACTCTAGGAGACATGCTACATGGTTATACAACAGGGTACCACCATCAAGATATGTTCCTGGTGAACCATGGCTATCACCTATTCAGAAACAATATCCAGAAAGAAAGGTAACAGACCTAACTCAATTACATCCTTTTGGTACTGAGTGTTGGACTCATATCAAGAAAGCAAGAAGACCTAATAAGAGTGATGGTAATCCTAGAGGTCAACATGGTATACTAGTTGGATATGATGATGAACAGGGACCATTATTAGCTAGGGTTTATTTTCCAGATACTGGAATATTTGAGTTACACGATAACAGCTATATGGTATATCAAGATTTTAATATTCAATGTCACTCACTCGGTCTACATGATGCTGCTGAAGAGCCGCAAGTGAGACCAGTGGAGTTTTACCATCCGTTAATCGGGACACGTCATGTGGACCCGCAGAACGGACTCACCTATGAGACGGTGGATATCAAGGTAACTCCGCAAAGAGATATTGTAGCGTGGCGTCGGCGGGTAATGAATGGGGTAGTAGTAGACGCTCCCCAGGGTCCCCTCCACGTGGACACAATCCACCAGTATACGCAGGACACACTGCTTAATGGTATGGATAAAAGGCAATCCGATGAAACGACCCCTTCTGGTATATCTCCACGGGTACGCGGAAAGCGTCCTCGTGATCCAGATGGTAGCAATGGAGTTAGTCTGGCCAGAGGAGATATCCCTGGTTTAGAAGATATTATCTCTCCTAATACGATTGGGTCCCTGCAAGGGTTACAGCAACAACAACAATTCCGGATCAGTCCTGCCATGGAGAAGGCTACAACCATGGAAGCGCCAAAGGCGGCTCGCATAGAGCAAACCCATAAGTACCCTACGAGGTACACTAAGAGAACAACAATGAACTATACTGACGCTAGCGGGAGCCGTGAAAGATACACAGCTGCCACTCATCTAGCATCAGCGATTAAGAGTGACAATCTATTTACTATGATGGCTATAGAGGAAATAGCAGAGAGCATTGATGCATTAGCAGACAATAATAATGTGAAAGATCCTACAAGTGAAGACTATATACCACCCAACAGAAAACTTATGCTCAAATGTACACATCGTACTCGATGGGAAAATGCAGAGGACGATGAGCTCAGATCATTTGAACAATGTGAGGTAATGGCCAAACATCCTTCTTTACCAAAGGGTTCTAAGGCCTTACCCCTTAAATGGATATATACCATTAAACGAGACCTTAAAGGTAATATCATAAGATACAAAGCAAGACTTGTGGCACAGGGCTTCTTTCAAGTCTTTGGCATCGATTATACTGATACCTACAGTCCGGTAGCCAAATTTGTTTCTATAAGAATTTTATTAGCTATTAGTGTACAACTTGGTTTAATAATTCATACTATGGATGTAGACACAGCATTTCTTAATGCTACGTTAGAAGAAGATATTTGGGTACATATACCTACAGGTACCAAATTACCTGAAGGTGATGATGGTATTTATAAACTGCTTAAGTCACTATATGGACTCAAGCAGGCATCACGTTGTTGGAATCATCTTATCAATGGTTATCTATTGGAGAATGGCTACCAACGACTCGAAGCAGACCCATGCATATATGTCAAGGAAATCAAAACAGAAATCAATGGCATTATAACTATACAATATCAGATAGTTGCATTATATGTGGATGACCTTATATTGGCGGCATCTACTAAAAATCTATTAACAAATCTAGAGAAAGTATTTGAAGCAAAATTCAAGATGAAGAAGTTAAACAAGATTAAACAGATACTTGGTATGGGTATACATCATGATAAGGATAGGAATATTATTTATATGACACAACAGCAATATATTGAAACTTCAGTAAAGGTATTTGCCAAGTATGGTATTAATGAATTTCAAACACCTATGGAAGACAGAGTACAATTCTCTAAGTCCCAGCAGCCGAAACCAGGCTCACCTGAAGCACTACAAGTAGGGACATATCCATATCGTGAACTAATTGGCACATTATTATGGGTATCTAATGGTACACGTCCTGATATTACCTTTCCTGTGAACACATTAGCGAAGTTCACTCATAATCCTGGATTGGTACATTGGCGTGCTTCATTAAGAATATTAGGATACCTCAACACTACGAAGCACTACTGTATTAGATATGCACAACAAACAGCTACTGAAGACATTATACCTCAAGGTTACATGCGAGGAGTACTACCTATGGTAACAGACTTCAACTGCTATGTCGATGCGAGTCATGCATCGGACATCGATACACGTCGTAGCATCACAGGCTACATATTCTTCATATCTGGCGGACCTGTATCATGGCAGAGTCGGATGCAAACATCAGTTGCATTATCAAGCATGGAAGCGGAGTATATGGCAGCGAGTGCTGCTACTCAAGAAGCGTTATGGCAAGCTAGATTACTACAGCAGCTTGGGATGAAGATCAAGTTACCAATTACGCTATACGAAGACAATAAGTCAGCCATTATGTTTGCTGATCACCCTGGTGATCATAGGACTACGAAGCATATCGACACAAGAACAAAGTTTGCTAGAGAGGCACAGAACAATGGCTATACCAAGTTAGTGTATGTACCAACTGCAGAACAATTGGCAGATGGTATGACTAAGGCCTTGCCTAGTGGATTATTTCGATCTATTTGTTTGAGTAATTATTTGCACTACCATGAGTTCGATGAGCATTGGTGATTCTTTTTTCTTTTTGTTTTATTTTTGTTTTGGGTCAAGTGCTGACAGACAGTTGTGCCAAGTATCTCACGTGGGAGAAAGGTGCAGATGTGCTGTTAAGCGTCACCTTTGTAAGTCTACTTATGCTTTTGTGTTTTTATACTACTCGGCCACAAACTGAGTACCATGTCTATATAAGCTAACATATGTACTTCTATAGAAATAAATGGAATTATACTAATATTTATTGTAACAACACTAAATATAGCGTCTACTACTATGATATTTATATTACTCAATTCAATTCTAAATCTCTACTGATATATTTTTATTTTATGAAGTTCATTTTGTACAAGTTTTATTTTTGATTACGTCTTTAAGAATGATATATATACGTTTATGATGCAATCCTCGTACCATACAAGGATTGAGGGGGAGATTTAGAAATATGCAGATCGATTTTGTGAGCAAACGCGAGTGCTGGAGCCGAAACATTGGATTTTGGAAAAGGGAGCTCGGATGACGAGCGACTAAATAAAACCGTAGTTGGTTCAACAAATAAATTAATATCCTAAAATCTATTTATGATTCTGTCTCTTGAAGTTATTATATTTGCATTGTGAATTTGTGGTTGTGACTGCCCTGCATCTCGTGCTCACTATTATGTTTTTAATTCTTTCTTTAATCGGTGAACTTTATTTTTTGCTTTCAAGCTTACAGAGAAATTATTGTTTATTGCATCTCAGAAAAACTCAATTAGTTCATAGTTGCCTATAAACAAACAAACTAGAAATATACCCAGTTACAAAGTGG
>TBL_comb48_EPIDRAFT_1003607_pt1 | contig 10264 bp, 5 predicted proteins | sample TroBogEpilimnion_37_FD_10681 | JGI IMG/M metagenome (IMG submission 10681)
TGCAAATCACGCCTGGAACAAAGGGCATTGATGATCTCGCCAAGCCTGCATCGCCGCCCGCTGATCCCGCCACGCTGATCCGCCGCCTCACTTTCGATCTCATCGGACTGCCGCCCACGCCGGAAGAAGTGACCGCCTTTGTCAATGAGTGTCGCTCTGGTTCGACATTCGTCATTCGACATTCGTCATTGGAGGCGCTAGCCGACCGCCTGCTCGCCTCCCCGCGCTATGGCGAGCACTGGGCGCAGTGGTGGCTTGATTTGGCACGCTATGCAGACACCGATGGCTTTGAATACGACACCGAACGCAAACACGCCTGGCAGTACCGCGACTGGGTGATCGACGCGCTCAATCGCGATATGCCATTTGATGCTTTTGTACAGCATCAGATCGCAGGGGATTTGATGGGGGACGAAACCGCCACTGGCTTCCTCTTCTCCTGCCCGGACATGCCGGACCTCAACAATCAAAGCGAGCGCCGCCACGTCCTGCTCAATGACATCGCCACCACCGTCGGTGCCGTGGGCCTGGGTCTCACCGTTGGCTGCGCACAGTGTCACGATCATCCTTACGATCCGATCAGCCAGGCCGACTTCTACCGACTGCGTGCCTTTTTCGACAACACCGTGCTGACCAAAAACAGCAAGCCGCTCGGCCCCGCCGTGCGCGTCTTCACCGAAGGCATCCCGGTCAGCACCGTCTTCGTGCGTGGCGACTTCAAGCGCCCCGGCCCCGAGATTCAGCCTGCCTTCCCCCGCGTCTTTGGTACTACTCCACCAAAGGCCGACCGCGCCGCACTCGCGCAATGGCTCGCCAGCAAGGACAACGCGCTCTTCCTCCGCACGATGGCGAATCGCCTGTGGCAGCAGCACTTCGGCAAACCGCTGGCCGCCATTCCAGGTGATCTTGGTCATCAAGGTGAAGCCCCCACGAATCCTGCGTTGCTCGACTGGCTGGCCGCCGAACTGCCACGCCAAAAGTGGAGTCTCAAGCGGATGCACAAGGTCATTGTGATGTCGCAGGCCTATCAGCAGGCTGTGTACGCAGTTCGGCCTTTAGGCCGTTCTGGGATTCCGGACGGCCTAAAGGCCGAACTACAAACACAAACCCCGAAGCGCCTCACTGGCGAAATGTTGCGCGATGCCTTGCTCAGCGTCAGCGGGCAGCTCAATCTCAAGACCAGCGGCCCCGGCGTGAAACTGCCGCTGCCCAAGGAGATCAGCAGCACGCTGCTCAAGAATCAATCCGAGGTCACCAAAGACGTGAGCGAGCACACGCGCCGCAGCATCTACGCCTTTGCTCGGCGCAATCTGCGCAACCCGCTCTTCGAGCTCTTTGACCGCCCGGACGCCCAGATTTCCTGCGCCCGGCGCAATGCCTCCACCACTGCGCCGCAGGCCCTCATGCTGCTCAATTCCGACTTCGCCCACAGCATCGCCGAAAAGATCGCCGCGCAATTGAATGAGCAGCATGGCTCCGATGCCACCGCTCTGATCACCGCCGCCACGATGCAGTGCCTATCCCGCCAGCCCACGGCGCAAGAGCTCGAGATCGGCCAGAAGTTCCTGCAGAAACAGACTGCTCTCACGCCCGGCTTTCGCGAGGCTTTGGCAGACTACTGCCTTGCTTTGCTGAACTCGAACGCGTTTGTGTATGTGGACTGAACCATGAACGAAACGCCTTCCAACAGCGGTGCATTCATCGCCAAACTCGGTGCTTGGCTGCAGCTCGCGCAGGTTGTCGGCTTCGCCGGCACAGTGAACGGCATGAGTATGGCTTTTACCGCTCTCAACTCGAAAGCTCCCGCTAATCCGCCCATTCTAACCGGCGCAGTACTTGAAATACTTTGGACCTTGTGTGCAGGAATTACAGTCTCCCTCGTGGGCATCCTCCTCGTGCTCGTCGCCATCACCGTCTGCCGCTACCGTGCCGTGTGGATGTTCTGGTTCCTCTGCCTCTATGGCGGACTCATTATTTTCAGCTACTTCCTGCCCTTCGGCCTGTTTTTCCTGATTTATGGTTTGATGAAGAAGGATGAGTTTCTGCGTCGGCCAGGGGCTGCTTTGCCGAACTGAAGTGAACTCGCATGCCACTCGCACCGAGATGCAAGCGCAGAGACGCCCATGTGGCACCGGCCACGACACGCCATTTAAAGCCGTAGCGAAGACGACGACGCTTGAAGCTCCGGCCCTATCGGTGAATCTTAGTCGCCTCCACGGACTTCATGCCCAAACTCGACCTCAGCCCCTATCCCGACACCCCCAAGGCACGGGCAGAGCTGGTGGAGTTTCTGAACCGGCAGCTCCCGCCGCAAAACGGCGGCGGCTGGGAGCAGCGCCTGCGCCACTGGTGGGATGAAAACCCCGCCGCCGCAGACAACCAAGAACGCGGCCGCTGGGCGCATGCGGAAGGCCGTTTGGTCGCCTACGGCGGCACCATCCCCGCCCTGCATGCCTGGCAGGGGCAGCCTTGCCAGGCACTGTACGCCACCACCTTCTGTGTGGACGAGCACTTCCCCAAAGCGGCGGCGCTTGTCTTTCTGCAGCAGCGCGAGGTGGCGGAGCAGCGCATGATCACCCACACCACCCCCAGCCCCCGCGTCCAAGAAGCCCTGCTCAAGATGGGCGCACGCGCGGAGCAGACCGTGACGCGCCACTTCTTGCCCGCCGGACTGGCCTCGCGCCTGCACGGCAGTTCCTGGTGGCCCGCCCTGCCCGCGAACAAGCGCGTGGTGACCGATCCCGCCGAGGTCACCGCCATCGCCCGCCCCTACCAGCGAGCGGACCGCATTGAGAAATGGATCACCCCGGAGTACCTACGCTGGTTCTGCCGTTCCACCATGCGCACGCATCATTTCCTCGGCCTCGTGGATGCCGCAGGCGTGCTCAGTTCCTACCTCCTCGTCACCTCCCGGACTGTGCGGGGCCTGAGCAGTTGGGATGTGCTGGAAAGCTTCACGACGCAGGAGGACAGGTCCGAGCTGTACGCCCTGATCGGCATCCTCGTCAAAGAACCCGGTCTGCTGCCCGGCGGTGCCGTCCTCGTCACCGCCGCCGCCTTCCCAGATGACCTTACTTGGGATCCGCCCCCCGCCCTTCTGCACCGCACCCAGCGCGTGTGCCATTTTTTTCTTTTGCCTGAAGCGCTGCGTGAGGCCCCCAAACACACCATTATGGCTGAGGGGGATCTGGGGTTGTGAGGGATCTGGAGTGATGTGGGCACTCTTGCCCGCAGGCGAGCGTCCCTGGAATTTCGTTGCAGGCAAGAGTGCCTGCATCACTTGCCAACCACCGGCACCAGCAACCTCGATGGATGCTCGGCATCGCAATAGATCCGATTCGTCTGCTTCACCTTTTCACCGTCATCGCTCCAGGGCTTTCCAGTGCCGGGGTTCACATCGAAGCGGGGGAAGTTGCTGGAGGTGATCATGACGCGGACGCGGTGGCCGGTGTTGAAGATGAGGCTGGTGGACCAGCAATCGACGGTGACTTCCTCAATCTGGCCGGGCGTGAGCGGCTCGGGCTGCTCGCGGGATTTGCGGTAGCGCAGGCGCTGGATGCCTTCGGCCATGAGCATGCTGCGACCATCGGGATAGACATCGCAAATGCGCACGGAGAGGTCGGTGTCCGCCGCACTGGAGGAGACGAAGATTTTGGCCCACAGACGCCCGGTGATTTCCACGGGCTTGTCGAGCGCGTCGCTGGTGAAGACCACGGCATCCTCGCGGCTCTCGACCTTGCGTTGATCCATCGGCCCGCGATCGATGGTGAGGTTGTTGCCGCCGATGGTGGGGCATGGGTTTGCGGGATCAAAGGTGTACTCGTGGTGGGCGGCTCCTAAGGCGGGCGCTTCCAGTGCCAGCTTTTTGTCTGCGGTGAGATACACCGGCGCTTCCTTGGCCGGGATGGGCCAGTCATTGGCATAGCGCCACTCATTGCCTGGAGCGCCGGGCGTGCTGGTGTCTCCCATCACGTAGTAGGCCACGGCGGGTTCTTTCTCGATGCCGTTTTCGATACCCTTGAGGTAGTGGTCAAACCAACGGCCCGCGCCGTACTGCTGCGGCGGCTTCGCATTCGGAAAGGTGAGCTGACCGGCGGGCATGTGGCCGATGCCGTGATGCCAGGGGCCCATGATGAGCTTTTGCGTGCCCTGGGAGCCCGGCGCACCCCGATGCTGCCGCCCGACAAACTGATCGAGAGTGCCCTGGGCAAACATGTCAAACCAGCCGCCGACATTCACCGCCGGCACATTCATCACTGCAAACTTCGTGTTCGTGTCGTTCCCGCGCCAGTAGGCGTCATAGCTCGGGTGCTCGTGATTGATGGAGAGGGCTTTGGGGTCAAACTTGTTGCCTCTGATCCAGTTCTCCACGTCCGCCTTGCGGAAGGCGCTGCCGATGTAGCTCACGTCCGAATACATGTCCGCCGGGGCCACGCTGATGTACTGCGCCTTCAAGGCACCGGGTGCCGCGCCCGCCAGCAGGTTCTGCGTGATGCCGCCCGCCGAACCGCCAACGGTGCCAATGCTGCCATTGCACCAGGGCTGCTGCTTGATCCACGCGACCGTGTCCACGCCATCCTGGTGCTCGCCCCAGCCGCAGCCGATGAAGGGGATGTTTGCGCCCTCGGATTCGTAGCGCCCACGCATGTCCTGATTGACGAAGACGTAGCCACCTTCGGCGAAGTTCGGCGCGCTCTCGTTGTGCTTGAGCCGGTTGTATGGCGTGCGTGCGAGGATGACGGGAAACGGCCCTTCGCCACGCGGCATGTAAATGTCCGTCGCGAGCTTGATGCCATCACGCATGGCGAGCTTCTCCGTCTTCTTCTCGATCTGTCGCGTGTATTCCGCGACCTGTTTCAGCCAGCTCTCCGCCGTTACCGACTTGTCCGCTGCAGCCGCATGAGAAAACATCGCCGCAATCTGCCGCGACCACTGCTCGCCGTGGTTCTTCTTCACGTACTCGACCGCCTGCGCCTGCTCTTCGGTGGAGAGGGTGTTGTTATGATCCACATCCGCCTGTGGAAACAAGGCGCGCAGCTTCGCCGCCAGCACCTCATCCGCCGAGGCATGGCAAGAGACGAGGGACAACGAGACGGCGACGAGCAGGATGGAGTGCTTCATGGAGAGAGTGTAGGCGGCTGAGTGATTCCTCACCGGCTTTGATATGACAACAACCTCGTTTTACTTCCGCTGAAACTTCGGGCTTTGAACCAAGGCCATGATGAACTCACGATGGGCAAAATCTTTGGCCTGGGCTTGTCTGACAAGGGTGGCAGCGAGGACTTCGTCCGAATCAAAGGCCATACCCCACAGTCATCGGGAGTCGATCATCGCATAGCCGGAGCAATTAAGACGGGAGCCCCTGGCCGTGGAAGGGCTGAATGGTTGGCAAATGCAGATGCGTTCACCGCCGCGTGATGAGATTCCCCATCGCTTTCGGGTCTTTGAATTTTGTGCCGCTGGGGAAGAGCATGTAGAATTCGGGGACGTTGCCGGCCATGCGCTGGCGGCAGATGTTCACGCCCCAGGGGTAGGCTTTGCTGGGGACTTCTCCTTCGATGGGCTTGGCCTCGATGAGCGCTTCGACGAACCAGCGGTCGGCGGCCTTTTTCACGGCGATGTTTTTCACGGTGTAGAAGTTGGCGAGGTCCTCGGAGCGGGTGGTGATGCATTCATCGAGCACGGTGGCGTTGGGATTGATGACGATGAGGGGGCGGATGCCCTTGGCGGTTTCGAGCCGGATCTCGACGGTGTCGTCATTGAAGATGGCGTAGCTGTCGCGGTCTTTGCAGTCGGCACGCAGCCTGTCCATCCGGGGCTCGATGCACTCGATGGCGACGACGAGTCCGCTGCCATCGGCCAGCCAGCGGAAGGCGACATTCGTGGCGAGGTGGTGCGGAGTCTCGCCGGTGAACATCTCGCGCAAGGGGGTGAAGACACGGCCCTCGGGGTCAGTCCAGAAAGGCTTGGTGAAGTCGCCGTCGATCTTGGGCGGATGATGCGCCCAGTAGCCGGAGATCGCGCCGTTGTCGCGTTGCAGGTTGGCAAAGAGCCCCTTCAGCGGCTGCATCTCAGCTTCCAGCAACGCGAGGCGTTTCGTGTAAACGCTGTCGCCAGTTTTGGCCTTCGCCGCGGTGAGCAGCGCGAAGAACTGATCGATGTCGGCCTGCTTGAGAAAGCCGCCACTGGCGGTGACTTCACGCGCTTCGGGCCGGGACCACACAGCTTCGCCGAACTCATGGAACTGCTTCATCTCGGCATGCGCGGGACCGAAGTACAGGCGATAGTATTCGTCCAGCACGGCCTTCAAATCGAGATCACGGTCCCACATCATCCGCGCGTGCAGGTAAATCATGAGGTGGGACAAACCTGGGCGGCGCAGGTTGTTGGTCGCGCCGGGCTGGGTTTCATTGCTGGGAGTCCACGGCACTTCGATGTCGTAACCGGCGGCATGATCATAGGCGGCTTTGAGATTGGCCTGCATGATCTGGGTGAAGAACACAGGCACGGGAGGCGCATGGCGGATGTCCGCGTGCTCCAGGTAGTGGTCCATGATGAGCAGCTGCTCGCAGCCGTCCTTCATGCGCTTCAGCCACTCCTGGCGCAGCTCGAGGTCGTCATTCCACGGCGGCAGCATCCAGGCGGTGCTGTGCTGCATCAGGCCCACGAGCACGCTGTCGGGGATCTTGTCCAAGGTGGTCGGCGGCATCGTGGTGCCGCTGTAGGCCATGACGGTGAACTTGCGCTCGGGATGCTGCGCGCTGATGCGCTTCACGATGTCGAGATTGAAGTCCCAGGCGTAGTTGCTGAAGTTGCCGTAGATGCCGCGCGCGATCTGCTCCCAGCCTGCGGCGGCGTCGCTGCTGTCGATGGCGGACCACCCATCGGGCTGCCCGAGGCTGTCGTATTCGAGGCCGGGATACACCTGCCGCGTGAAGTCGAGCGAGGTGATGAAATCCGCGCGCAGTTTCTCGCTCGTCAGCTTGGGCGAGGCATAGTTGGGCTTGCCATTGATGATGCCGAAGTAGGCCGGGTCAGCCTCCTTGCCAAAGTAGGTGAGCCGGCCCACGGCATGGTAAAGCTGGATGAGCTTGCTGGTGCCGACCCCCATGGATTTATACCACATCATCTCCTGCCGGTAGACACCGGGCTGGTTGTCCGCGAAGCGGCGCTGGCCAAACTCCGGCTCCTTCTTCACCGACTGCTCGGCGATGCTGATGCTATCGTGATGCGGCCGGATCAGTCCGAGTTCCTCATCTGGCAGGTACCAGCGCATGCCCAGCTGCTCCAGCAAACCGAACACCGCATACAGTGTGCCCGTGGCATCCTTCAGATGAAAGCCGCAGACCTTGCTGTAGCCGCCCTCGTCGTAGAAGGAGGGCGTGCGCCACTTGTGGCCGGTCAGCTTTTCCCACGCTGCCTGCGAGATCCGGTGCTCACGATCAATGTGTTTGGCGAAGTGCTTCTGCGAGTGAAACACATCCCGCCCGATGAGCACGATGTGGTGGTCCTTCGCGATGATCTTGTAACCATCAAGCTTCACATCATCCACACCGATGCCGAGCCTCCGCGTGTGCTCGCTCTCGCCCACAAAGACGTGGTTCGGCGCATCGCCCGGCGTGTCCACGATGGCGAGTGTCGCGCCGGACATGGCAAGCAAATGGCGCTGAAGCTCCTCGGCATACGTGTGCGTGGCCTTGATCGCATCAGGCGCGATAACGATGTCGGCAACAGGTTTGCCGTGGGTGACGAGATCAACGGCTTGAGCTGGCAGCGCACAGAGCGTGAGGCAGACACCTGCGTGGATGAGACGAATGAAAGGAGAAGTCATGGCGGTCGGTGATGGTTCAGCGCTTGGCGGTCAGCTTGGCCTTCGCTGTGGCGAGCGAATCCGCAGGCGCGTTGCCCGCTGCCACAACGGCTTCGTAGCACGCTCTCGCCTTGTCCGTTTCACCGAGCGCTTCGTGCGTCGCAGCGCGGGCCATTTGCACCATCGTCCAATGCGGTTGCTGGGTCAGGTCCTTGAGCCGGTCAAACTCCGCGAGCGCGAGCGCGCCCTGACCTTCCGCAGCGAGGATGCGCGCCCGCGCGGCGATGGCCTGATAACGCATCGTGCTCCCCGGCTCCCTGAGCTTCATCACCTCATCGAAGAACCCCAGCGCCTGCTGCCCCTTGAACAGACTTCCGAGACGCAGATACACCGTGGCCTTCTTGTAATCATTGATGGTATGACCGAGCGCATCGCGAAAGTCTTTCTCCGCCGCCACCGCCTCGCCCGTGCGGCTCAATGAATTGCCCCGGCACATGAGTGCATCGAAGATCAGCGCATCAGGCCAGGTGGTGAAGTCCTCATCCTTCGCCAGCGCCACGACTTCTGCATACTTGGATTGCAGCGCTTGCATATTCATACGGCAGAGCGTGCCCGAGTATTTGTCTTTGATACCTGCGGCCAGCTTTGTCGCCTCCTCGACCTGCTTCAGCTGCACCTCGCAGTAACTCGCCTGCATCAAGGCCGCATCCTTCGCTTCCGAATTCGGTGCGGACGCTACCAACGCAGTAAACGCCTCCTTCGCCTCCGGGATCTTGTTGGTGACAAAGAGCCGCATAGCCGCCTGATACTCCGTCGGGAAGTTCGCCGCATGCAACGGAGCAAGCAGCAGGAAAGCGAGTGGGATGATGTGTTTCATGGTGGTGGGTCTTATTGAGGTTTCCGCGCTTTGTTCACAGCTTCGATGGACTTGAGGATGTTCTCCCTCCACACACCTTGCAGATTCGGCAGGTCAGCGCGTTCGAGCGTTTTGAGCGCTTCGTCAAACTGGCCGCGTTTGGTCAGCACGCGGGCGATGCCTTGCAGCGCCGCATATTCGTCTGCGCCTCCGATTCGTGTCCTTCCGGCGACGACAGCCCCATAGACTTCGAGGGCTTTGTCGTCGTCCTTGAGGTTGTTTTCGTAGTTCTGGGCGGTCAGCAGGAGGATGGCGTCGCGAGTGCGAGGCTCGCTGGTGAACTCCAGCGCAGCGCGGAGGTCTGTCTCGGCTTTTGCGCCAGCCTTCATGAGGAAATAGGCTCTGCCACGCCGATGCAGTCCATCGCCTCGTTTCCAGAAGGGCCATATGCTGATGTCTTCGCCTACAAAGTTTTCGACGAGCGACGCTGCTTTGCCTTGATCAAGCATGGCCTGCATTTGCGCTGCCTTCTTCACGGCTGCGATGGGAATGCGCGCGGTGAGTTGGTCATCGATGTCGTTTCTCCGCAGACTGCGCGCAGTGGCGGCAGCGAGTTCGAGCGCGTAGGATTTTTGCAGGTCGGTGACTTTGCCCTCGGCTGCGGCGGTGTAGGCGGCGAAAGCCTCTTCGCGTTTGCCGGTACGGGCGAAGTCGACCGCGATGCGCGTGGCTTCCAGAAAGTCATCGTCAGGAGGGCCGTGATCGAATTCGAAGTGGTTGCCATCGTAGAAGGTGGCGAACTTCATCACCTCGTGGAACCCCTCGGAACTGGTCGGCGAAAAGGCGGAGTATTCTGAGCCGTCGTCGCGAATGCGCTGGCGGCAGATGTTGATGTGCCAGGGCAGGCTGCGGTTGGGATGGTGGCCGATGACTTGATGCAGCGGATCGTTTTCATCCTGCGTGATCGGCAGACGCATCTCGATGATCCAGTGATCGTCGGCGATGTGCGTGGCCACTTCGGCATTCGAGTCCCAACTCAACCACTTGTCGCGCGCGGCCCCGCGATCCATATCCACGACCGCTCCGCTCGGGCTGATGGCGATCTGATAATACGAGTGCGATTCGGTCTCGATGAGCACCTCGACGGCATCGCCATACCAGAGCGCGCTGTCGTCCTTTTTCGTCGTGCCGATGTTCAGCTTCTCGCCGGGATGTTCGTCGCAGCGAATGGCAAGGTAGAGGTCGTTGCCAAGCCATGTGGATTTAACCGTGGTGCCGAAGGTAGGCTGGCGTCCGGTTTGCAGTTCACGCAGCCAGCAGGTGGCGGAAGGGAACGCATTCACCCACGCCTCATCATCGAGTTTGCCATCGATCACGATCTTGCTCGGCGCGTTGCCCACAAGCCGCAGCACTGGCACTGGTCCGCGCACTTTGCCGAGCTGCTGGCTCTTGTTCCGCAGGCCCTTCAGAAAATCATCCATGAGCGCGATGCGTCTGCCATACACGCTCGTGGCATCGGCTTTCACCTTCGCGATGGCGAAGAGTTCGAGCGCACGGTCCGCTTTCACTTTGTCCTTCTCCATCTCCTGCCAGTTGGC
>TBL_comb48_EPIDRAFT_1003614_pt1 | contig 10255 bp, 10 predicted proteins | sample TroBogEpilimnion_37_FD_10681 | JGI IMG/M metagenome (IMG submission 10681)
TCGGGTGTAGATCGTCATCGTCGAATGCTAGCGGTCGAGCGACGCTTGTAGCCTAGGAGTCCCATGGCTTCCTCCCCCTTCCTCGCCGGTCGACTCTCGCTCGACGACTGTGCCTATCTGACCGCACTCAGCGAACGCGTCCTGGTCTTCGACGGTGCAACCGGCACGAACCTCCAGCTCATGGACTTAAGCCCCGAGGACTTCGGTGGCGAGCACCTGGCTGGGTGCAACGAGGTCCTCGTCGCCACCAAGCCCGACGCCATCGACCGCCTCCACCGCTCGTTCTTGGAGGTCGGCTGCGACGTCGTCGAAACCGACACCTTCGGATCCTTCTCCATCGTGCTCGCTGAGTACGGCCTCGAACACCGAGCGACCGAGCTCAGCCGCACCGCTACCGACATTGCCCGCCGAGCGGCTGACGCGTACTCGACGCCGGGGAAGCCTCGATTCGTGGCCGGGTCGATTGGACCAGGAACGAAGTTCCCAACCCTCGGCCAAATCCCCTACGCCGATCTCCGAGCCAGCTACGTCGACCAAGCCCGGGCCATCTTGGAAGGCGGGGCAGACCTGTTCATCATCGAGACCATGTTCGACCTCCTCGGGGCGAAGGCGGCCATCAACGCCTGTCGCCTCGCCATGGCCGAGGTTGGTCGCCGGATTCCCCTCCAAGTCCAGGTCACCATTGAACTCACCGGTCGTATGCTGCCGGGCACCGAAATCGGAGCGGCGTTGACCGCCCTCGAGGCCATGCAGATCGACGTCATCGGCCTCAACTGCGCGACCGGTCCCCAAGAGATGGGTGAGCCGCTGCGCTACCTCGCCGAGCACGCGCAGATCCCGATCTCCTGCCTGCCCAACGCCGGACTCCCCTCCGTCGTGAACGGGGCCATGCACTACGACCTCACCCCTGAGCAGCTCGCTGACTACCACTATCGATTCGTGACCGAGCTTGGGATCAACGCCGTTGGCGGCTGCTGCGGCACCACGCCGGCGCACTTGGCTGCGGTCATTGAGCGCCTCGGTGGCGCAACCCCAGCTCGACGAAGCCCGGTGCCGGAACCAGGTTTGGCATCGATCTACACCGCCGTCCCCTACGCACAGGACTCCTCGTTCCTCGTGGTCGGCGAGCGCACGAATGCCAACGGTTCGAAGAAGTTCCGTGAAGCGATGCTCGACGGCGACTGGGACACGACTGTGGCCATGGCCAAGGAACAGGTTCGCGAGGGCAGCCACGTCATCGACGTGTGTGTGGACTACACCGGTGCCGACGGGGTTGCCGACATGGGCGAAGTCATTTCTCGCCTGGCCACCCAGTCCTCGGTGCCGATCATGGTGGACACCACCGAAGGACCCGGTTGCCGCCACGGCGCTGGCCTGGCTCGGCGGCAAGGCCATCCTCAACTCGGTGAACTTAGAAGAGGGCGCCGCTCCGGGCACTCGTCTCGACACGTTCTTGACGTTGGCTCGGGAGTTCGGGGCTGCCGTCGTCGCCACCTGCATCGACGAAGAGGGCCAGGCGCGAACCGCGGAGTGGAAGCTCCGATCGGCCAAGGCCATCTACGACCTCGCCACGCAGACCTACCGCCTCCCTGCATCGGACATCATGGTGGACGCACTCGCACTTCCGCTGTCGACCGGCATGGAGGAATCTCGCCGAGATGGCATCGAGACCATCGAGGGCATCCGCCGCATCAAGGCCGAGCTCCCTGGAGCGACGACGGTACTCGGCCTCTCCAACGTGAGTTTCGGCCTCAACCCCGCAGCCCGCCAAGTGCTCAACTCGGTGTTCCTCCACGAATGTGTGGACGCCGGACTCGACGCGGCCATCGTCCACGCCAGCAAGATCATGCCGCTGGCCAAGATTGACCCCGAGGCCCGGGAAACCTGCCTCGACCTCATCTACGACCGTCGCACCGCGGACTACGACCCGCTGCAGAAGCTCCTCCAGCTCTTCGAGGGCAAGACCACGGCCAAGGCCGACACCGCCATGGGCGCCAACCTCCCCATCGAAGAGCGCTTGAAGCGTCGCATCATCGACGGGAATCGGGTCGGACTCGACGACGACTTGGAAGCCGCCATCACCGCCGGCTACGCCCCGCTCTCCATCGTCAACGACCTCCTCCTCGAGGGGATGAAGGTCGTCGGCGATCTCTTCGCCAGCGGCGAGATGCAGCTCCCCTTCGTGCTCTCCTCAGCCGAGACCATGAAGCAGGCGGTTGCCTACTTGGAACCGAAGATGGAGAAGGCTGACCAAGGCGGCAAGGGCACCATTGTCTTGGCCACGGTGAAGGGTGACGTCCACGACATCGGCAAGAACTTGGTGGACATCATCTTCACCAACAACGGCTACGAGGTCATCAACCTCGGCATCAAGATCGGCATCGCCGAGATGATCCAAGCGGTCGAGGAGCACGACGCCGATGCCCTCGGCATGTCGGGTCTCCTCGTGAAGTCGACGCTCATCATGCGCGAGAACTTAGAAGAGCTCAACGCTCGGGGCCTCAGCCACATCCCGGTCCTCCTCGGCGGTGCAGCCCTCACCCGTACCTACGTCGAGCGAGACCTTCGTGAGACCTACCAGGGTCGGGTCTTCTACGGCCGTGACGCCTTCGAGGGATTGCGCACGATGGACCGCCTCCAAGAGCTCAAGCGCACGGGAGAAGACGACCCGCTCTTCGGTCGCGAATTGTCGACCAAGAACGTGAACCGACGGTTCCGAGGCGAAGCCGAGGCACCCGAGGGTCTCCCCGAACGGGCGCCGTCGGTCGCCCTCGACAACCCCCTCTTCACGCCGCCGTTCCTCGGCAGTCGAGTGGCCAAGGGCATCGGCATCGACGAGATCGCCACCTACCTCAACGAGACTGCCCTCTTCCGCAACCAGTGGGGATTCCGACCCGAAGACGGTGAAGATGACCCGGCGTTCAAGACCAGGGTGCGGGCCACGCTTCGCGAGCAGCTCGCCATTGCGAAGGAAGATGACCTCCTCATCCCCCAAGTCGCCTACGGCCACTTCCCCGCCAACGCCGATGGCCAAGACCTCATCATCTGGACCGATGATGACCGGACCACGGAGCGGACTCGGTTCCACTTCCCGCGCCAGAGCGTCGACCCCTACCTGTGCATCTCGGACTTCTTCCGACCTGTCGGTTCTTTGGAGAAGGACTACGCCTCGTTCATGGTGGTCACCATGGGCTCTCGGGTCTCCGAGCGTGCTGCGGAGCTCTTCGCCGAGAACCGCTACCAGGAGTATCTGTTCCTGCACGGCCTCGGCGTCGAGATGGCGGAAGCCCTCGCGGAGTACTGGCACCACCGCATTCGCCAAGAGCTCGGCTTCGCTGACGAAGATGGGCCAACCCTGACCGGGCTCTTCCGGCAGCAGTACCGGGGTGGCCGCTACTCGTGGGGCTACCCGGCGTGCCCGAACCTGAACGACAACGCCACCGTGGTCGAACTCTTAGAGGCGGGTCGCATCGGCGTTGAGGTCTCCGAGGGGTTCCAGCTGCACCCCGAACAAACGACCGACGCCATCATCTGCCACCACCCTCAGGCGAAGTACTTCGTCGCCTAAGCCCTGAGTACCCGGCATCGGGCGGCACCCTCCACTCTGCATCGCTGCTGAAGTGTGCCCACTACCGTGCAGGGGTCTGAAGGGAGCACGGTCATGTCTGCCAGGAGCATTCTCGTGAGCGCAGCGATCATCGCTGTTGTTGGCGCACCAGTCGGCGCCGCGACGGATTCGACAACGACGACGTCGACCACGATCGCCGCAGGCGCTTTCGCTCCATCAGCGCCAACGCTCACCAAGGTGGTTCCTGAGCACAGCGGCTTCATCATGTTCTTCACGCCGCCGAAGCACCGAGGCAGCAGTCCGATCACGACGTATCAGTACTCGCTCACCGGTGGCGTCACGTGGGTCAACCGACCGACGGGAACCACGGGAACGTCGATCTCCATGATGGGACTGCCCCAGCACACCTCCTACGCCCTCAGCGTCCGGGCAATCTCGGCAGCTGGAGCGGGAGCAGCGTCGAACATCATCCACGCGTCGACGACTCGCTAATTCGCTCGCAACCACTCATCCGGCGCTCCCGACATCCGGGCCAGCGACAGTGTCGTCAGGAACACCAAGACGAGAACGTCGAGGGAACGGTGCTCTCTCGGATCAGCTTCTCGAGTCCAACGCCTTCGACGGGAAGCCACACTCGCCGGAGCACATCGAAGAGTTCTTCCCCGTCCTCACAACCGAGCAGCGCTCGAAGCGAGGGCACGTCCTCAGCGTTGACCGTGACGATCCACTCGTACTCGAAGTCGTCGTTGGACTCCCCAACGCCGAGGTCGAGTCCGTTCAAGGTGAAGTCGCCATCCTCACGCATCGACGCCCAGTAGTGCATCGACACATTGTTGTGACGACGCTGCTGGAGGGTCAGTTCCTGCTCCATCGCTACCTCCTCATCCACGACAAGGGTAGGGATCGGCTGCGCGCTTCAGGTTCCCTTCGATCGGCGCTCGCTCCGTTCAGCGGCCGCGCCTTCGCTCCCCGGTCCACAGCGACCGCTTGTACTCCTTGAGCGTCATGCCACCGGCGTCGAGTTTGCGTCGCCGTTCGAGCACCTCACGGTGCCAGATGGGGTGGTGGCGCCACTCATAGGCGACCGTGCCCGACAGCGGCACCAAGATCACGTGGCAACCATCCACCTCGCACGTCAGGTCTTCGCAGACGAGGTGCGTGCACCGAGCGTGGTCGTGGTCGCTGGCAATGCATCGGTGACCATCGTGCCACCGTCCTCCCGAGCGAGGGCCCACGACGAGGTACCGCAGCTCCTCGGTGAGCCGTCCCCACCACGAGCGTTGCGGGATCGACGGTGCCACGGTCGGCCGATCAGCGGCCGTCGACGAAGGTCGTGGTGATGGTGCCGATGCCTTCAATCGTCGAGACGAGCGTCTCGTGGGGCTCCAGGTAGCGCTGGGGTGTACGACCCATTCCTGCCCCAGAGGGAGTCCCCGTGAAGATCACATCGCCCTGGCGGAGCTCTAGGTACTGGGTGACCTCAGCGAGCAACCTCGCCACGGGGCGAATCATCGACGAGGTGCGGCCGTCTTGGACGACCTCGCCATCCACACTGCAGGTGAGCTGGAGGTCATCACGGTTCGGTAAGGAATCGGGGGTGACGAGCCAGGGGCCGATCGGGCCGAACCCGGGACGGGACTTGCCGAGGGCGAACTGTCGTCCAGCGGCGAACTGGAGGTCTCGGTCGGAGAGGTCTTGACCCACGGTCACGAAGGCCACCGCATCCCAGGCCTCCTCCTCAGTCAACTGGAAGGCGTCGCGTCCCATGACGAGGACCATCTCGACCTCCCAGTCCACCGTATTGTTCGGCAAGGTCACGACCTCGTTCGGCCCCACGATGCAGGTGGGGAACTTGGTGAAGACCACGGGCTCCGGCGCGAGGTCGATGCCCATCTCGGCGGCGTGATCGGCGTAGTTCACCCCAATGGCCACCACCTGGCTCGGCCGAGGCACGGGACAGGTGAGCTCCGACACATCGAACGGCGCTCCGACGAGCTCCGATTGAGCGGCGAACGCTGCGATCTCGTCTGCTCGAGCGATGGCCTCCATGAGGTCACTCCTGAAGCGTCCAGCCGATGCCTGCTCGAGGTCGACCGCTCCGTGGTCGAGCACGAGGTGAGCTCGGTGGTTGATGGCCGCTATGCGCATGGGGTGGAACCTTTCGAGACGAGCGAAACTGCAACCGTAGTGGGTTGGCCGACTGCCCTCGCTCCAGCCTTGGCGTGGTAGCTCGAACGGGTGAGCGGCGAGGCCTCGACGTGGGCAAACCCGAGGGCGTCGCCAATCGCAGCGAGCCGGTCGAACTCCTCCGGCGTCCAGAACCGAGCCACTGGCAGGTGGGCGGTCGTCGGTCGGAGGTACTGGCCAATGGTCAGAATTTGGGTGCCGACGCTTCGGAGATCGGCCATAGCCGCGTGGACCTCGTCGTCGGTTTCACCGAGGCCGACCATGAGGCCGGACTTCGTGACGAGGCCTGCTGCTCGAGCAGCGGCGAGGACGCCGAGACTCCTGGCGTACCCCGCTGACGGCCGGACCGCTCGTTGGAGCCGGGCAACCGTCTCGAGGTTGTGGTTGCAGACGTCGGGACGTTCATCGAAGATCCGCTGGAGCGACGCCCCGTCACCCTTGCAGTCCGAGATGAGCACCTCAACCGTGGTCATCGGTCGCACCGCTCGAATGGCCCGGATGGTGTCGGCGATGGCGCCTGCTCCCCCATCGGCGAGGTCATCACGCGCCACGCAGGTGACGACTGCGTGATCGAGAGCGAGCTGCGCAACCGCTGCGGCCACGCGGTGTGGCTCCGTGGGGTCGAGGGGCGCAGGTTTGGCCGTGCCAATCTGGCAGAACCCACAGGCACGGGTGCAGTCGGCGCCGTTCACCATGAAGGTGGCGGTGCCATCGGCCCAGCACTCCGAGCGGTTCGGGCACCCAGCTTCTTCACACACGGTCACGAGACCCCCGCCGTGCACCGTCTGCTCAGTGCTGCGCAGTCCCGATCCGAGCGTGACCGGTGCTCGGAGCCACTCGGGCTTGCGCTGCGAAATCGACACCGCAGTGGACGCATCGACGCCCGCTTGCGCCAATCGCCGGAGGCGAATCGGGGTCGACGTCTCGGCGTCGGTCCGACCAGCCACCACGGCCTGAGATCGCACGGTGCGCCCTGCTGCGAGAGCATCAGCGATGCCGTATCCGAGTCGACGGCCGACGGCTTCGGGGTCGAGGGCGCACCCAAGTACCCGCAGGGACGTCACTGGGCGCGTGAGCCCGCAGGGGACGATCTGGCCGAAGGCTTCGAGGTCGGGGGCCACGTTGAGGGCAATGCCGTGCAGCGATCGGCGGCGTCCGTTACTCGACCGTATGGAACGGATCCCAACTGCGGCGATCTTGGCTGGAGCGGCGGTGTCGAGACCAACCCAGACCCCCGGATGACCCTCGAGTCGACCAATCGAACCCGGTGGCGCATCGGGGAGCAGGTCGGCCACGACCTCGGCGACCACGCGCTCGAGGAGGCAGACGTGCGACTTCGGGGCTCCTGGATCGTCGCCGAGATCCACGATTGGGTACACCACGACTTGGCCCGGGCCGTGCCAGGTGACGTCACCCCCGCGGTCAGTCGCGATGACCGGAGCACTCGCACCAGCGAGGACGTGGTCGCGGTCGGCTGAACGGCCGAGGGTGATGACCTCAGGGTGCTCGAGGACGAGGACGTAGTCCGAGGATGCGTGTTCGGCGAGGGACCGCTGGAGCGCGAGACCTTCCTCGTAGTGCACTCGGCCGAGGAATCGGAGCTCCACGGGGTCGACCCCACGAGGCATCGGCGACTGGCGATCACACTCAGCGGACATGCATGCCCCGTCCCGACAAGGCGAGCAAGGTTTCGCCGTACTGCTCCGTGAGCGATGGGTGGGGTTGGATGAAGCGCGCCACGGCCTCGACGTCGAGGCCGAGGTTGACGGCGAGTTCGCCGTGGCCGAGTTGCTCCGTTGCCCACGGCCCAACGAGGTGCACCCCGAGGATTGCCCCAGCCGTTCCGTCGGGCTCGGCGGCGCAGATCACCTTCACGAGTCCCTCGGTCTCCCCGATGATCTGGGCCCGGGAGTTTCCACCAATTGGTTCACGCTTGGTCACAATGGAGAGACCGCGCCGGGTGGCCTCCTCTTCGGTCAACCCCACGAAGGCCACCTCTGGTCGGCAGTAGATGGCCCATGGAACGCCGTCGACGTCGAGCGGCGGGAGTGGACTGCCGAGTGCGTGGCCGACGGCGATCTGTGCTTCGGCGAAGCCAACGTGGGCGAGTTGCGGTCGCCCTGCGACGAGGTCGCCAACGGCGTAGACGCCGGGCATGGACGTCATCTGCTGCTCGGTGGCGATGAGTGCACCGGAGCCTGCGTGGTCGAGCTCGAGACCCTCAGCCAGCGCCGTGGTGACGGGTTCTCGCCCGACGGCAACCACCACGAGATCCGCGGTGATCGTCGCACCACTCGACAGCTCCACCGTCGCTCCATCTGGCGACAGCGTGCGGCCGAGGACCTGCACCCCGGTCGTCACCGCAATCCCGCGCTTGGTGAAGGATCGGTGCACGACCTTCGACACGTCGCCATCGCAGCCGGCGAGGATGCGGTCGAGCCCTTCCACGAGGTGCACGGAGACACCGAGGTCGGACAGCATCGATGCGAACTCACAGCCGATTGCCCCGCCACCAACCACGATGGCCGATGATGGCAATCGCTCGAGGTTCAAGAACCCATCGGAGTCCATGACCGCCGCACCATCGACGGGGAGGACGTCGATCGCACGGGGACGACTCCCCGTGGCCAGGATCACGAATCGTGGAGCGAAGGTGGTGACTGCGCCATCAACGTCGACCGTGACCGTGCGGTCAGCGTGGAGCGTTCCACGCCCGGTGAGCACCCTGACGCCACGGAGCTTCAAGAGCTTTCCGAGCCCGGTGGCGATCGATCCCACGAGCGTCGCCTTGTTCTGCTGAGTCACCGAGAAATCGATTCCTGGCGCCGACGTGGTGATGCCGAAGGTGGCGGCATGCGAAACGCTTCGGAAGACCGAAGCCGCTTCGAGGAAGTACTTGGCAGGGATGCACCCACGCTGGAGACAGGTGCCACCGAGGCCACCGGCATCGACGAGCACCACGGACGCTCCGGCGTTGGCTGCGGTGAGCGCGGCGCCGTAACCGGCAGGGCCTCCACCGATGACGACGAAGTCCGGCTGGGCGGAGGGGTCAGGTGTGGCCACAGGCTGATCCTACCGGGAGGCCATTGGCCACCACGTGGGTCAGCGAGTGCCCGACGTGGGCCGCTGCGTCGTCGCTGCTGCGAGGGCCAGTTCGTCGACCACGTCGTTCCACTGATCGCCAGAGTGCCCCTTCACCCATTTCCAGGTGAGCGGCACCACGGGTTCGAGGGCCAGTGCGAAGAGTCGCTCCCACAGATCTCGATTAGCCACGGGTTGCCCTTGGCTGTTCTTCCAGCCACGGCGGAGCCAGCCCGCGTGCCATCGGTCTTGGAAGCACTTGATGACGTAGGTGGAATCGGAGATCACCGTGATCCCGCCCTGCGCTTCTGCCGTGTCAATGAGGGCGGTCAACGCCTCGATGACGGCGTTGACCTCCATACGCTGATTGGTGGTGTGCGCATCGGGTCCGGCCGCGTACGCGCCACCCGGCACTGCCCAGGCCCAGCCACCAGGACCAGGATTGCCGAGGCATGAGCCATCGGTGTAGACGGTGATCGGCGCCATGTCAGCGGATCGTGATCCAGGCTTGAGGATCCTTGGTGAAGTCCGTGACCGCCTTCGGGAGCTTGCCCGTCGCCACTTGTTCCAACGTCACGTGGTCGAGCACCATGCGCAGCGCGGCACGGGCAGCGACCCAGACATCTTGGAGCGAGCTCGCCGCGCCCTCGTAGACGACCTTCTCCGGCCGCTCCCCTCGCACACCTGCGAGTGGACCGTCGAGGGCTCGCATGATCTCCGCCAACAGGATCGTCGAGGCAGGTCGGGCGAGACGGTAGCCACCCGAGACGCCACGCTGACTGGCCACCAGTTCGGCCCGACGGAGATCGGTCATGATCGCACCGAGGAACCGACTCGGGAGTCCTTGGAGGGTGGCGATCTCTTCGGTCGTGAGCGGTCGGTCTGCGGTGGCCAGGGTCAACATGGCCCGAACCCCGTAGTCCACCTTCGCCGCGATCTGCACGGTCCCATCTTGCCCTACTTCCCGACCGACACGCCGTCATCGGTCGTTTCGACCGTTCCGCTCGGAAATTGTCGGAGTCGTGACCAGCGTCCTGCACAATGGAGCAGTGGACTTCTCTTTGCGACGCCTCTACCTCTGCACACCAGATCGGCCAGACCTCATCGACTTCGTGCGTGCCGTGCTCGACGGAGGTGTCGACGTCGTGCAACTGCGCGACAAGCACGCTGACGCTCGAGTGATTGTGGAGCGCGCCGCGCTCGTGCAGGAAATTTGCCACTCCTACGGCGTGCCCTTCATCCTCAACGATCGACCAGACCTCGCCCTCCACGTGGGCGCCGACGGCGTCCACGTTGGTCAAGACGACGCACCAGTTGCGCTGTGTCGCACCTTGCTCGGTCCTGACGCCATCATCGGGCTCTCCACCCATGCCGTGGAGGAGTTGACACCTGCCCTCGCTGAGCCAGTCACCTACCTGT
>TBL_comb48_EPIDRAFT_1003617_pt1 | contig 10250 bp, 7 predicted proteins | sample TroBogEpilimnion_37_FD_10681 | JGI IMG/M metagenome (IMG submission 10681)
CGACACCTGGCGATTTTTCGTTGGCACGTAATACAGTCATGATGGCATTCCATCTAATGAGAGCCCTGATACGTCGCTCCATATCAGGATTGCCTGGATGACGCTGTTGCAAGTGGGTAGGAATGGTATTGACGTAAGCCGTTGTGGCCTTATAAGGTAAATTAGCACCAGATCGACGCGCTTGATCAATCATGGATTCGATCAAGAAATGGGCGCGTTCTACACCTTCTGTTTCAATGACAGCATTGAGTGCGTCAAGCCACTCTTGCGTTTCTTGATTGTCGATATCAGGTATAGATGCCATGTTTTAATATAACTCCAGAATTTTTATGAGGACGCTAACGGTATAATAAGTTGAGTATTTACCTGGCGCCTAAAGGGTTTCTAATTTTGTGAGTGATAACGCTTTGAATGAACTCATATACCTTTAAGTTTGGCGTTTTTAAGCGTTTGGGTCAAGTAAAAAAGTAAGTTAAAAGTATTAAAAAAAGTAATATTCTATTGATTTTATTGATATTTTTTAATAGGACATTCATTTCAAGGATTAGGATTTATGGCAATTAAAATTGTACAAAAAAGAAATTTAGCGACAGAAAAAAACATAAAAGGGAGCCATCTTCTTTTTGTGCTGAATGATGCAACATTAAAGACATTTCCTTTTATAAAAGAGCTTGATAAAAAGCTTAAGCGCACCCATAAAAAAATAGCGAGTCTTGCTAAAGAGCCTGTCACGATTGAGATCCAGGATGGGCGCTTATTAAGCTTCGCCATTTTAGATAAAAAAATAAACACTTTTCAACGCCATACTTTACTACGAAAAGCGATTCAGCCTTTAATTGCAGAAAACCCTGAGACGCTTGTTGTGAGTGTATTTGGCGATGAAATTTCAAAAGAAATGAATGCGCGTGCTGCAGTGTATGTAGCGCTTATGAATAGTCAGACATTACCCAGTCGCAAAAAAGAAAATATCAAAAAAAATATTAAATCGATTGAGCTTTTAGGTATTGAACTTAAAGATAAATTTAATGAAGAAATTGCTGTGGTGACAGGCAACACATTGACGCGTGCATTAACCATGTTGCCGCCTAACGAATTAACCCCATCAATCTATCGCACAAAAATCAAATCACTTGCAAAATCAAACGGCTGGAAACTAGAAGAGTTTGATATGGCGAAATTAAAGAAGATGGGTGCTGGCTCCTTCGTGGCAGTGGGCCAAGGCTCCGAACCTCAAGATGCAGCCATTGTGCATTTAACATACAGGCCCAAACAAATTAAGAAAAATATTGCAGTGATTGGTAAAGGTATTTGTTTTGACACAGGTGGGCACAATTTAAAACCTGCACGTTATATGCATGGTATGCATGAAGATATGAATGGCTCGGCAGTCTCCCTTGGTATTTTATTAAGTGCAACACTTTTAAAGTTACCTATTCAAATTGATTGCTGGCTAGCGATTGCGCAAAATCATATTGGTCCCAAAGCTTATAAACAAAATGATGTGGTGAAGTCTCTTAATGGAACGTCGATTGAAATTATTCATACGGATGCAGAAGGGCGTATGGTTTTAGCGGATACTTTAACGCTAGCCTCCCGTTTAAAACCTGACATGATGATCGATTTTGCAACACTGACAGGAAGTATGGCGACTGCATTGGGGGATCGTTATAGCGGTGTTATATCTAATCGACCTGAGTTATCTTGTTTGGCAGTTGGTGCTGGAAGTGAAGCGGGAGAGCGAATAGCTGCATTTCCATTTGATGAAGATTATGAAGAAGATCTTGAGAGTGGCATTGCAGATATTAAGCAGTGCACTCTCGAAGGCGGTGCGGACCATATTCATGCAGCTCGTTTTTTACATCGTTTTATTGAAAACAATGTGCCTTGGTTACATACCGACCTTTCATCGAGCAATCGAAAAGGTGGCCTTGGAGCGGCGTTGAGTGAAGTGAATGGCTTCGGCGTGAACTTTGGTATTCACGTTTTGAAAAAAGTTTTACAAAAATAATTTTTTAATTTTGCCCTCGTAGCTCAGTGGATAGAGCATCCCCCTCCTAAGGGGAGGGTCACACGTTCGATTCGTGTCGAGGGCGCCACTTAAAATTACGTATCTAAATCTTTTGACGGTTCTTCTTCAGCATGAGCTGTTTGGCGACTCGTCATTAGCATTCTTGATTCAGGTGTTTCTAAACTCATGCGACCCAATAAACCTTGTCGATAATCATTTAATAAGGTTATAGCTGCTCTTTCTAAATCAATACCATGATTTTTTAATGGAAACCCTTTTTTCCTTGCAATCAATTCTAAAAGTGCAATAGCATCTATTTTAAAATCTTCTAATTTATAGCGTGTCGCTATAAACGCTGGGTATTGCTCTAAAAGAATAACGCCTAATTTTTCTGCGACTTCTTCTTCAAAATAAGCATTCTTACCTATGTTGTTATTGATTGCCAATAAATCACCGTCAGAAGGATAGCGAATTTTTGGCCACATCATCCCAGGGGTATCAACCAAAATCATATGGTCGTTAATTTGATGTCGTTGTTGTTGTTTTGTAATGGCAGGTTCGTCACCCACTTTAGCAATTCTGCGATTAAGAATAGCATTCATGAGTGTTGATTTACCAACGTTAGGAACGCCCATAATCATCATACGAAGGGGTTTGAGTGTATCCCCTCTGTGAGGCGCTAAAGCTTTACAAAATGATAGAATTTTTTTAGGCTCATTCACTTTTTTACATGAAATAGCAACTGCTTTTGTTTGGGGTATTTTGTTGAAGTATTGGATCCATTGCTCAGTAATCTTTGGGTCTGCCAAATCTGACTTATTAAGTATCTTAAGATGCGCACGTTGACGAGCAGCACCAAGCTCTTTAATCATTGGGTTTTGTGACGCACCAGGAATCCTCGCATCTAATACTTCGATAACCACATCGGTAAATTCCATAGTCTCGGCAGCTTTTTTTTGAGCTGCGACCATGTGTCCCGGAAACCACTGAATACTCATAATTAGTCTTTCATAAATTCAATGACATTTTACTCTGTCATAAGTGATCACGCATACGTTAAACTGACGTACTTATGGAAGATTTAAAAGACATTAAGCCCCAACAATCCATTGAGCTTTTAAAAGAGCTTCATATATTGACGCGTGATGGTCGTATGAATCAAGATTCGAGGCGCAAATTAAAACAGGTTTATCATCTTTATCAATTGATCGAACCTTATCTTCAAAAAGCGCTGGAAACGAACCCTCAATTTACTTTGGTGGATCATGGTGCCGGAAAGTCATACCTAGGTTTTATCTTATACGACCTTTTTTTAAAAGATAAAGGCGGAGAGCTTTTTGCTATTGAACATCGTCCTGAGTTGATTGAGAAAGCAAAAGTATTGGCTAATACTTTAAAATTTGACCGTATGCATTTCTTTGCATCAGATATAAAAAACTCATTAGAAGATTCGAGCCTTCCAAATAAAGTGGATATGGTAACAGCGCTCCATGCATGTGACACTGCCACCGATGATGCAATTCTTTTTGGACTTAAAAAGAGAGCGCAATATATTGTGCTTATTCCTTGTTGTCAGGCAGAAGTTTCAAAAACTTTACGATCTGAAAAATCAGATCAATTAAAATATACATTATCCGAATTGTGGCGACATCCGATTCATACAAGAGAATTTGGAAGTCATCTCACGAATGTATTAAGATGCTTATTGCTTGAAGGGATGGGCTATAANGTTACTGTGACCGAATTAGTAGGCTGGGAACATTCCATGAAGAATGAGCTTATCTTNGCTGAAAATATTCATCAGCCTAAAAAAATTGCCTTAGAGCGATTAGAAGAAATTTTAAAAACATGCCATCTAGAATCTTTAAAGTCTAGATTTTTACCTATCGTTTANAAAAAAGGAGAGCTTTATGCGTTTTGTTTTAAGTTTTATTTTTTTAATTGTCTCATCNCTTAGTTTTGCAGCANACAAAANCCCTGCATTTACTGNACCTGATTTCACAGGCGTTTATCAATGCACTGGACTTGATATGCATGAAGGCGAATANAAAGGCAAAGTGACATTGAAGTTAAAAAAAGAACATAGCCAAGCTCAATATGGAAGTTATGATTTTTTACTTGAAGTGCCAGGTTTTGGAAAGTACCCAGGTCATATGGCAGCGAATGGTTTAAGTGCAGCGATGTATTTTGCATTAGAAAACCAATCGACCCATGATTTTGGTACAGGCATTTCACAGTTTAGTAAAAATGCAAAAGGCCAATGGCAATTTCATAAATTTTATTTTGAACCTCAATTTAAAGGTGGCAATTCAGGATTTGAAGATTGCGTGAAGCAGTAATTTTTAAATTGTGAATGACACATTAAAAAAGAAAGATCAACATTTAGCGATTGAAGCAACTAGACAGGCTCGGTTCGAGAGTCTGTTGCCTATAGAGTTTCCAGAAACCTTACCGGTATCCCAAAGAGTAGAGGAAATTAAAGACGCTATTCAAAATCACCAGGTGGTGATTTTATGCGGCGAAACCGGCTCAGGTAAAACCACACAACTCCCTAAGATATGTCTTAGTCTAGGCCGCGGTATTAAAGGTCTTATCGGCCATACACAACCGAGACGACTTGCAGCTCGATCAGTGTCATCTCGCATTGCGTCAGAACTTAAATCTCCCTTGGGCGATGCGGTGGGCTTTAAGATTCGATTCGCAGACAAAGTGTCTCAACAAACACTTGTTAAAGTGATGACCGACGGCGTGCTTTTAGCTGAAACGCAAACAGACCCTGACCTTAAACAATATGACACCATCATTATTGATGAGGCTCATGAGCGAAGTCTTAATATTGATTTTCTTTTAGGCTATTTAAAACGACTCACTTCAAGGCGTCCTGATTTAAAAATTATTATTACGAGCGCCACGATTGATGTAGAGAGTTTTTCAAAACACTTTAACAATGCACCCATTATTGAGGTATCAGGACGCACATATCCCGTTGAGATTCGCTATCGACCCTTAGAAGTGAAAGATGAGGATGATCAAGAAGAAAAAATTGAGGAAGCCATTCTTGATGTGGTGAAAGATTTCTCAAAAGCAGGAGGCGATACTTTAGTTTTTTTACCAGGTGAAAGAGAAATACGAGATATCGCTGAATTTCTAAAAAATAAATTACTACCTCATTACGAAGTGCTCCCTCTTTTTTCAAGACTTTCCAATGAAGAACAACAAAAAATATTCAGAGGCTCAAATGGACGACGTATTATTCTTTCCACCAACGTTGCTGAAACTTCTTTAACTGTTCCTGGCATTAAATATGTGATTGATCCAGGTATTGCAAGAGTCAATCGTTATAGCCCGAGAAGTAAAGTTGAACAGCTGCAGATTGAAAAGATTTCCCAAGCGTCAGCGAAACAACGCAGCGGTCGATGTGGGCGGGTGTCGGATGGTATTTGTGTGCGTCTTTATTCGGAAGATGATTTTAATGGGAGGCCCTTATTTTTAGATCCTGAAATATATCGGTCCTCTTTAGCTTCTGTGATATTAAAAATGGCATCACTTCATTTGGGTGATGTCTCCCAATTTCCTTTTATACAAGCACCTAGTCGACGATTCATTCAAGATGGCTATTTGTTACTCCAAGAATTAGGCGCCGTGAATGATCAATACGAGTTAACACCAATCGGTCGAGATCTAGCCCGTCTTCCTATGGATCCTAGATTAGGTCGGATGCTACTTCAAGCTAAAAAAGAAAATGCACTGTCTGAACTTTTAATCATTGTCAGTGCGTTAAGTATTCAAGATCCAAGAGAGCGACCTTTGGATAAAAAAGCGGAAAGTGAAGCTGCACAAGTTCGTTTCTTTGATGAGAAATCCGATTTCGTTTCTTATTTAAAACTTTGGGCATTTTTCGATGAAGCAATTCAAAAGAAAACCTCACAAAATAATTTAAGAAAACTTTGCCATACGCATTTCTTATCTTATCTTAGGATGCGTGAGTGGCGCGATTTACATGAGCAAATTCGAGATCTTATTTTAGACATGAACTTTAAAATCAATGAGAAGCCTGCTAATTATGTCCAAATTCACCGATCTATCTTATCCGGCCTTCTAGGTAATATTGGGGTAAAAGCGTTAGAAGATGATTCTTATGTCGGTGCGCGCAATATTCAATTTCATTTATCTCCTGGATCCAATATAAAAAGGAGAAAGTCGAAGTGGGTGATGGCAGCCGATCTTGTGGATACTACAAAGCTTTATGCAAGAACGGTAGCTGAAATCGATGTGGAATGGATTGAGTCTTTAAGCTTACATTTAGTGGAGCACCATCATACCGATCCTTATTGGGACACTAAGTTATCACGCGTGAATGCGCACGAAAGAATTACACTCTACGGACTCACTATTGTGCCTAAACGAAATGTGCACTTTGGGCCGATTAATCCTGAAATTGCACGTGAAATTTTTATTAGACAAGGTTTAGTCTCAGGCGGTTATGTTTCAAAAGGACACTTTTGGAAACATAACCAAGATCTGATTGAAGAAGTTGAGCTTTTAGAACACAAGGCAAGGCGTCTTGATGTATTAGTGAATGAAGAAGACCTCTTTGAGTTTTATGATAAAAAAATACCGCAGAGTATTATCAATGGTGATGGATTTGAGGATTGGCGGCGCGAAATGGAATCAAAAGATCCAAAAGCTTTGTTTCTCACAAAAGCACTTTTAATGAAGCGCGATGCGAACGAGATTTCTGAGATTCAGTACCCTGAAACTTTAAACATTGAAGGCGTCACCATCCCACTTAAATATCGTTTTGAACCCGGGCATCCTGATGATGGTGTCACAGCGGTGATTTCTGAAATTGATTTTCATCAGCTTGATTTAAATATCTTACAGTGGTTAGTACCTGGCATGATCCGCGAAAAACTGAATTGTATTTTTAAATCTTTGCCAAAACATATTCGAACACAACTTTTGCCATTAACAGATGCTGTTACAGAGTTTTTAACTCAATACAAAACACATGAGCATTTATTTCAGTCGATTAGCCAATTTATTTTAAAGAAAACGAAAGAGCCATATCTCATTGATGAAGCAAGTATCGAGAGTCTCCCTCGCCACTGTTTTATGAATATTGAAGTGAGAAACCAGAAAAATGAGCTTGTATCTCAGGGTCGCGATTTGAATCTTCTTAAAGGATCAATCAAGCCTCAGGTGCATATCAAAAAGAATGATAAGACCAATACCATCGAGCGGTTTAATTTAAAGCGATGGGATTTTGACGAGTTGCCTTATGACATCCTTTTAAATGCCCATCAAAAAGAATACAAAGGTTTCATAGGGTTATCTAATGAAGAGGAATCGGTATCTATTCGTGTCTTTGTATCAGAAGAGGAAGCTAATACATCCCATCGACAAGGGGTTTTAAGATTATTAAGTTTTGAATTAAAGCCACAATTAAAACAACTTGAAAAAGATTTAAATAAACTCAAAGAAGCTCAGCTTTTTTTAAGAGACGTCATTGATCCTGAAGAATTAAGAGGTGATGTGATCGAAATGGTTTTAGATTCAGCTTTGAATTCTGAAAATAACATGCCAAGGACATCAAGTGATTTTATTGCGCTCATTAAACGCATTAAACATGTACTTCCTCAAACCATGAAGGCTATGTTAGATACGATTCATTTGAGTGCGAGCTATTATCATCAACTTAAAGATTTAATAAAAACTTTAAGCCCTATACAAAAAAGATCGGAATCTCTTTTTGTGAATCGCATGAATTTTTTAATCCATAATGAATTTATTTTAACGACACCTTCAAATCTATTCTCACATTTACCAAGATACTTAAAAGCACTTATCATCCGCATTGAAAAATACCCTACAAGAATAGATAAAGATGCGTCATCACAAAAAGAGATAGATCGTATTCATCAGTTACTCGATGCGCGTCTTAAGCCTTATACATCTAAAAAAATGACACCACCTCAAGCCTTACAAGATTTTCAATGGCAGATTGAAGAGCTCCACGTATCATTATTTGCACAAGATTTAAAAACAGCCTATCCAGTATCGCTTAAACGATTAGAAAAAGCACTCGATGATATTCCTTATTACGTATGAGAGATTTGTTTAAAAAAATATTTCGTGAAGAGATGACTGATGATGATATCAGTATTGATGTCAGCGAATCAGAGGGTGTTCGTTCCCTTCATTTTGCGTCACACGCAATTCAAAGTTCGATGCGCTTAAAAAAACCTTTTCATTTGGAGCTTACCTACACAAGAGCCATGATGATGTTTCTTCTCTTTCATGCGCGCCCTCGTAAAATTTTACTCATTGGTTTGGGTGGCGCTTCTATTCCTAAGTTTATTCATAAATTTTTACCTGATATGAAATCGATTACAGTTGAGATTCATCGAAAAGTGATCAGTGTCGCACATCAAATGTTTCATCTCCCACCGAATGACAAATCTTTAAAAGTGATTCATGGGGACGGTATTCCTTTTATGAAAGAACATCCTCAATCAACAGATGTACTTATGATTGACGCCTTTGATCCTGACGGGATCCCCCGTAATTTTAGAAGCCTCTCTTTTTTTGATGTATGTAAGGCAACGTTGCGCGCACATGGTATTTTTGTGATGAACATATGGGCGAGCGATCCGCATTACGATCTTTATATTGATCGTATGCGTCGTGTTTTTGAGGGGCTTATTTTAGTGATTCCTACAGGTAAACCCGGCAATCAAATTGTATTGGGTTTCAATGATATGCCTCATGAGCTTGATGTGAAAACATTACGAGCAAAAGCTAAAACATTGGAAAAAACTTACGGGCTTGAATTTTTAGCATTTTTTAATCAGCTTATACTTCATAATCATCAAAGATCAAATACGCTTCAATTTGATCAATAATTTTTTTAAAGGTTAAGACATTTGAATTTTCAATTTTTTGCAACTTGCCCACGCGGACTTGAAGCGATATTAGTCGACGAACTTTCAAGACAACAAGCACATAAAATTATCGCAACAGATGGTGGCGTTTCGTTCGAAGGTGATTTGGAGACGATGTATCGCGTTAATTTACATAGCCGTATCGCGACACGTGTTTTATCTCGTGTAGGTCAGGGTAGTTATNTNACTGAAGAAGATATCTACAAGGCAACATTTAAACTNAATTGGCCTTCATGGTTTAAAGTCAATCAAACCATTCGCGTTAAAGTGACCGGGGTCAAGTGCCCTTTAAAGAGTTTAGATTTTGTGACACTCCGTATAAAAGATGCTGTGTGTGATCGCTTTCGCGAAGAGGGTGCGCTAAGGCCGTCGGTGAGTGTAAGAGATCCCGATGTTCGCATTCATGCTTATCTCACTCAAAATCAATACCAACTTTATTTAGATACATCAGGCGCACCGCTTTATCAAAGAGGTTTTCGTGACGTCAGTGTGATCGCCCCTTTACGTGAAAATTTAGCTGCAGGCATTATTATGTTATCTAGTTGGAAGCCAGGCATGGCCTTCTTAGATCCTATGTGTGGCAGTGGTACTTTTCTGATTGAAGCTGCCATGATGGCAGTGAATCAACCACCGGGTATGAAGCGTACATTTGGATTTCAACATCTTAAATCCTTTGATGAGTCACTTTGGAAAAAAATTGAAACAGAAGCCATGCATCAAATGAAGCCGATTGAATTTTTAGAAATCTTTGGCTCAGATATGGATTTAAGAGCTGTCAGAGTCGCACGTCACAATTTAAAAGTGGCAGGTTTGGAAGAAGTTGCGAAAGTGATGCAAAGTGATTTTATTAAACTGGAGCCACCTAGATCGGAAGGTGTACTTGTCACAAACCCACCTTATGGCCAGCGTATAGGCGAGGATGAAGATTTAAAAGAGGTGTACCCAGTTTGGGCGAAGCACATGAAAGAATCCTTCGGTGGCTGGGATACTTATTTCTTAACCGCAGATCTTGAAATGCCAAAAGACATGCGATTAAAACCTTCAAAAAAAACCCCGTTATTTAACGGGGCATTAGAGTGTCGCTTATTTGAAATTAAAATGGTGGCCGGTAGCAACCGAAAACCAAAAAGTTAAAGTACNTTTAAAGCAGCTTCGTAATTAGGTTCTTCTGTAATTTCTGCAACAAGTTCGCTATGAAGTACTTCATTATTTTCATTCAATACAATAACAGCGCGAGAAGTTAAGCCAGCTAAACTTGTATCTTCAATCGATACACCAAAGTCTGTTGCAAATTTTTT
>TBL_comb48_EPIDRAFT_1003618_pt1 | contig 10246 bp, 8 predicted proteins | sample TroBogEpilimnion_37_FD_10681 | JGI IMG/M metagenome (IMG submission 10681)
CCACCAGCTGATCCTGCACTACCCCCAGAAGAACTGCCCCCAGCCCCGCCCCCGAGGTTTGATAGTAAGTCAGAAATATTAATCCCACCCAGCAGTTTAGATAGCTGTGCGGTCATGCCTGCAAGTTTATCTGTACCGTCTATCAAAGTGGGAACAGCATCATTAACTATTTTATCAACGTCTTGGTTTACATCACGTTGAGCTTGGTTCATTTTCGCCATATTTTTAGTGGAGGCGTCCATTGTACCTTCTTTTTGTGCAGTCTGAGTTTTGAAGGCCTGTTCGTTTGCCTCAGTCATTTTGTCGGTGCTTATACCAGCAAGATTTGATGTATCAGAATACGATCCGAATAGTTCATCGGAAAGTCCTTGCAGGGCCAATTGTGCGTGTGTTTTTGATGAAACCCGTGCATCCTGTGTAATCATCTGCATTATCTGCATAGAATCTGTTAATCCTGATTCTATAGCCTTAGTTGCATTAGGGAAATTTTGTGCAAACTTTTGATACCCTGGATCATTAATAGCTCCAGCTAATACTTTATTAAGATTATCAGCATGCCCTTTACCGTTTACAGCAACAAAACTAATTAATGCTCGGTTGCGTTCCATTTCCTTTTTTGCCACCTCTGCATCTGGGCCGCCCTTTTCAATTCTAGCTTGTATTTGTGCAGTTTTTGCCGCATATTGTTCTTGGGCTAATGCATGTTCATTAGCTTTATTCTGTGCCTCGGCACTAATACCAGTTAATTTAGTAAGTCGATCTTGTTCGTCTATATATTCGGAGATACCAGCGGTTAACTCGGCCGTGGTTTGTTTCCTACCTGATCCTGATAATTGTTGAAATTTCATATATTGGGCGGTGCTGTTGTTGATGTCATCAACACTCATACCCATATTTCTATATTGTTCTTCTAATCCCGATTCCCGGATAGATCTAGCTACATCAACAAATTGTTTAGCCCCGTCTGCCGCCGACCCGCCTAATGCAGCAAACATTGTGGAATTTTTCTTCATTATTGCGGTAAATTTGCCCATCTCCGCCATGGTGTAGCCAGCACCCTGCAGATTTGCAAATGTATCGGACATATCCATTACTAAACCAGAACTGCTCAGTTCTCTAAAGGCTTTGAATTGTGCATCACCTGATTTTTGTATAGCTATAATTACTGAGCCAACTGCGTTGGCAAATGAGTGCAATACCCCATCATCTTGCGTAACTGCACTGGCTGCTGCGCCAGCCGCATTAGTAACGGACCTCGTAAAGTCGCTCATAGCACTCAAACCATCAGCGCCGTCGGCAGAAGCTTGAGCTGCTCGTATAGTAGCATATCCTAAGCTGCGTAGTGCAGACGCTGCTACCGCAAATGCGTCAACACCCCTGGTGGTTTGCTTTAGTTCTTTTTCAATTTGGAACAACCGCTGGTTTTGCTCAGCGGTCGCTGAGGACATCGCCAATATTTCTTCACGCTCAGCTTCCAGATCTCTTCGGTCTACAGTCATTTTCTATGGTATTAATTGTAAATTCGTAACATTCTAGTTGCTACATCATTTTGTTTTTGCATGATGTTTATCATTAAATCTAATTTATTCAATTCTTCTTCGTAATGTTTTACCTGGGAAGAAGAACCACCACCTGACACTCTTGCAGGAACAGTTTTACCACTGGGTAATGTAATTCGAGATTCCCCATCACCCAATGACTTTTCATATCCCCCCGACGGTCCACTTAATATGTCACCCTGTGCTGCTTGTAGTAATGTTCCACCTTCGCTTCTAGCCGCACTAAAATGCATTGCATCTTTTCTAGGTCCGTTCCAATTAGCACCCCAACCTAGCCCAGACGCAGCAGCTAGTTGCGCAGTAACATCTGGCATATCAGTAATCCTTTGGCTACCCAAAGGATTGGTAGCAGGATTAATATCAATTGCTGCACCATAGGAATGTATACTTTTTGTTCCGGGTTGCCCTCTAACATCTCTGTCAGCATATCCCCCAAGGCTGTTGACTTTATAACCCGTGTTATCTAGTGAATTTAAAAAACTTTGGAAAGCAGGGGCATATTGTTTGGCAACTTGAGCCGATTGGCCATTTATACTGATACTAGATAACTCTGGTTTGCCACTGCCTCCACCATTACCCGTAGGAGTTTCATTACTACCTGGAGTAGAGGATGTAGTACTAGTACTACCTCCGCCCCCTTGGCCGCCAGTAGTTCCACTCCCGCCAGTATTGCCTGATATTGAATCAATTATACTTTTAAATCCGTTGGATAAATCAGCAGACTTAGTTGCTATTTCAAGTAATCCTTTTGATAATAGCGGCACCCCGGTATGAATAGCTTCCTGTAATTTTATTGAGGTTTCTCTTTCTTTCTGTAACATGTCAGTATACAGTTTGGTAGTTTTATCTTCACCGGCTATTTGAGCTTGCTGCTTTACTAAAGCCAATTCTTCTGCTTTAGTATAATCGGTTGTAGCTCGAGCTGCACCTTTTAATTTTTCAGCAAAACTGGTAGTATAGGTTTGATTAGCCGCACCTGCTATAGCTAGATCAGCGTTATCTTTGACAAACTTAGCATCTGCTGCATGAAATGCATTTAATGCTTCACCTGGTTTCATTTGTCCTAGCTTGGAAAACATATCACCATACATCAAAATTGCGCCTTGACCCGCTTTAGATGATACGTCACCTGCTAGGCCTGCGGACATTGTTGCTACTGCTTTTGGGCCTTGAGTTTTCGCATCCGCTAACAAAGCATCTTCGGTTTCTAGTCGTCTTTTTAAATTTTCTCTAGTAGTTTCATCCTTGGCATTGGCTATTTGTTCGGTCAACAAAAATCTATGCGCAGAATATTGTTCTGTCGCCATAGCTTGATCTCGAACGGCCTGTTGTTCATCTGCAGATAGCCCGGTCATTTTTGTTAATTTGTCCTGCTCCAACATATATGCTTGTGCGGCCCTGGCTGATTCTGCAGAATCTTGCTGCATAATGTGACCGCTTTGTTGTTGGTATTTTACATAGTTTAATATACCTGCATTGATCTCTGGTATACTTTTACCCATACGGAGAAATCCATCTTGCATTCCAGATGTTTTAATTGATTTGGATATTTGAGCAAATTGCTCTATCCCTGCTTCTGCTCCACCGCCTAGTCCAGCCAAAACAGCAGAATTAGCCTGTAATAATTTGGCGCCTTCTCCCATGTCCTTGAATGTATAGGAAAGGTTCGTTAAATTCTTGAAGGCGCTGTCCATGCTGGACGCTAAACCATTTCGACTTAGGTCTTGATAGTTTTTAAATTCAGCGTCAGCTTGTTTGGCTACTTGATTCTCTGCGGCGGCGGCCGCATTAGTAAGCCCGCGAAGTGCATTGCTGAGTAATGGAATGTTACCTAATAGACTGCCGCCCAGCTGGGCGATGTCTTTTACCTGTCGATTATATAGCGTGGCACCGGTTTGACCATCAGCCATCTTACTTACTAAATCAGCAGCAGATGAAGTTATCTCACCACCCACCCTGCCTAACGAACTATTAAATGAAGTTAGTCCACTTCCCAGTGCTCGAGCTGCGTCACGTCCTGCGGCTAAAATTGACTCTTCGATTCCCATGGTTATATTCTCTGACTTTCTAGCGGGGTTATTTGTAGGCTCATAAGTAATATTTATACAAGGAAAAATCCATGAATCCACATAATCCACTGAGTCAATATTTTCGACAACCCTCAATTTATATTAAATTACCCAGTAAGGGGCAATATTATCCCCCTGGAGCTCTTGAGATGCCAGCTAACGGCGAAGTACCGGTACTACCTATGACAGCTATTGATGAAATTACCTACCGAACACCGGATGCATTATTCAGTGGCCAAGCAGTTGTCAATGTTATACAAAGTTGTATCCCCGCCATTAAAAACGCCTGGGCGATCCCATCTATTGATATTGATACTATATTAGTTTCCATAAGAATCGCCAGCTACGGACATGACCTAAGTTTTGCCACTGTATGTCCTGCGTGTACCAATACAGATGACTATGGAGTTGATTTACGAACTGTGCTGGAAAGCATCAAATCCCCAGATTATACGCAGCCAATTCGTCAGGGAGATATTGAAATTTACTTTAGGCCCATGACCTATAAAAACCTATCGGATAATAATAAGGTTCAGTTTGATGAGCAGCGTATTTTTCAATCGTTAAATAATACCACCGAAGAAGCTGACGCTGCCCAGGTAACAGCCATGGGACAAGCTCTTAAAAGAATGACGGAAATTACAGTTTCAGCACTGAGTCAAAGCATCATGACTATTAAAACTCCCACAGCCCTGGTAACAGAACCCGAGTACATAGCTGAATTTATGAAGAACTGTGATAGTGCCTTATTCAATCGCATTCAGACTTACGTAGTCGAACACAAAGCCGAAGCGGAGATGAAGCCAGTGTTAATTAAATGTGCCAACTGTTCTAATGAATATCAGCAGGCCATTACCCTGGACATGACAAATTTTTTCGGGCGCGCCTCCTGACCCTAGACAATGATAGTGTTTCTAAATATATTGATGGCATGGATGGTGAAATCAATGAAATTAGAAAGGAGGCGATGAAAATGGCTTGGTATATGCGTGGAGGGATCTCCTATGAACAGGTACTGCAATTAAGTGTAGCTGAACGTAAAATCATAGGAGATATTGTTTCTGAGAATATGGAAACAACTCAGAAATCTGGATTACCATTTTTTTAAATTGGGATAGTATGTTTAAGTTCAATACAAGTGTGCAGGAAAAGATTCCCCGTAGTTTCGCCAAGGTTATCACTTGGCGTATCTTAGTAACCATCACTAACTTCTTTGGTGGCTGGCTTGCTAGTGGTAATCCATGGGTCGGCTTAGGTGTTGTCAGTTTTGCTCTAGTGGTAAACAGTATCGTTTACTTCTTTCACGAACGTATTTGGAATGCTAGTGATTATGGTAGAACTATTAAAGATTAGCTACGCTAATCCAAGACTCGCATACTGCTCGTCTTATTATTTAGAGCAGTTGTAGTTAGACACTATTCATCTAGAACTAAGTCATAATTCACCGTAAGCACGGTGAAAAAAAATGACATCTTCATCTGAGTCTGTAGCCATTCTATTATAAAGAGATTGTAATTAAACACGGAGGCGGTTGACCTGTACCCCCTACTCTAGCTTCACATGTCAACGGAACCCTAGTAACCCGATAATAAATCCAAGTCCTATAAGCATGGGTCGTATCTGTTTCACGTTGCCCAAACCATTTGTTGCCTTAAGTTAGCTTTTGCCTTTGACGCCCGAGTAGGCTTGCGCCTCTTCTATCCGAATTGGGTTTCTCACCAATCCTCAACGGGGGTCGAGCTGCCTCGACCAAACGCTGTCAGTATAGATGCCTTACAGTTGATGCCTTACTAGATTTTGTTTTTTATGTGACTACCATGAACACGAACTTGTATATGTCCGTTATAGTAGTCATCACTTTCCAATACACGATGATTAAATTGTTCACGAGCTTCTATGTAGCTACATTCCGATTTGGATCGGCAGTAGAATAATATTTCTCTCGTAAAATTTTCGATGCCTAACTGTTCGATGTCTTTGTTTAATTCTATGTTGCTGCCGTAGTATTGTTGCCAGTCTGAATCTATTTTGCTTTTAATTTTCTTACGCTTTTTGTTGCCGTTCTTAAGTTTCACTATTTTATATGTTGTTTTACTAAATTTTGATAATTTTTTTCCAATATAACGCCTGCCGGATAATTTATTTGTGATGATATAAACAAATCCGACACAGTCTTCTGGTAGTTGTTCAACATGAGTGTTTTCAAAAAGCCATGGCATGGACTAGTAGTTATCCAGTCCCCAACACATGTCTTAATTTTCTTCATGTCATCTCCACATCTGTATTATAACTGGTAAATCCGCCTTCCTTTATTACTTTGAGTATGTTTTCCACTCGTCCGGCTAACTCGTCTCTATGTGATACTAACCAAATAGATTTATGTCGTTCGCGTGACATTTGTTTGAGCAATGCCAATGCAGACTCAACGCCTTGTGTGTCTAGCCCATTATCAATCATCTCATCAATAAACAATACATTGATAGGAGTATATAAAGATTCAAAAACATCGCGAAATGCCCAGCTCATACTGAGTATAAGTCTATTTCGTTCACCGCGGGACAAGTTATCAAAGTCTAATTCACGGCCCAGCTCTTCAATGTTTACCGATAGATCATTTTGAAACACCACAGTATGTGGTAAACCAATACGATCCAGATAATGCGTTAGTCTTGTGTTAAGATAGCTTAGGTTTTGCTCAATAATCTTCTTCCGTATAAAACTATCTTTACTTGTCAGTAGTTTTAATAAAAAGTCCTGATGTTCTTGTAGTCGGGTAAGATCATTTAATGTATCGTACGTAATTTCTTCCAAGGCCTGTGTGGTCATTTCCGTAATTTGTTCACCATAGGGATCAACTTCCGCACGTTTGTTTGATAGTTGAGCTTGCAATCCAGCAATGGTAGCACGATGTTGGATAGCATCTTCCTCTTTATCATAGAACATAGTGGGAGGCTTACCCAACACACCCAGATCATGTTGAGTTGACACTAATTCGGTCAGTAAACTATTATATTCTGTATATGCTTGCTGCGTCGCAGACAAATCCTGTTGCTTTGCATCCATGACCTGTTGATGTTTATTATCATGAAATGGTTGACCGCACGTATGACATTCATGATTGCCCAGGGTTTCAATTTCCTTGGATAACTTAGCGATAGATTTTTCTTCTCGGGAAATATCCAGCTTGACTCTGCTGATCTGTGTGGTTAATTCATTTATATCTTTACGACGCTGATCCCAAATGGTATGATCTTTGTGCGCTTGTATTTCCAAGTCAATATCAATTTCTTGCAGAGAGCCGATTGCAGATTCCAGTTTTGTGATATCTTCGGTATTTTTTGTGGTCCAGATATTTTGTCTGCGTTTTAATGCTGAGATTTGTTCTTCGATGCGCTTGTTAGCGTCCTGCACCGCACGTATTCTGAATTCTTCCTGCTGAATAGCATCTTTTGTTTCACGACCACGCTCTTTAATACGTTCTGCACGCTCGCTGAGTAAGGTAATACCAAGTAATTGTTCAATAATAGTGCGTTGATCGTTGGCTTTTAGTGATAGAAACGGTTCGGTGTACGTGTTAAGTGCCATAATATGTTTAAACATGTCATGACTCATGCCCAAGATGTGTTCAATAGCACTTTGCGTTTCTCTACTGTCACCTTGTGCGTTATCCTGTACTACAGTTTCCTTATCATCAACATAAAACTTTAGGATATTGGGCTTACGTCCACGCTCAATACAATAATGTTGGTTGCCTATGACAAAATCTAGAGATACCAACATATTTTTACCGTTAGTTTTGTTCACTAGGTTGTCACGACGGATATTACTCAGTGCTTGCCCGTATAGTGCATAGCTTAATGCGTTGATAATAGTGGTTTTGCCTGTTCCGTTACGAGAACCATCACCGCCTAGGTCTAGGTTCTCGCCCAGCACCAGTGTTAGATCCTGTCGATCAAAATTAATTGCTTGCGTAGCATTACCCACACTCATAAAGTTTTTTACTGACAGATTTTTTATTTGTATCATAAGCTCTGGTAAATTTTTAACAATAACTTGGGATCATAAAACTCAGATTCAATATTAGTGATCTGGTCTGTTACAATTTGATCCACGGATTCGAATTTTATGTCGCCTGGCGCTAGGTCGGTGTCGACAGATGAGTGCTTAACCGGTATTAGTGCCATTTCCCTAAGGTTATAGTCCCTAATAAACGTTTCTTTAATGTAATTTGCTTCTTCATAGCTAATACCAATATCTAATTCTACTCGAACATGCATATTGGGCTGAAAAATAGTTGCTGCATTGTCAATTGCATCGCTTAATTTAGTCACACGGTATAGTGGTTGATTGGGCCAAGAAAAATATTGATCTGTCTTTCCCCATTCTTTAACCATCATACCACGAGCACCGTCACCTGCATCGGCAAAGTTATGTGGGAAGCAATTTCCAATGTATGTGACGTTTTCTTTCTGTTGTCGCATATGAAAATGACCGCTGTACACGCTTTCAAAGCCGCGGAAGTGATCTACTTTAATCTCCCCATGATCCGGCATCTCCACATTGGCGTTCATCTTAAAATGTGGCAGTTCAAAGTGGCCAAACATATATTGACCACTGAGTTTATGTATTTTTTTATGATCATCACCCACTAACCAAGGGGCAATGGTAACATTGCCTTCGGTGAACCAATCGTTTACAATAATAATGTTGGGAATATGTTTAGCCCATTCTGCACCATGTATATCACGCTTATCACGATAATATAAATCATGGTTGCCGGGAATAAAATAGAACTGATCAAATGCTTTTGATAACTTTTCTAATGCCCTGACACTAAATTGTAGTGTTTGTAAGTTGATGGAAGCACGATGATTATGCCAGTCGCCAAGAAACATTCCAGTTTCACAACCTTCTTCTTTAGCTTTGCCAATAAACCAATCAACAAATGCTTCACAATCGCGGTTATGTACCAGGCTATTGGATTTCAATCCCCAATGCATATCTGTACATACCGCTACTTTCTTAAATAGATTTGTCATATAGTCAAGTATAAACTTTTAGTTGCAGTGATACAACTAAAACGGCTAATCCTGATTATATTCGTCTACCGGAATATTAATTACAGGGCCGTGTGCGTGTGCTTCTCGTCTGCCGGAATTTTGTCTAGTCCAGCTGGGAGTTAGTCCATTTTGTTCTAAGAGATCATCACGAATGTTTTGATTTTTCTTTTCACTGTTCAATACGTGAGTAAATGAATTGGTAATGGCTGCGGTATAGTATGCAAAAGGGTTCTGTGATTTTGATTCGTCAAACCTCAAACCAATTTGTGACAACTGCACTAATGCTGAACCACGCATCTCCTCGTTGTATGTGTAGCCGCGCCAATTGGATCTAGTTGCATAGCGTTCACATAGTTTAATATACATTGTGGCCAATGTGCGTGTTACTGTTCCGTGATCTTTGCAGAACTCACCATTTACTAAATCGCCTTTCCAGTGACTCTTGCCCACTATGTAAGGTTGTTTGTTATCATCTAGTCTATAGTGATAAAAGGGAGGGAACGGTAGACGTAAATACTTTACTATAGCTTCTTCGTCCGCTTCACCTGTAACTACTAGGTCTAGTAGAGAATCGTCTTCTATTAATTCTAAATCAAAAATGTCTTCAATTTTTTTCTTTTTAGTAGCACTTTTTGGTATTTTTTTAGGTGCTGCGGGTATGTGTTCCCAGGATGTTACTCTAAATACTAGATCTGTATTGGGTATCTTCTTTTGATCAATAACTACTCCAGTTTCTTTTTTAATACGATCTGCACGATTACGTCTAGCTTCTACTACTGTGCGCTGATTAATTTTGGCTAAACTGGGTAAAATAATATCATATTGGTGATCGTTTTTGGGATCTAGGAACGAACAATATGTATTTTTGCTTAGATGTATCTGCTTTAACAGATCTCGGTTATTGAGATAAATGACTTTTTTTTGGGGTATTGGTGTTGGTGATGTGCTCACTAAAATGTCTCCTGGACGATTATTTAGTATAGCATAAGTCAATTAATTGTCAACCTTTTTATATAATATTGGTATATTATTCAAGGCATAAATATTAATATAGGAAAACATTAATATGGCCACACCGGATCAAATTCAAGCACTACAAGCGGCGTATGACGCGGCAGTCGCTGCTAATAGTCCATTTGCGCCAGGTAATGGTCCTGCTACTAGGGCTGCTGAAATTGCTGCGTTTAATGCGCTAGAGCAAGCATTGGCATCAAGTTCTCCTTCGGCCCCGTCATCAGATCCTGTAGCTGAGGTAGCACGAACAGAAGCACAGTATCCTCCGGATAACTCAATTAATACTAGTACTACTGTTGATACAACCAATGATGCCGCCGCGACCGATGCTCGTTTATTGGCGTCACAGGCCAGCACCGTTGCTGCCAATCAAATTAATACAGCAGCAGAGCCATCATTCTTTGATTCTGTCGGTGCTGCGGTGAGTTCCGGTGCCTCAGCCTTGGGTGGGGCAATATCTACAGGATTAGCAGCAGCGGATAATCTGATCAACAGTCCCATAAGCAGCTTGATACAGCAGGGGATTAATAACGCACGCGGACAA
>TBL_comb48_EPIDRAFT_1003625_pt1 | contig 10231 bp, 3 predicted proteins | sample TroBogEpilimnion_37_FD_10681 | JGI IMG/M metagenome (IMG submission 10681)
TTCTCTTGCGTTGGTGCCAGTATACTAACACAACCGCTTGCTACTAATTCTATTTGTCAAGGCTACCCAATTTCTTTATCAGTAACAGGTGCCGGTTATGGCTTATCTTACCAATGGTATTATAATGGTAGTCCTATACCGGGTGCTACTGCAAGTACATTTACACTTGCAGCCGCCGCTGCAACTGATGCAGGTACTTATACTGTAAAAGTAAGCAGTAGCTGTGGTGCAGGTAATAGTGTATTCTCTAGCGCTGCCCAATTAATAGTTAATCCTGCACCTTTAGCTGTTGTTACACCTGCTGGCTCTACAACAATTTGTCCGGGTGCAACCGTTACGCTAAATTCATCTACGGGTTCAGGCTATACCTATCAGTGGTATTTAGGTGGTGCCGCAATAAATGGCCAAACTAATCCAAGTTTTGGTGCCGTACAAACAGGTTCTTACACTGTCATGACAACTGCTAACGGTTGTTCTGCAACATCAGCGCCAATTGCTGTAAATGTATTGCCGGCACCGGTTGCCGTAGCCATTCCTGCAGGTGCTGTTACTGTTTGTCAAGGTAATTGTGTAACTATTAATGCAAATACGGGTTCAGGTTTAACTTACCAATGGTATGTAAATAGTACACCTATTAATGCTGCTACTGCTGCTACCTATGTAGCATGTAGTTCAGGTAGCTACCAAGTGCTTATTACCAATTCAAATGGTTGTACTACCTTGTCTCCTGTTGCCATTAATGTAACTGTAAATCCATTGCCGCCTGCTACGGTTACTCCTAGCGGTCCGGATACTTTCTGCCAAAACCAAAGTGTTACTTTATCTACTCCTGTAGTTCCCGGTGTTACCTACCAATGGCAAAACAATGGTGTAAACATTCCAGGCCAAACAAGTAATACTTATATAGCTGTGCAAACAGGTTTATATACGCTTAATGTAACAAATACTTCTACCTTCTGTACTGCTACTTCAAATGCAAGTACGGTTTTATTAAATACTCCTCCTGCCAATATCAGCTACACTACTTTAAGCTTATGTTCCGGTGCAGGCATTACGCTCAATGCCAATACGGGTGCTAATCTAACTTACCAATGGAATCTTAATGGTTATCCAATGCCTGGGCAAACCAACTCAACTTTAAATACGGCTACTCCGGGTAATTATACGGTTACTGTTACGCAAACTGCAGGTACTTATTCTTGTAGTGCAACTTCATTAGCTGTTACAGTAACTACTTTCTCTCCGCCACCTGCTTATATTACTACTTCTACTTCTACAACATTCTGTGCAGGTAATGCGGTAATATTAAATGCTAATAGCGGTACAGGTTTTACTTACCAATGGTTTTTAAATGGCTCTGCAATTCTAAATGCTACAGGTTTAACTTATTCTGCTACTGCAACGGGTAACTACACTGTTAAAGTAACCAGCTCAGCAGGTTGTTACGCAACTTCGCCTGCAACAGTTGTAACAGTAATTCCTTTGCCTACTCCTACTATTGTTGCTTCAGGTCCTGTTCAACTTTGTCCGGGTGGTTCAGTACAATTAAGTACTGCAACAGGCCCTGGTCTTACCTACCAATGGTATAATGGCGCTACTCCAATATCCGGTGCTACATTCCCATTGTATGTAACCAACACTACAGCCAGTTATACAGTTCAGGTAACTAATAATACAGGTTGTCAAGGTTATGCGCCAAATGTTCAAGTAACCATGAATCCTAATCCTTCTGCTACTATTACTCCTGCCGGAACAAGTGGAATTTGCGCAGGCTCTACTGTTACTCTAAGTGGTGCCGCAGGTGCAGGTAATACTTATCAATGGATGCTGAATGGTAATAATATCAATGGTGCTACTTCTCAAAATCTTACAGTAGCTACCGGTGGCCTTTATAAAGTAATTGTAACTAGCGCCGTGGGTTGTACTTCAACTACCCCTGTTGCCGATACAGTTATTGTTCACCCATTACCGCTATCTTCAATTATCACAGGTGGTCCTACTTCTGTATGCTCCGGCGATTCAGTGGTAATGCAAAGCAATACAGGTGTATTATTCCAATACCAATGGAAGAAAAACGCTGTAACTATTCCGGGTGCTACTACTTCAAATTATACTGCACTATCCAGTGGTAGTTACACAGTTACCATTAAAGATTCTAATGGTTGTGTAAATACTTCGGCTCCGGATGTAATTTCAGTTTACGGTATACCTACAGCAGCATTTATACCTGCTGCCGATACCGGCTTCTGTTCAGGTTCAAGCGTGCTTTTAACAGCTGTTTCAGGTACAGGTTATTCTTACCAATGGTTGAAAAATGGTGTTGTAATTCCAGGCGGAAATTCTCAAACTTATACAGCCAACCAACCTGGTGCTTATAGCGTTAGGGTAACTTCTAATATATGTTCCGCAACTTCATCAACTAAAAATGTAGCTGTTTATCCGCTACCTGTTGATACCTTTATCGTAAACGGTGCCGGTATCATGTGCTTAAGCGATTCCATGCTTTTAAGTGCAGTAGGTAGCAATGGTTATACCTACCAATGGTTGTTTAACGGTGCTGCTATCACAGGTGCAACAGGTAAAAACTACTGGGCTAAAACTGCCGGTAACTACTCTGTTAAAGTCTACAGTAACTATGGTTGCTATACCCATACTTCCGATAAAACTATCAATACTTATCCTCCACCAAATCCTGCTATTTATGCAAATGGTGTTTCATTATCTACAGGTGTATATGTAAGCTATCAATGGTATAGCGATAATAATGCATCTCATACCATACTTCCAATTAATGGCGCTACTTCTAATGGTTATGTTGCACCTACAAATGGTAGCTACTGGGTTAAGGTCGTAGATCATAATGGTTGTAGCCAAATGTCAGATTCTGTTGTGGTTGATGTACTCTCAGTAGGTAGGAATATCATGAACAATATTGATGTGAAAATATTCCCTAATCCTGCAACTACTATTGTTTATATCGAGTGCGCTCAAGCTGTTAATGTAAAAGTTACTGGCTTAGAGGGTAAGTCGGTTATGGAAGTAAATAATGCCACTCAACTTGATCTTGGCAACTTAGCTAATGGGGTTTACCTCATCAATGTTTACGACGCTAACGATAAATTACTTAAGGTTGAAAGATTGTTGAAAAACAACCAATAGTATTTAATACTTATTTTATAATTAAAGAGTCCCCTAACAGGGACTCTTTAATATTTTATATATGACTATTGTGCGGTAAAGTCATATTATCAGATTAAATTTGTGCTAACATCAAACTGAATGAAAACTTATAGTAAAGCATTTTTATCTTTGGTGTTACACCAAATGGGGTAGTGCTAACGCCGTAAATAATTGGTACAGCAATAAGAAAATAGTAAATTTAGTAATTATAAGAAATGGCAAAAGTTATAGCAATAGCTAATCAAAAAGGTGGAGTAGGCAAAACCACAACTGCAATTAATTTGGCAGCAAGCCTTGCCGTACTCGAATATAAAACACTGCTTGTAGATAGCGATCCGCAAGCAAATAGCACTACAGGCAACGGTTTCGATTTAAAAAATATACAAGTTAGTTTGTACGATTGTATGGTAAACGATTTGCCGGCTTCGCAAGTAATTTTGCCAACTGATACACCTAATTTGTTTTTATTACCTTCGCATCTGGATTTAGTAGGCGCCGAAATAGAACTGATTCATCATCCCAATCGCGAACATGTAATGCGTAAAGCATTAGAACAACAAAGGGCCGAATTTGATTTTATAATTATAGATTGCTCTCCATCACTTGGCTTAATTACGGTAAATGCACTTACCGCTGCAGATAGTGTTGTAATACCGGTACAATGCGAATACTTTGCATTAGAAGGTTTGGGTAAATTGTTAAATACCATAAAAATTGTTCAAACAAAAATTAATACCGATTTGCGCATAGAAGGTATTCTAATGACCATGTACGATGGTCGCTTGCGACTCTCAAACCAAGTGGTTGAAGAAATTAAAAACCACTTTGCCGAATTGGTGTTTAATACCATTGTTCACCGTAATACAAAATTGGGCGAAGCGCCTAGCTTTGGTATGCCGGCACTTATGTACGATACCGAAAGTACAGGTGCCGTAAATTACCTGAATCTGGCTAAAGAAATTTTGCAGAAAAACAACATGACAAAAATTAAGAACGAGGATAAAATTTTTGAAACAGACAAGCATGTCGCAAATAAATAAAAAACAAGCATTAGGAAAAGGTATTCGTGCCTTACTAGATACTATAGACGAAGAATTAAAAGGCACTGCAAGTCCTGCAGTACCTGCTGTTAGTGGGCAAACTGCCAATACCATTGCAAGAATTCCATTAGACCAAATTGAGGTAAACCCTAAACAACCTCGGCACGATTTTGATCAACAGGCATTGCAAGAGTTGGCAGATAGCATTAAACTGCACGACATCATTCAACCCGTTACCCTTGTAAAAAACGGTACAAAATATCAATTAATATCAGGCGAACGCAGGTTAAGAGCCTCCAAAATGGCCGGATTAAAAGATATTCCCGCTTATATACGCACCGCCGATGACCAGCAAATGCTGGAAATGGCTTTGCTGGAAAACCTCCAGCGCGAAAACCTAAATGCCATCGAAATTGCATTAAGCTATAAGCGCCTTATGGATGAGTGCGAACTCAACCAAGAACAGGTTGCCGAACGCATGAAAAAGGAACGCAGCACGGTTACCAATTACCTCCGATTACTAAAATTACCACCCGATATTCAAAAGGCTGTTAGAGATGGACAACTAAGTATGGGGCATGCACGTGCTATTATTGGCCTAGAGCAAATCGACCAGCAATTATATGCTTTTCGCGAAACCATTAATAAAGGCTTATCTGTTAGGCAAACAGAGGCTTTGGTTAAAGATATGCTTAGCGAAAGGGCTCCTGTTTTGCCTAAAGGTGGCACTGCCGTAAAATTACCACCTGCCTACAAACGTATCGAAGACAATATGGCTTCTCATTTTAGCACCAAAGTAAAAATAGATAGAAAGAAAAACGGAAAGGGAAAAATTACTATCGAATTCTATAATGATGCCGATTTGGAAAGGATTATGGAAAAGGTAAACTTATAGAAAATCCTTAATTGCACTAACAGCATAATGCGGGTTTTTCTAATTATATTAAATTCTATATTTATTTGCTTTATTACTAAAATAGGTTTTGTGGCAATAGGGTAATTCATATCTTTGTTCGTCTTTATAAAAACCCATTTGGTTCAACCCAATCAAAACATAGTCAATGAAAATTAGTTTATTTCTATATAGTATCACTTTTTTCTGCATATTGGTTTTCAATTCCAATGTAGGCTATTCGCAAAACCGTCAAGGTACGGTTAAGGGTTTTGTATACGATAAAAAAACCGGCGAACCCATGATTAATACCAACCTGTTTTTTGAAAATACAAAATTGGGTGCCCAAACCGATATTAACGGTTACTTTTCTATAATGCTACCCACCGGTAGTTATACCATGTTTACCACTTCAATTGGCTACGATACTGCCACCACTACAGTAAATATCCTACCCGATGTGGTAATTACAAAAAAGCTTATGCTTAATCCTATCGAGCATAGCTTAAAAGAGATTGAAGTGTCTGCTCGCAACACCGAAAAAATTACACATATTAATACCGGCGTTACCACCATTACTCCTAAAGAACTTAAATTATTACCTAGTGCAGGTGGCGAACCCGATGTAGCACAATTTTTACAAGTTGTACCAGGTGTTGTCTTTACCGGCGATCAAGGTGGACAATTATATATCCGTGGCGGTTCGCCCGCACAAACAGGTATATTGTTAGATGGGGTTACTATTTACAATCCCTTTCACTCTATTGGCTTATTTTCTGTTTTCGAAACAGAATCTATTCGTAATGTAGAAGTTTATTCTGCAGGCTTTAATGCCGAATATGGTAACCGAACCAGTGCAATTGTAGATGTGCATACAAAAGATGGTAATAAAAACGAATTATCAGGTATCCTTTCCGCTTCGCCATTAATGACCCGATTTATGTTAGAAGGTCCAATCGTTAAATCAAACAATGGCTCAGGTATTACTTTCTTACTTTATGGTAAAGATTTTTACCTCGACCAAACCTCTAAACCACTATATGGCTTTATGGGCGGGGCCTTTAAAAATGGCTTACCCTATAATTTTAACGACCTTTATGGTAAGGTAACTTTTAATGCAGGTAATGGTAGTAAATTGAACATCTTTGGTTTTAATTTTTCGGATGATGCAAAATTTGCTCAAAATTCAGTTACAGGCGATTATAAGTGGACTGCAACCGGTGTCGGCTCTACTTTTATCCTCACACCAGAAGGTTCTGCTGCCCTTATCGATGGTAAATTTGCATACTCGAAGTATGGTATAGATTTCAATCAATCTCCTAACCCAATACCTCGTACAACCGGTATCGATGGTTTTGAAGCAGCAGTGAATTTTACTTATTATCTACCTGCATTTAGCGAGTTGAAATATGGTGTAGAGGTATCTGGTTTTCACACCGATTTAAGTTACTACCAAGCAGCAAATATCCCTGCCGATCTGCCTAACCAAAGCACCATGGCCGGTATGTTTGTTATGTATCGTAAAAATTTTGCAGGCTCCCTAATCCTAGAACCTAGCATCCGCTTCCAATATTATTCCGATATCAATAAGCTTAGAGCCGAGCCTCGTTTAGGTCTTAAATATAATGTAAGCAACACGGTAAGGCTTAAATTTGCAACCGGTATGTACTCGCAAAACATTATCAGTACCAAAAGCGATTTAGATATCGTAAACTTCTTTACCGGCTTCTTACAAAGTCCGGGAAGGCAAATTTATAATACCAATGGCGATCAGGTGGCTAGTAATATCCAAACTTCCTATCACGTTGCGGGCGGTATTGAAGTAGATATCAATAAAGTTGAGCTAAACCTCGAGCCTTGGCTTAAAAATTTCCCTCAATTAATAGAAATCAACCACTACCATGTGCTACCTTCCGACCCCGAATTTATTGCAGGTACCGGAAACGCTTATGGTCTGGATTTCTCTGCTAAATACTCCCACAAACGTATTTACCTATGGAGTGTTTTCTCCTACCAAATGGTAAATTATACTACAATAGATGCTACCGGTAATGTGCAAACTTACCCACCTCCGTTCGATCGTAGGTTTAATATGAATCTATTAGGTTCCTATACCGCAGGGAAAAATAGCGATTGGGAATTTTCTATCAGATATAATATGGGCTCTCCATTTCCCTTTACTCAAACGCAAGGGTTTTACGAGTCGCCTAATCCTATTGCCAATGGCCTAACAACTAATGTTCTTACACAAAATGGTGCTTTAAATACGGTGTTGGCCAATGCTATTAATAATGGCCGATTGTCTTATTATCATAGGGTAGATGTATCTGCTAAAAAGAAATTTAAAATCAGCAAAAAATCTACTATTGATGCCACATTCAGTATAACTAATATGCTGGATAGAAACAATATTTTTTATGTTGATAGAACTACAAATACTTTTATCTACCAATTGCCCGTTTTCCCAAGTATCAATTTAACCTGGAGTTTTTAACGTTTGTTTTTGCATGATAGGATTTAGTTTTTTAAAGTATAAGCGTAAATGTAAAATTGCTTTATTAAGCTTGCTAAGTCCTGTTTTTTTACATGCACAACAGTATTTGCCTAAGCCAAACTATGTAAGCGGTTTGCAGTTGGCCAACGAAATGTTTGTAAACGAACATTACGCAGCCGCACAAAACCAAGCAAATGAAATACTTAACTTAGCTTCGTCTTCCGGCTACTTAGCTTCCGATATACAAGAACGTTTATGGTATATAAAATGCGTAAGTGCCCTGAAATGTAATGCAGATGGTGCCGCAGATTCTACAGTAAAATATTTACCCGAGCTGCAAAATCCTGCATATAAACATCGGGTATATAATGCCCTTGCACAATATTATTTTAAACATAATAATTTAAATCAGGGTATTCCTTATTACGAGCTTTCTAATATAGCAAACCTAAGTAACGACGAAATTGCAGATGGTAAGTTTGAGCTGGCTTATTGCTATTTCACCAATAAACAATTCGATAAGGCAGAGCCACTTTTTGCAGCAATTAAAGAATTAAAAGAGGGTAAATATTATGCTGCAGGCAATTATTATTATGCACTACTGGCTTATAATAACAATCGCTATACCGAAGCATTAAATAGTTTTGATAGAATAAAAAACGAACCCGATTACAAACAAATTGTACCCTACTATATTGCCGAAATCTATTACTTTACAGGTAACAGGCAAAAGGCTATAGAGCTTGTTGAAACTTTAATTAAAGCTAAAGAAAAGCAATATTACGATAACGAATTACACCTGCTGGCCGCTCAATGTGCATTCGAAGAACAGCAATTTGATAAAGCCATTCCTTATTTCGAATATTATTACGATCACTCCGAAAAAGTAAGAAAGGAAGAGGTTTACGAAATGGCATTTTGCTATTACCAACAAAAGGTTTGGGATAAGGCTACAGAGAAATTTAAATTACTTAGCAGCGAAAACGATAGCTTGGGCCAAACAGCTATGTACCTGCTGGGCGACAGTTATTTAAAATCAGGCAACAAGGTAAATGCGCGCAGCGCCTTTGGTATTTGCTCCGATTTAAGTTTTAATACGGCGCAACAAGAAGCTGCAACTTTCATAAATGCTAAGCTTTGTTACGAACAAGGCTTAACTGCCGAGGCTGCTAAGCAATTCAAATCCCTATTAACAAAATTTCCCAATTCAAAATATAAGGATGAGGCTCAAACCATACTGTCAGACCTCATGTTTAAATCATCAAAATATACCGATGCTTTTGCTATGCTCACTAGTGTAAAAGCTAAAGATGATGCCTATTGGGCCGTCCATCAAAAGGTATGTTATGGTTATGCTATGCAGGAGCTAAATAAAGGCAATTTCGCTACTGCAGATAGTCTGCTGCATTTAAGCACCACAAACGCAAAACAAAAGTCATACGAAGCTTGTGCATGGTTTTGGATAGCAGAAACATCTTTTAAACAACATGCCAATAAAGAAGCATTATTTGCAGGAAATAAATTCTTAGAGTTAAATATTACCGAATCGGGTATTAGGAAAATTAGCCCCGATGCTACCGAACATCATGCTTTACTTACCATGGCATATGCCGCTATGGAAAATGATAATTACTTGCTGGCTCAAAATTATTTCAATAAGGCCAGGCAAAATGCCAACTCCGATAAAACTACCGAGCAACTGGCACTATTGGGCGAAGCAGATGCCTATTTCTCACAAAACAAATGGCCTGAGGCTATTGATTTATATAATAAAGTAATTGCTACAGATTTGGGTAATGCCGATTATGCAAAATTCCAAAAGGCTTTGGTATTAGGCTTGGAAAAAAATAATAAGGAAAAAATAAGCATACTTCAAGGTTTAATCAATAAAACTCCGGTATCTCGTTTCGCAGATAAAGCACGCTATGAACTCTCTCTTACTTATTTAGAAAGTGAGCAGTATCAAGCAGCAATAAGCATATTGGAGCCCATGACCACCGGCGATAAATCCAAAAACTATGGCGCCAAGGCTTGGATGAAAACCGGCTTTGCTTATAGACAAATGGCTAATAACGATAATGCTATTATGGCCTACAAACATGTGGTTACAGATTACCCGTCCTCGCCGGAGCGTGCTGCAGCTATTGATGCCCTAAAAGCACTTTATATAGATAATAATCAGCCGGCTGCATATACTCAATTCCTAAATGATAATAATATAGCCATCACAGGTTCTCAAGCCTTAGATAGTACTTATTACAGTGCAGCCGAGGTACAATATATCAACGGTAAATGGGCAAGTGCACTTGTAGCTTTCAGTCAATACATCAAACAGTTCCCCAATGGCTTGTTTCTTATAAATGCACACTTTTATAGTGGCGAGTGCTTTTTGCAATTAAAAAATAATAAGGATGCAGAGGCCGAATTTGCATGGGTATTACAAAGCCCCTGGAGCGATTTTACCGAAACTGCTGCGCGTAAAGCTGCGGCCATATCCTTTGCAAGTAAAAATTATACCAATGCATTTACTTATTACTTTAAGCTTCGCAATAATGCATTAAATAAAGATAATTTACAAATAGCCTATAACGGCCTCATGAAGTGTAGTTTCTATAACGATCATTT
>TBL_comb48_EPIDRAFT_1003629_pt1 | contig 10222 bp, 10 predicted proteins | sample TroBogEpilimnion_37_FD_10681 | JGI IMG/M metagenome (IMG submission 10681)
TTACTGCTGCGTTGCAGCCTGGACGTCGCATGGCAAGAAGTAGTGAGAGTGGGCGACCAATGGTGAGTCCGCGTCCAATGATGACCACGTGCTTTCCTTCAACTGGAACTTTGTGCGCCATGAGCAATTCAACAATTCCTGCTGGGGTGCACGGAAGTGGACCGGGTGCGCCCATTACGAGGCGCCCGAGATTTACTGGGTGTAGCCCGTCAACGTCTTTGTCGGGGTTGATGCGAAGGAGAATTTGTTCTTCATTGATGCCAGCAGGCATTGGAAGTTGCACGAGGATTGCGTGTACGTTCGGATCAGCGTTAAAGCGGTCGATTACTTTTTCAACGTCAGACTGCGTTGCACTTGATGGTAGGTGTTCGTGAAATGAAGAGATCCCGATTTCTTCACAGTCCGCGTGCTTCATCGCAACGTACTTCGCACTCGGGCCGTCGTCTCCAACTAGCACTGTTCCGAGTCCTACGCTTCGCCCTCCTGCTTTTAGACGTGACACACGGTCGGCGAGTTCCATCTTGATGCGTCCAGCTAGGCGCTCTCCATCAAGTAGTTCAGCTGTCATGGGACTCCTAATGACGGAAGTGACGCTCACCGGTGAGCATCATTACGATACCGGCTGCATTCGCCGCATCAATAACTTCCTGGTCTCGTACGGATCCTCCGGGCTGGACCACGCTGGTGACTCCCACGCTGGTGAGCGACTCGAGGCCGTCGGCGAATGGGAAGAATGCGTCTGACGCTGCTGCACCACCAATAGAGAGCTCGCCGGCTTTCTGCGAAGCAATGTTTGCTGAGAAGACGCGTGACTGCTGTCCTGCGCCAATGCCAACGGCGACACCGTCTCTCGCAATGACAATTGCGTTCGACGTAGTTCGCGCACACACTCTCCACGCAATGATGAGGTCTTCTAGCTGCTGCGGCGTTGGTTTCTTTTCAGTGACGCACTTCCAGTCACTTGGTGGGACTAACAACTCGTCAGCATTTTGCACGAGTGCAGTGTCTCCAAATGTTCGAATTGATAGACCAAGTGGTTCTGGCGAAGGGGCACTAAGGAGTCGAGTGGCCTTGCGTCTAGAAACGAGTGTCGTAATTGCGTCATCGGTGAAATTTGAAGCAATGATGACGTCGGCTTGAGGGCCACTCGCAATAAGAGTGGCGAGTTCGTTGTCGAGGGTGCCCGCAATTGCGACAATGCCACCGAAGGCACTCTGTGGGTCGGCAGCGAGTGCTTTGTTAAACGCATCTGCGAGAGATTCGCCAACAGCAGCGCCTGATGCGTTGGCGTGCTTAATGATTGCCACGGCAGATTTTTTTGGTGCGTCATGTTGTAGTTCATGAACAAGTCGCCACGCAGCGTCGGCGTCAAAGAGGTTTAGATACGACAGTGCTGTTCCGGCGTGTTGAACAACGCCGTCCCACCATGGAGTTGACCCGCTAACGCGGTAACGAGCACCGATCTGGTGTGGGTTCTCTCCGTAGCGAACTGTTTGTACTCGCTCGAGTGCAATGTGCAAGGTCTGAGGGACAACAGCGTCAATGTCACTTGGTGCGGATCCAATTTCTCCGCCACCGTCAAGCCACGCAACGATCTCACCGTCATACGTTGCCGTGTGGGCAAAGGCTGCGCGTGCGAGTGAGTGGCGCGTGGCGTCAGATAGTTTTCCGTTCTCTTGAAGTTCTTTAAGAACATCTTCGTACTGCAAAGGACTGGTCACAATGCCAACGTGCTGATGATTTTTTGCAGCGGCGCGAACCATTGTTGGCCCACCTACGTCAATGAGTTCAATTGATGGGTTGGAGCTAAATGGATACAAGTTGCAAACAACAATGTCGATTGCATCAATCTTGTGTTCAGCAGTGCGCCAACGTGTGACGACTTTGAGCGGTCGGCAAGGATTCCACCGTGAATACGTGGGTGCAGCGTCTTTACGCGCCCGTCCATCATCTCTGGGAACCCAGTTACTTCTGAAACATCAAGGTGAGAAATCCCCGCTTCTTTAAGCGCAGTTGCAGTGCCACCAGACGCTACGAGTTCAATGCCCATTGCGTGGAGGCCCTTGGCGAAGTCAATAAGTCCGGTCTTGTCGTAGACGCTTAGTAGTGCTCTCACTGCTTCTCCTCTCGTAACTCAGACGGTTCAATTCCGTTTGAAAGTGACGCCATCACCCTACCGACCACTGAAGGATAGAGATCACGTTCAACTTCCTTAATTCTCTCATGAAGCGAGCTCTCGTCATCATTGCTAAGTACTGGTACCCGGGCCTGGGCCAAGATTGGTCCATCATCGAGTTTCTCTGTGGCAATGTGGACCGTGCAGCCAGATTCCTTGGCGCCAGCATCGAGCGCCATCTTCACCGCGTGCCAGCCCTTGAAGTCTGGGAGCAGACTCGGATGAGTATTTAGAACTCGACCCGGGAAGGCGTCGTGAAAGATACCTGAGGTGATGGTGCCAAATCCGGCCATTGCAATGAGGTCGATATTATTTGACTGAAGAACTTTCGTGAGTGCCTCACTGTAGCCGTCGCGGTCAAATGATTTAGAAAAGCCGCCATAATCAACACGGTCAACTAAAAGCGCAGGGATTCCTGCGTGCTCAGCTATTTCGAGTCCGCGACAGCGACGGTCTGATGCCACAAGTGCCACGTCGATCCCTGCGTGAAGCATTGCTTCAAGAATGGTGCCGGTGCCAGACACCAAAACGCAGAGGCGAACGTTGGCCAATGCGTTACATCGCCCTAACGATTTCGACCATCTTCTGTCCGGCTTCGGTTGGATTTGCGCAAACAAAAACACCAGCTTCGCGAAGTGCGTCCATCTTGGCTTGTGCTGTTCCCTTTGATCCAGAAATAATGGCGCCAGCGTGGCCCATCTTCTTGCCCGCAGGAGCAGTAACACCAGCAATGTAGGACACAACTGGCTTGGTCATGTTGGCCTTAATCCACTCGGCAGCACGCTCTTCTTCAGAACCACCGATTTCACCAATCATCATGACTGCCTTTGTTTCAGGGTCAGCTTCGAATGCGGCGAGGCAGTCAATGAAGTTCGTTCCAGGAACTGGGTCTCCACCGATTCCTACACACGTGGTCTGGCCAATACCTTGTTGGCTGAGTTCGTGCAGCGCTTGGTAGGTAAGTGTTCCGGACCTGGAAACAATTCCAACCGGTCCACCAGGAAGTGCAATGTCACCAGAAGTAATTCCAATGTTGCATTTTCCGGGGCTGATGATGCCTGGGCAGTTAGGGCCAAGAAGTCGAACGCCTGGGTACTCTTCAACGAGTCGGTTGTAGGTCACCGCTTCATCGTGAGCAGGGATTCCTTCAGTGATGCAAACAATGAACGTGATGCCACCTTCAGCAGCTTCAAGAATCGCTGCTGCGGCAAACTTTGGTGGAACTGATACGAACGATGCAGTTGCACCAGTCGCCGCTACTGCTTCTTTCACTGTGTTGAAAACAGGAATGCCGTCAACGTCAGTGCCACCCTTGCCTGGAGTTACTCCACCAACAATTTTGGTGCCGTAGTCACGGTTACGTAGCCCGTGAAAACGACCCTGTCCCCCGGTAATGCCTTGAACAATTACTTTGGTGTTTTCGTCTACAAAAATACTCATCTTCAGTCCTTATTTGTGAAGGCCACGGCACTGCGTGCGGCGTCCAGCATTGTGGGTTCCATAACTAATTTGCTGTTGAGGTGAGGGGCCAAAATTGAACGTCCCTCAACTGCGTTTGTTCCGTCCAGTCGAAGAACAATTGGTGCATCGATCTTTACGCGCTTAAGTGCTTCTAGGACACCGTTAGCAACGTCATCGACACGGGTGATTCCTCCGAAGATGTTTACAAAGATGACTTTCACCTTCGGGTCAGAGTTAATAACTTCGAGTGCTGAAGCCATAACGTCAGCGTTAGCGCCTCCACCAATGTCGAGGAAGTTTGCGGCACTGCCACCTACCTGGTTAACAACGTCGAGCGTTGACATTGCGAGTCCCGCACCGTTAGCAATAATTCCAACGTCACCGTCGAGACCTATGTAGTTAAGTCCCTTTTCCTTCGCCATCTTTTCGCGAGGATCTTCAGTTTCTGTGGCGCGGTACTCTTCCCATTCTGGGTGACGGTACGAAGCGTTCTCGTCCAAAGTCACCTTCGCGTCAAGCGCGTGGACCTTATTGTCTGGGGTGAGAATAAGTGGATTAATTTCTGCGAGGTCGCAGTCACCCTGGGTGTAGCACTCGTAGAGCTTTACAAGAATTTGTGCAGCTTGTTCACGGGCAACTTCATCGAGGTTTGCTTCAGCAACCCAGCGACGTGACGTTTCAATGTCGAGCCCACGAACTGGATCAATCGACAAGAACGCAATGGCGTCAGGATTCTCTTCTGCAACAACTTCAATCTCAACACCACCTTGTGCACTCAACATTCCGAGGTGCGTCTTGTTTGGTCGATCAAGTGTGAACGATGCGTAGTACTCCTTAGAAATGTCACTCGAGCGTTCAATCCAGATACGGCGAACAATGTGACCCTTAATGTCGAGTCCGAGAATGTTCCCAGCGTGGAGTCGAACTTCGTCAATGTTGTCAGCGAGCTTTACACCGCCAGCTTTTCCGCGACCACCAACTTTTACCTGCGCCTTAACAACAACTGGGTAACCAATGCGCTCAGCAACAGCAATAGCTTCTTCAACTGTGTCTGCAACATCACCTGGCGATACTGCAATGCCGTAACGCGAGAAATACTGCTTTCCTTGATATTCAAAAAGGTCCATTTACTGTTCTTTCATTTCGGGGGATAAAACGAAGTACTACAACTGCGATTTTTCACGTGCGTCGAGTGCTGACTCGAGCCACGTACCAATTTCGCCAAGTGATGAGCCTGGAGTAAAGACTCGAGCTACACCTAACTTTTCAAGCGAAGGAATGTCGTCTTCAGGAATAATGCCACCAACAAGTAGCAACACGTCTTCACGGCCATTGGCCTTTAGGAGGTCAAAGATTCGAGGAACGAGAACGAGGTGAGCACCAGAAAGTAGCGAGAGCCCAAGTGCGTCAGCGTCTTCTTGAATGACTGCTTGCACGATTTGTTCTGGAGTCTGGTGAAGACCGGTGTAGACGACTTCAAACCCAGCGTCACGAAGAGCGCGAGCTATAACTTTTGCCCCACGGTCATGGCCATCAAGGCCAGGTTTGGCAACTACGACTCGATATGTGCGCTCCATCGCCATTCAGCATAGATGGCCTAAAGACCGTTCATTTTCAAGTGGAAACTCTAAGTATTTACCAGTTAGTAGCGTAAGAGGGGTGAGCCGAAACCCACAGACCCCCAGAGGTCCAGTCCGCGCCCTTATTTCTGCGATGCGCCCTGTTCAGTGGGTAAAGAACGTCCTTATCGGAATTGCTCCTGCTGCCGCTGGTGAGATTCATAATGAGGGAGTCATTCGCCACACAGGTGCAGCGTTCCTTTCCTTCTGCGCACTCTCTTCAGCTATTTACATCCTGAATGATCTAAGAGACATTGACCAAGATCGTCAGCACCCTAAAAAGCAGTTCCGTGCGATTGCGTCCGGTGAGCTATCAAAGGGTGTTGCCTACATTTCGTCAGTTGTCCTTGCAATTATTGCTTTCGCCATTCCATTCGCACTCTGGCACCCGCAAGGACTCTTCTTAATTCTCGGGTTGTATCTCATAATTTCAATCTCGTACTCATTCTTCTTAAAAGATGTCCCAGTCCTTGAACTTGGCGCTGTGGCGAGTGGTTTCTTTCTTCGCGCCTACGCCGGTGCAGTCGCGTCACACATTTTTGTTTCAACATGGTTCCTCGTGGTCATCTCCTTTGGCGCACTCTTCCTCGTAACAGGTAAACGCTCAAGTGAGTTAAAGAACGTGGGACTTAGTGGAACACGAAAGGTTCTCTCTGAGTACACCCCCCAGTTCCTGCACTCTGCTCTCACCATGTGCGCAACAGTTGTCGTCACCGGGTACTGCCTCTGGGCATTTGATACTTCATCCACCGGACTCTCGTCACTGCATCACCACATTGTCCCGATTCGCTTAACGGTTGTTCCAGTGGTCTTTGCAATTTTGTTTATCATGCGCTCCGCTGGAGCTGGAAATGGCCAGTCACCAGAAGACCTCGTGCTGCACGACCGTGTTGTACAAGTGCTCGGTCTCATCTGGATTGCACTTATCTACATAGGTATCTACGGATGAGCAAAGAAACTCTGTACGGGTGGGGACGCACCTCACCATCGGTTTCTGACGTCATAAGCCCAGCAACTGAACTTGAGATCATCAAGGACATAGCAACCGCCAAAGAGTTCATTGCTCGCGGCCTTGGTCGCAGTTACGGTGACGCAGCCCAACTTGGTGGTGGCACAGTAATTGACAACCGCGACCTCGACGGCGTAGGTGTCATTTCATATGACGGTGTCGTAACAGTTGGCGCTGGAACATCGATAGATGAACTCTTGAGTTTCTCTATCCCCCAGGGCTGGTTTGTTCCAGTGACTCCTGGAACTCGCCAAGTCACACTCGGTGGCGCAGTAGCTGCAGACGTGCACGGAAAGAATCACCACCTCGATGGATCACTCGGAAATCACGTTCTTGAAATGCGCATCATCACCCCTCAGGGAGCATTCACCATCTCTCCTACTAACGACGGCGAACTCTTCTGGGCCACAATCGGCGGCATGGGGCTAACGGGAGTTATTACCACTGTTACCTTGAAGATGTTGAAGATTGAAACCGACCTAGTACTAGTAGACACTGAACGTTACGAAAATCTTGATGCCGTCATGAGCGCCATGAAGAGTGGCGATGACGCCTATAAGTACTCCGTTGCGTGGGTTGACTGCATGACCAAGGGATCGTCAATGGGTCGTGCCATCCTCACGAGGGGTGACCACGCGAAGAAGTCTGACGCCCCTACAAAGAAACTAGAAGGACCTAAACCAGCAAAACTGTTTGTTCCTTTTGATGCACCGAGTGGACTGCTCAACTCATTTACGATCAAGGCCTTCAATGAGCTCTGGTTCAGGGCTGCGCCAAAGAAGAAGTTGGCCCAACCACAGTCTCTCTCAGCGTTTTTTCACCCACTCGACGGTGTACGTGATTGGAACCGCCTCTATGGCAAGCGTGGATTTGTTCAGTACCAGTTCGCAGTCCCAGACAGTGCAGGAGAAACAGTCGTAAAGGCGATTGAACGACTTTCGACCTCTGGAGTTCCAAGTTTCCTCGCAGTATTAAAGCGCTTCGGCCCTTCTAATAACGGTCTGCTGTCTTTTCCTATTCCCGGGTGGACTCTCGCACTTGATCTTCCCGTGGGGCCGAGTGCGCTCCCCCAAGTACTTGATGACCTTGACGAAATGGTGCTCAGCGCTGGTGGGCGTATTTACTTCGCCAAGGACGCTCGCCTCAGTCACGACAAAGTACGTGCAATGTACCCAAGACTTGGTGAATTTCTTAGTATTAAAGATCGCGTTGACCCTGAGCACCGTCTCGTAAGCGACCTCAGTCGTCGACTCCACATAGGAAGATAGAAACATGGAAAATGCATTTGGCCAACCACAGAATGTCATCGTGCTCGGAGGAAGCTCTGACATTGCACGAGCCATCACGAAGAAACTCTGCACTGCGCGCGCTCACACTGTTGTGCTCGCTGGAAGAAATCAGCAACTCTTAGATGAAGCCGCCAAAGAAGCGCATGAATACGGAGCCACCAAAACAGACACGCTTCTCTTTCAAGCAGAAGAAGTGAGCAAAGCCGGCGAAACAGTATCTGACGCCTTTGACAAAGTTGGAGAAAACGTAGATCTTGTGATCATCGCTGTCGGGCTGCTTGGTGACCAGCGTGCACTTGAAAATGACTCACTTGGCTCAGCACGTATGGCAGACGTGAACTACACGTGGCCAGTAGCTGCACTCGGTGAGATTCGTCGACGTTTAGTGGCACAGGGTAATGGAAGAATTCTTGTTATTTCATCCGTAGCGTCAGTGCGTGTTTACCGTGACGCGTATCTTTACTCTGGAGCTAAAGCCGGGCTCGACCGTTTGTGCCAGGGAGTTGCAGAGTCGCTGAAGGGAACTGGCGTTTCGTTGCAACTACTTCGCCCGGGCTTTGTTCGCTCGAAGATGACAGCCGGCCAAAAAGAAGCACCATTTACTACTGGAGTTAATGAAGTTGCTGAGAACACTATGCGTGGACTCGCGAGCAATGACCTCGTTATCTGGAGCCCGCCAATTCTTAAGTACGTCTCCATTGCCATGCGTCTGATGCCTAATCAGATCTGGAGCAAGGTGATGAAGCGCTAGCCCTTTGCCTTAGCGACAGTTTGATTAGTTCGAAGAGTCATCGTGTAAAAGTCGCGTGTCCACCAGTTGGCGAATAAGTGACCGGGTTGTTCCATCATTGTTGGAAGCAAGTCCTTGCCGTTCGCTGCAGTTGTAACGGTATTTAGTGGACCAGTGAAGGAACTAAACGTGACCCAGTCAGTGTTGATGTCCATTTCCATGGCTCTAATCGCGCCTGCGCGAACCATTACGTTCGCGAGGTCCGAGATTGAGAGCGATGGTCCACCGGCGTAGATGATTGCTCCATTGCTGGTTACACCAACACCGGAACGCCAAACGTTGTATACGTTCTTCACAGTCGTTCCCCACGACTTGTAATTCGAATTGCCTAGTCCAGAGACAATTTTCCCCTTATTGACAATGAGATCTAGATTTTGGCGAACTGAAGCAATTTGATTATTCATTACTACCTCATTGCCCCATGCAGCGACCGTCATAGTTCCATCTTTAAAAATCACTGCAGACGCCGCTCCCTTTCGAAGTGGAATAATGGTTTTACCTTGGGTGTAGTAACCACCGTTGGCATCTTTCATACGAAACCCTGCGTTAAATGACGCTACGAGATTCATCGAGTCCGCTGGTTTAATTGGTGCAGAGTATTTGTAAGGGCCCCCTCCAGGAATCTGAGATCCCGAGTAAAGCTGTGCTTTTAGAAGCGTTGGGTCCATCCACGCAACTCCAACTACGTAACTGGTGTGAATCGCGTCTGGTCGCACGAACGCTTCATACATAGTTGGGATACCACTCGCTGTTGTGCGACCAGCAACGTGCCAAACACCTTCACCCGGGAGAGGACTCGCCGCCGGTGAAACGATGTTTATTGGCGTTGGCAGGTGACCTCCTGCAGGAACCTTCACGGCAGTTGGTCCAGATCCGAACTGGGAATCAGATGGTGCCCCACCAACTTTTGGCGGACTCAACTTGTAAGCGAGATTCTCTGCCCACGTAACTAAAAAGCCAAGTCCATTTGAGCGCCCCCACTCAGCTGCACGAGCTGAAGTATTCGCCCCGAGCGAAGGATTCGTTAGCGCTGCACCCAAGGTTATTCCGTAGTAACCAACAACGATCACAGTTAAAATTGCGGCGACAGTAAGAATACGTCGTCGTAAATACACCACTGGCTCATGGCGATGAGGTCGTGGTGGCGCTGGAGGACGAAATCCGGGTCGGCGAGAATTCATGAGTAATCATTCTCTCACTTAAAACTGACAAAAGTTACGTTCTTACGCAAGGTTTAGATGTGCTTGAAAAACCACAAATTATGTGATTATCGAGATACTTCCCTTACCTCATCTACATAGATACATGCAGATTTGCCAACATCAGAAAACAACTGAATTGACGTAAAAACTTGGTGTAAAAAATTAATGTATTTAGTGTGAGTACGCCACTGCAACTTGAAGCAACTCACTCTCCGAGGTTTCGAACTGATATTCAGCTGCTGCGTGCACTAGCGATTCTTCTAGTTATTTTTTATCACGCGAACGTTCCACATTTTGGTGGGGGGTACATCGGTGTTGATGTCTTCTTTGTAATCAGCGGTTTTGTGATCACAAATGTAATGCAGCGTGCTTCTGATGGCACTTCATTACAGCAACTGTCAAAATTCTATGCACGCCGTGTCCGTCGACTGATCCCAGCTGCATCAATCGTTCTGATTGCAACAGTTGTCTTAACGTATTTCTTTTTAGGGCCTAATTTCGGGGTTCCCCTCTTAAGCGATGTTCGATTCGCCTCACTATTCTCACTTAATTTTCACTTGATAGCTAACGGGAGCAGCTACTTCACCCCTGGAGTGCCGCCTTCCCTAGTCACTCATTTTTGGTCTCTAGCTGTTGAAGAGCAGTTCTACCTGGCGTATCCAATACTTTTCTTAAC
>TBL_comb48_EPIDRAFT_1003633_pt1 | contig 10218 bp, 6 predicted proteins | sample TroBogEpilimnion_37_FD_10681 | JGI IMG/M metagenome (IMG submission 10681)
CTGCTGTAGAAGCATTGGATGAACTGGGTATGATGGGATTGATGAACATAGTTGGGTTGGCAAAGAATGAAGAAGAAATATTCTTTCCCGGCGACTCACAATCTGTGAAACTGGTGTATGATAGTGATGGATTAAAATTCATAAGAAGAGTAAGAGATGAGGTACACCGTTTTGGGATTACTTTTCATAGAAATCAAAGATCGAGAGGTACATTTAAAAATGAGCTGGAAGAAATAAATGGAATAGGGGAGAGTACTGCTACAGAGCTTTTAAAAGCATTTAAATCGGTTAAGACTGTTAGGAATAAAAATTTGAATGAACTAGCTGAAATTATAGGGAAAAGTAAGGCTAAGATAGTATACGACCATTATCATTCGGGTCTATAAAAAAGGAAAGGGCCAGGATAAAAATCCAGCCCCGTCTTTAAAATCCAATATCCTATGAAAAACCGATGCAAATATAAGGAGCGAAATAACAATTCCAAATATTCCGTGCTATTTTATTAATATTTTTTTTTCTTAGGTACATGATAAGGTGTTTTAATGTCATGATAGAAAAGAAAAGTCCATTTTTCGGAACTCTCATCCCACCATTTATTCCTCAGTTCCATACACTTTTTTCCATTATAATCGTATTTAGCTACAAATTTACTTTTCATTTGTTGCAATTGGGGCGCATCATCGCCACCAAAGAACAGAATTTCATTATCATCTTCAATCCAGAATACCTGATGGTAAGGGCAATGAGCACCTGTTAATTGATATTTTATATATCCATCTATTATCCCCTCGTCATCTTTTAGCCAGATAGTATTTAGATTATCTTCTATTACGGATATTTCTTCGGTCATATAGGAAGGGAAGCCCGTTTCTATAGCATATTGGTATTCTCTCTCCTGTACATAATAAATTGCATTAGGAAATGCTGGACTATAAGTGCCAAAATGGTCTTTCATAGCCACACCACCTGAATGATCTTTATGTAAGTGGCTCATTAGTACTTTAGTTACATCCTCGGGATTAATACCGTGCTCGGCAAGGTTCTGATGCAGCTGAAGTTTGCCGTTGGTATAAAATCCCAGACCTGCATCAATCAGAATAATATCCTTACTGGTAACAATTAAAAAAGGTTGTATCTCTACTAAGAGGCTTCCGACCGATCGGTCGTTTAGTTCATCTGAAACGATGTTGAATGGTACAAAAATTTTTGTTTTATCTACCGTAAAGCTGCCTTCTGATAATGGAATAATTCTCATGTTGTTAATTGCTCTTTATTGACAAACTATGGACACATTTACTACACCCTTTTGGATGAGGTCTATTTTATTTGCAGCAGCAAAACTAAGGTCTATTATTCTGTCTGCAACAAAAGGGCCTCTATCATTTATGCTAACTATTACCCATTTGTTGTTGCTGAGGTTGGTAACCTTTACTCTACTACCAAATGGCAATGTTTTGTGGGCTGCGGTAAATTTGTTCTGATCAAATATCTCACCATTGGCAGTTTTTAGACCATTAAACTTATTAGCATAGTAGGAAGCCAATCCTGTTTGCTTACAATTTCTGTTAGCATTGCCCATTGGTAAGGCTTTACGATGACAGGATATAAGCATAATAATCCCCATCAACATTAAGTAGTGTAAAATAGTTCGTTGCTTGTTCATTTATAGTGCAAATCTATTGGGAGAAAGTATTTATATATTGGAAAAGTATTTAGTTTTTTAATCTTAAAAACGCAATTAAGCAATGAAAATGCTGATGGTAGTTAACAATAATAAATAAAAGGTTTATTATATTTTATCTGCTGGTAATGCAAAGTATATTAAAACAGATCATTTAACGGTATTCAAGTGAGCTATTAAACTATTACAATATTTGACTCTACTTTTCTTAATGAAAAACAACGTATAGTATCTTCTGGGCTAAAAAATGACAATACAGGATCGTTGTTGAAAAATATTGCTGTTTTAAAACTACCGTATCAATATTGAACTAAACAAGAATAAAAGTTAATCTATCAGGAATATTAGTTTTAAGGGATTAATCAAATTCAAACGCTCTAATTGTTTATTTAGATTCATAACCATGGATTGTCATTTTGTTGGAATAACTATAAAATATGCTAATTTCAAAAGTTAAGTATGAAAAAAAATCCTGCCTTTCTTATCCTTTTGTGTTTAATTCTATTGAAAACATTAGCAAAGCTGGTTACAGAAGCTTCTATTGCAAATGTTCTTAATGCTGTAAACGCAATTTCGCTATTTAACGATGTCTTTATCAATATAGCTGCAATTGATTGTGCTACAAACTTGGGAAGAGATTGTATAGTTAAATCTCCACGATTTGGTTTCTGCTTTAATGAATGCAATAAAAGAATTGAAAGATATTGCTAAACTGATGTTGAATGCTGGAGAATCCAAAACCATTAAATTTGTATGCGCTAACGAATAATTGTCTTTCTATAATCAACAATTAATCTGAGATGCAGAACCAGATGAATTCGATTTAATAATTGAATCCTTATCTGAGGATATCTGTTTGAGGGATAAATTTGAATTAGTAAATTAAAACCATTTAACGACATTTGTATTTCTTACTTAATCTATTTATAAAATAAATTTATGCAACAACAGCAAACAAAGTGGTCTCAATTTGGAACTCTTATTACGGTTTTCTTTTTCTGGGGCTTTGTAGCGGCCAGTAATGATATATTAATCCCCGTGTTCAAAAAGGCATTTAGTCTTTCTCAGGCACAGAGCCAGTTGGTTTCCGTTGCTTTTTATGTAGCTTATACAGTAGGATCAATTATTTATTTCGTAATTTCAAAACTTACTGGTGGGGATTTATTGAATAAAATGGGTTATAAAAATGGTATTGCTCTAGGCTTGGTTATTTCTGCACTTGGCACCTTGCTTTTTTATCCTGCAGCCAACAATGGTTCTTTTATTTTGATGATCTCCGGTCTTTTCATAGTAGGTCTTGGTTTTTCACTACAACAGATTGCAGCTAATCCATTAGCTATTGTAATGGGTAACCCTAAAACAGGTGCTCAGCGTTTAACAATGGCAGGTGGTATCAATAATTTAGGTACAACTATAGGGCCACTTATCGTAAGCTTTGCCATTTTTGGGAGTGTTGCAGCTGCCAATACTGAGGCTAGTATAGAAAGTGTAAAAATTCCTTACCTAATACTTGGTGTTGCTTTTATATTAGTCGCTATTATGATTAAGTTTTCATCGGTACCTAATAAAATAGAGCTGGAACATGTGTTGGAAACAGAAGTTACTGCTTCCGATAAAATAGTACACAAAGCATCTGCCTTTGCTTACCCTCAATTAATTATGGGTATGATTGCCATTTTTGTTTATGTAGGGGTAGAAGTTGCTACAGCTAGTAATTTGCCTGCATATCTGGAACAAAACCTTAAAGTAAATACACAGAATGTAGCGCCTTTTATATCATTGTACTGGGCTAGTTTAATGATTGGCAGATGGACAGGTGCAGTGGGTGTGTTTGATGTGAGCAAAGGGTTTCAGCAAGTACTTAAATTTTTAATGCCTTATATAGCCTTTGCCGTGTTCTTGCTGGTCAATACAATTGCAAATCGTGATGTACATCAGTTTTATGTTTATGCTATTGTAATTGCAGTTATGCTTGTTGCCGATATTCTTAGCAAAAATAATCCAGTTAGGATGTTACTGATATTCTCTCTTGCAGGAGTTGTAGCATTGGTTATTGGTATGATGACTAACGGTTTGCTGAGTGCTTTTGCATTTATGAGTGTAGGATTATTCTGTAGCACATTATGGCCTTGTATATTTACCATTGCTGTAGCAGGTTTAGGCAAACATACCAATCAGGGAAGTAGCCTCTTAATCATGATGATTATGGGTGGTGGTATAGTTAGTTGGTTACAAGGTTTGGTAGCAGATAGTATAGGTATACATTACAGCTATACAGTTGGGGTAATTTGTTTTATATACCTCGCTTTTTATGCATTTAGAGCAAAAAGTATTTTACAGTCTCAGGGCATCGACTTCGATGCATTAAACAAATCTGGAGGTCATTAACAGTTGAACTTTAGGGAAAGTCAAAACTACAGGTACATCGAGTAGACTTTTTATTTGTTGCAGTAGCTATACAGGAATGTCAATTCAGTTTTTCAATACTTCAAAATTTCCTTTGGCTACTTGCTGCGGCTTAACTGTATCTTAAATATTTTTGTCAGTAGTTATCGTAACACTTGGTTACATTAAAAATAGTATACAGTAAAATGCTGCATCACTATTGGCATTTGTAGTAGATTATAGTGAGATTATAAATTTCGTGCAACAACTTCCTGAAATCTGATTTAAACTTCTTGCAACCTTGATGGAACTATTCAAAATTCCGTTTTTCTTATTATATGATCAATATTAATAGAATAAATGAGCTGTAAAACAAGTTTATTCCTTAGCGTAAGGAATAAGTGGGTATGTGCTATTGATTTTAAAGATGTAAACTATTTCAAAAACAACCTTTTTGTAGAGTTTCTTACAAAAAGGTTTGATTTCATTTCTGTAAATACATCTTTATAGTTGTTTCTTGGTTTTTCTATAGAAAGGAATAGCATTGTAGCGGCCTCTTTACCCATTTCAAAAGCAGGCTGCGTGATGGTAGATAATGAAGGACTTAAATAAGATGCCATAGGCATATTGGAGAAGCTAACTATTTTTAAGTCTTTTGGAATATTGATAGCTAATTCACTACAAATCTGATAAGTAAGTATAGCAAGATTTTCTGCAGAAGAAAACAAGCCATCTACTTTTTTCTTTTTCTTTAAAAGGTTATTAATCATTGAAAAGTTAGTAATCATATCGTTAGAACAATTAACTATTAAAGAATCATCCACTTCTATGTTTTGTTCCTTCAAAGCCTCCATGTAACCTTCTTTTCTTTTTCTACAAGCATACGCTACTTCGGAGAAAGCTAAAAAGCCTACTTTTTTACAACCTGAATCTAATAAATGCTTTGTAGCCATATATCCTGCATGAAAATCGTCGGTAGTAATTTTGGCAGTTTGAATTTCTTCGCAAACTCTATCAAATAGCACTATTGGTAGATTCTTTTCCAATAGATCGTTGAAATGAGAAAAGTCGGTAGTTTCCAAAGAAACTGAAGCAAGAACACCATCAACTCTACCATTCATAAGGTGTTTTACTATTCCTAGTTCTTTTGTAAAACTTTCGTGTGTCAGGTAAATTAAAGAATGGTAGCCCTTCTGTTGGGCAATCATTTCGATGCCATCTATTGCTTTAGAAAAAAAATTGTTTGCAATTTCAGGAATAACAATTGCTATAGTTTTGTTTTTATTTCTTCTTAAACTACTAGCATTTGGGTTTGGCTGAAAGTTGAGTTCCTCTGCAAGATCCAATACTCGTTTCTTGGTAACGGCACTTATTTCATGACTATCATTCAATACTTTAGATACTGTTGCAGCAGAAATATTTAATAATTTGGCAAACTCTTTTATAGTCACAAGAATCGTTTTTCTTTTTGAGCCATGAAGGTAACTGTAAAGTTTAAATAGACTGAAACTAATTTCTTAATCGTTTTCGTAAAAAATTCGTTAAGTATTGATAAAGACTACGAATTTTATCGAAATTTCTATCGCATGCTTGTCAAAAAATGTCTATTAGTACTAGCTATTTTTATTAGTGCATATTCAATAGCTCAGGAGGTTAAAACCTCAGTATTTATAACAGGAACGGTTATGGGTTCCGACAAAACTCCCTTATCAGGAGTGTCTGTAAAGCTGAAAAGTTCTGCTAAAAAAGTAATTTCTGATGCGGATGGAAAGTTTACGATTATTGTAGATTCAACTGTTCAAAATGATTCTTTAGTTTTCGTGACTGATGGTTTTGAAAAACACAAAGTATTATACGATAAATTAATTATGAATTACACTATTACTTTGAAAGAAACTGATCCAGATCAGAATGAGGTAGTCACTATGGGGTATGGTACACAAAAGAAAAAAGACGTAATTGGTTCTGTTGCTTCTGGTTCAAAAGAAAAACTAGAATCATCATTACCCAACAATAATTTTGCATCTTCACAACAAGGTAGTGTAACAGGAGTTGCAATCAATAGTAGTTCATCTAGTTCTGAAGGAAATGATTTAGCAATTTTGTCAAGAGGAAGAGGATCATTCTCGCTAAGCAATTCTCCTCTAATTATTTTAGATGGTACCGTATTTAGTGGTAATATTTCTGATATCAGTCCAAGTGATATTGCTTCTATTGATATTTTAAAGGATGCTTCATCAATAGCAGTATATGGTGCTAAAGGTTCTAATGGAGTTATTATGATAACTACCAAGAGCGGTAAAAAAGGTAAAATGGTATTCCGTTATGATGTTACTTATGGACTAAGCACATATATCAAAAAGCCAGATTTAATGAACGGGTCAGATTTTTATAATTTTAAAAGTAATAGGATTGTAATTGATTCATTAAACGGACAAGGTTTGCCTCAAACACCAGTTTTTGGTAATTCATACTTAACTGCCAATGAAATTTACAATTATCAACATGGTATTAATACAGATTGGTTTAAGGAAGCTACCCAAACAGGAAACAGATTACAAAATACACTTTCATTATCCGGAAGTACAGAAAAAACTCGTTATTTTTTTAGTGGATCTGTTTTATCAGTAAAGGGGATTGCTAAAAACGATCAGTTTAAAAGATATACTTTAAGGTCAAATGTGGATTATAAAGCTGCTAAATGGTTGACCTTCACATCTAATACTCAATTAGTTGTAATAAACCGTGATGGAATTCCTGCTGATATTAGTGGTTCTGGTACTGGAGTACTCTATTTGAATCCATTAACAGTACCGTATGATTCTACTGGAAAATTAACCCTTTATCCATGGGATCCATATAATCCCAATAGTCCAGTAGAAAAAATTGCTAACCCTTTAGGTAACTTGTTGGTTAAAAAACAGGATAATCAATACAAAATGATTACTTCCAATGCTTTTAAAGTAGATATTCCTTATGTTAAAGGGTTAACATATAAACTTAATACTGGTGTTGAAGTAAACTATACTCTTAGAAACACGTATTATGGTTTAAATACCGTTACGGGTTATACTAATAGTGGTGAAGCGAAAAACTATGATGAACTAAAAAGAAACTTTTTAGTAGAAAATATTTTGAATTATAGTCATGAATTTGGTGTTCATACTATAGGATTAACAGGTGTATACAGTATGCAAAGTGAAGATGATAATAAAGATTTATATACAGGTATTCAATTTCCAAGTGATGTTTTAACAAACTATCAAATGAGTAGTGCGGCTAAACTTACCCAAACTACTTCTTTTGCTAAAACAAACACACTGTCGCAATTAATCAGATTAAACTATGCATACAAAGGAAAGTATTCAATTACTTTCTCCACCAGAAGGGATGGATATTCTGTTTTTGGAGATGGATTGAAGTATGGTATTTTCCCATCTGGTGCAGCAGGATGGCAGGTGTCTCAGGAAGAGTTTATGAAAAAATCAAAGGTATCAAAATACATTACTAACCTAAAAGTAAGAGCATCTTATGGATTATCGGGTAATAATGCAATACCAGCCTATTCTAGTTTAGCAAGTTTTGATACTAGAACATACATAACTTATGATTCAACTACTGCAGCGGGTGTAGTAAGGAATGGGGTAATTATAAAAACATTAGCTAATCCAAACTTAGGATGGGAATCTCAAAAACAATTCGATATTGGATTAGATGTTGGGTTATTAAAGGGAAGAATTAATCTTGGATTTGATTATTATGATAAAAACAATTTCAATTTATTATTACAAAGACCTTTACCACCTGAAATGGGTGTTGTAGACAAGTTGTACCAAAATATAGGTGAAGTGGAGAATCAGGGGGTAGAGTTATCAATTTCGACTGTAAATATCACCAATAAAGATTTTACTTGGACATCTCAAATTAATTATAGTAGCAATAAAAATGAAATAAAACATTTATATGGTAATGGTGTGGATAGTGATACAGGAGCATATTGGTTTAAAGGGCATCCTATCCAAGTTTATTATGATTATCAGTATGATGGTGTTTGGCAAAAAAACAATGTACCATCTGGGGCTAATATCTTACCTGGATTTGCTAAAGTACAAGGATATAGTGGACTAGGTTCTGTAAGTCCAAGTCTAAAACAAATAATTGGGCAGAAGGATCCTAAATATCATTTTGGATTTACCAATACTTTTAAATATAGAAATATAAGTTTATCTATATTCCTACAAGGAGCGGGAGGTAACGTTAAATTAGATAATCTTCAATCGGATGATATAGGTCTTCAGATAACTAATAACGTTATAAATAGAAATTGGTGGACACTTAACAATCCTACAAACGAGCATTGGTCAAACGATGCAAATGCTAATCCTTCAAGTATCAAAATTTATGAAGATGCAAGCTACATTAGAGTAAGAGATATTACAATTACTTATAATATTCCTTCCTCCTTATTGTCTAAAGCTAAAATAACAAATTTTAAAATATATTTTACTGCTAGAAATTTAGCCACTTTCACTAAGTTCAAAGGGATAGATCCTGAAATAGATGATACTAATAAGACTACCGATGATGGTAGAGGAGGACAGTGGGGTTTACCACTAGCTAAAGAATTTACTTTAGGCGCATCGTTAACATTTTAAATATATTATAATGAAAAAAATAATAGTAATAATAAGTTTAATAGCTTTTGTTGGATTATCTTGTAAAAAGTCGTTTCTAGAAGAAACGCCCGTTTCAGTATTGGCTCCTGAAAATCTATATGTAAGTAAATCTGGATTTGAACAGGGTTTATATGGTTTATATAATCAGATAAGACAGGAAAGGGGGGGATATTTACAAAACACAATTGGATCGGTTACTGCTGACCCATCCAATAACATATCCAATGGAATAATGATGGTAGGCGTAGACAATGCTTATTGTAATTTTCCTGGAGCAGGTAATGAAAAATATTATAATTGGTTTAGTTCAGGTGGCTCTATTAGTTTAGTAGCAGATAGTTACAATTCTACATTATTTTCATGGTTGTATATTGTTATAAATGGTGCTAATACTATTATTGGAAGAGCTGAGAATCCATCACTTAATTGGTCTGCTACTGATAAAGGGCAAATAATTGGTGAAGCTAAAACCATTAGAGCTTGGGCATACCGTCATCTTACATTTTTATGGGGTGCAGTACCTTTAGTTCTTACTGAATCTAACGGTTCAAACGTTAAAACTGATTATTTAAGAACCCCTGTTGCTCAAATAAGATCACAAATGGAGCAGGATTTATTGTATGCTGATTCTACAATGGCAGATCAAGCCATATCTGAAGGTAGATTTTCTAAAGCAGTTGCTGATCATTATCTTGCTGAATTGTACCTTACAGAAGGAAGATATCAGGCGGCAGACTCTATGGCATCAAAGATTATAAATAACCCAATGTACAAATTGATTACTGCAAGATATGGGGTAAATAAAGTAAATCCAGGTTCTCCCTTTACTGATATGTTTATTGATGGTAATTCCAATCGTTCTCAGGGAAATACAGAAGCTATATGGGTAATTCAAAATGCCTATCTTTCTTTAGGTGGTGATTATAATATTATGAGAAGATACTGGGTGAACAGATATGATGCAATTCAAATAGCTGGGAAAACACCAATTACAGTTTCAATAGCAAATGGAGGTAGAGGTTTAGGAAGATTTGCTGCAACAAGATTTCAGTTTCAATTATTTAATCCAACAGTAGATGGCAGATTGGGATCAAATCCATCTGATCAAAGAGGTGGTGCAACTGCGGGAATTTATTCATGGCGTTTTTCCTGGACTTATGGTAATCCTGTTTCTAGATTAAATTTAAATTATAATCAAGATGAAACTATGAACAATGCATCATGGCCAAATACTCGAAAATGGGATTGGGCCCCACCAGCTCAATATCCTAACGATGTCGCAAATAGTTCAGGGTATAATTGTCAGATTTACATAAGACTAGCAGAGGAATATTTATTTCGTGCGGAAGCAAAGTACTACTTAGGTGATTTGGCTGGTGCTGCTCAAGATATAAATATTCTTCGACAAAGGGCAAATCCTAATTATACACCTTGTTCTCCTAGTGATATTTCTATAGATTTTATATTAGATGAACG
>TBL_comb48_EPIDRAFT_1003637_pt1 | contig 10214 bp, 9 predicted proteins | sample TroBogEpilimnion_37_FD_10681 | JGI IMG/M metagenome (IMG submission 10681)
TATCCAGGAATCAACTTAGCTATGGGATTGCACGGCCAACAAATATTTATGGACGCCGCGACCCGAACGGTGATTGTGAAATTGAGCGACTTCCCTAACGGCGATGATCCACAAGCGGATGTTGCAGCGGTGCTTTATCCGATTGCGCAATCCAAAAACTAGTTAATCAGCACCAAGTCGTCCCGATGGACGAGCTCGCGCTCGTATTCGGCTCCTAACGCGGCCGCCAATTCCTTGGTTGATCGTCCCAGCATCTGAGGAATTTCATCCGCATCGAAAGCGACCAATCCTCGCGCAATCACGACGCCTGATTCGCTGACGAGTTCAACGGTATCGCCGGCGCTAAATTCGCCAGTCACTGCCGTAACACCTGCAGGAAGAAGCGAAACTCCGCGCTCAATGATTGCGGTCACCGCGCCAGCATCGAGAACCAATCGTCCACGTGGGGTCGCCGCATGCTCGAGCCACAACAAGCGAGAAGGCTTGCGATCGCGCACCGGCCAGAACAAAGTGCCGACATCTTTTCCGGAAAGCGCATCCGTGAGCGAATCCAAAGTCGTCAACAACATCGCCACTCCAGCGCCTGCCGCGATGCGAGCCGCTTCAACCTTGGTAATCATTCCGCCGCTACCGACGCCAGATGCGCCAACTCCGCCGATTGATACCGAAGCCAAATCCTGGAGCGATTGAACATCGGCAATCCTCTTGGCACCAGGTTCCGTTGGTGGGGCGTCATACAGAGAATCGATATCGGTCACCAGAACCAATAAGTCAGCGTCGATCAAATGCGATACCAACGCGGCCAGCCGATCGTTATCGCCAAAGCGAATTTCTTGAGTGCCAACCGTGTCGTTCTCGTTAATGATAGGAACAACTCCTAGCTGGAGCAGTTTAAACAAGGTGCGTTGTGCATTTTGGTAATGCGAGCGACGGACAACATCCTCAATGGTGAGCAATACTTGCGAGGCCACCAATGAATGCGCGCCAAGCGCTTTCGTGTATGCCGCAATGAGCAAGCCTTGTCCTACGGATGCCGCGGCTTGTTGTGTTGCAAGATCCTTTGGACGAGAAGTTAATCCGAGTGGAGCCAAACCGGCGGCAATCGCACCCGAAGAAACGATGACAACTTCTTTCCCCTGCGCGCGCAAACCCGCGGTGATATCTACGAGCTTCTTCACCGAAGCCTCGTTGAGTTCTGATCCAGCAGAACCCGTGAGGGTGGATGAACCCACCTTGATGACGATGCGCTTGGCGCTAGCTAAATCGGCGCGCTTCACTTCTCGCCCTCAATCCTCGGATTTCGTGGGTCCGTAACGTTGTACTCCCATTGCATCGCAATTTCGTCCTCGCTCAACTGATCTAAATCTTCATCGGCTTCGTCGACATAGCGACCCTGCCAAGGCGATTCCAATCGAAGGTCCTCGCCGCGTGGTCCAGCCAATAATTCCGCACCGGCTTCAATGGATGGTTCCCAATCAAAGATAACCGCGGCTTCTCCAGCACCAATGCGGACTTCGTCCTTTGGCTTTGCGCCCTTCTTAAATAATTCCTTTTCCACGCCGAGAGTTGCAAGTCGATCGGCCAAATAGCCAACCGCTTCCGAGTTGCCGAAGTCGGTCTGCTTCACCCAGCGCTCTGGCTTTGTACCAAGAACGGTGAATGAACCGTCCTCGTTTGCGGTGACAGTAAATCCGCTGTCGCCGACCGCCTTTGGACGCAGAACAATGCGAACCTTCTCTTGCTCTGCTTCTACCTTGCGTTGGGCCTCAATAATTCGCGCCATCGCGTAGTTAAGTTCGGTCAGACCGATATGTGACGCAGCCGAGATTTGGTACACCTCGTATCCGCGCTCTTCAAAGAGTGGCTGAACCATGTCTGCCATCGCCTTACCGTCAGGCAAGTCCACCTTGTTCAGGGCAATTATTCGTGGCCGATCGGAGAGCGCGATCGCACCTTCATCCGCGGTGTAGTTACGAAGCTCTGCTTCAATGATGTCGAAGTCTTTAACCGGATCGCGATCTGTCTCCAGCGTTCCGCAATCCAAAACATGCACGAGTGCCGCGCATCGTTCTACGTGGCGGAGGAATTCCAAGCCCAGACCCTTACCTTCAGAAGCACCGGCGATAAGGCCTGGCACATCCGCGACGGTAAAGCGCATTCCGCCAGCTTGGACAACGCCCAAGTTAGGAGCGAGCGTGGTGAATGGATAATCGGCAATCTTTGGCTTTGCGGCAGAGATCGCGGCGATCAGCGATGACTTTCCGGCAGAAGGAAAACCAATCAAGCCAATATCGGCAACGCTCTTGAGTTCGAGTGTGAGGGTGCGCTCTTCGCCTGGCTCGCCCTTAAGCGCAAAGCCTGGTGCGCGACGCTTTGATGAGGCCAAGCCCGCATTGCCCAAACCACCTGCGCCGCCTTGCGCAGCAATAAAACGTGTTCCGTTTCCGATCATGTCGGCGAGAACATTTCCGTCGGCATCTTTAACGACAGTGCCGTTAGGAACAGGGAGAACTAAATCTTTACCTTCTTTTCCATTGCACCAGTCGCCGTACCCGAGGCTGCCGTTTGTCGCACGACGGTGTGGTGAATGGTGAAAATCGAGGAGTGTGGTCGTGCCGGAATCAACGACGAGAATGATGTCTCCGCCGCGGCCGCCGTTGCCGCCATCTGGGCCGCCCAATGGCTTGAACTTTTCGCGGTGAACCGAAACGCAACCATCGCCACCACTACCCGCAAAGGCATGGAGCGTTACGCGATCGACGAACGATGCCATTTGCTCCTACCTTTCTCTTCGAGTGAAAGTTCGTATGAAATAAAAAGCGGGCCCGCAATACGCGGACCCGCCAAAAAGTTATCCGCGCTTAGGCTGATGCAGATACGGGAACGATGTTGACTACCTTGCGACCGCGAGCGCGACCGAAAGCAACTTCGCCAGCAGACAATGCGAACAAAGTATCGTCCTTGCCGATTCCAACATTTGCACCTGGGTGGAAGACGGTTCCGCGTTGACGGATCAAAATTTCACCAGACTTAACAATCTGACCTGCGTAGCGCTTGATACCAAGGTACTGCGCGTTCGAGTCGCGGCCGTTACGTGTAGACGAGACACCCTTTTTACTTGCCATTTGTCTGCACCTCCCCTTACTTGTTAATCGCGGTGATCTTCACGCGCGTTAGTTGTGCTCGGAAACCTTGACGACGGCGGTAGCCGGTCTTGTTCTTGTAACGAAGGATGTCGATCTTTGGACCCTTTTCTTCTGACAAAACTTCGCCAGTGACCTTAACGCCAGCAAGTGCGGCGGCATCGGTAGTAAGGGTTGTGCCATCAACAAGAAGCAATGCAGGGAAAGAGACCGATGCTCCGACCTTTGCGTCGATGCGGTCCACAGTTACTGTGTCGCCAACGGCAACCTTCTCTTGACGGCCGCCAGCTTTAACAATCGCGTACACGGTGACACCTTTCCTATTACTGCTCTTACATCTATGACGCCCAGCTCTAGCTGAAAATGGGCAGAGGGTAAGGGTACGGACTGGCCGCCCCTCGGGTCAAACTGGACTATTCGGGCGTAATTACGCCTGTGCTGACCGCGCGCCGACGGCGACGCTGTCCCGTGGGAGCTGATTCAGCAACTTCCTCCTGAACAGTGGCTTCTTCGGCCACGTGCTCCTCGGCAGCATGCTCGTCCTCAACATCATCCTCATGAACGGTCGGCACGTAACGCTGATCCATATCCTTATCGAGCGAGGTCTTACGGACCGGCTCGTTGTGGATGTGAATACCGCGTCCGCCACAGCTCTCGCAGGTGGTGGAGAAGGCTTCGATCAATCCTTGGCCAACGCGCTTACGTGTCATCTGAACAAGTCCGAGTGAGGTTACTTCAGCAACCTGATGCTTTGTGCGATCGCGGCCTAGGCATTCAACCAAGCGACGCAGGACCTGATCACGGTTAGATTCCAACGCCATATCGATGAAGTCGATGACGATGATTCCGCCCATATCGCGCAAGCGCAATTGGCGAGCAATTTCTTCGGCCGCTTCCAAGTTGTTCTTTGTGACGGTCTCTTCGAGGTTGCCGCCCTTACCGATGAACTTTCCGGTGTTGACGTCGATAACAATCATTGCCTCGGTGCGGTCGATAACAAGCGAACCGCCGGAAGGCAGATAAACTTTGCGGTCGAACGCCTTGGCGAGTTGCTCTTCGATTCGATACTCGACGAACATTTCACGTGCGCCGTCCACTTTTCAATCTTCGCAGTCAATTCTGGCGCAATGTGACCGAGGTAGTTATTGATCTCGTCCCATGCATCATTGCCCTGCACAATCATCTTGTTGAAATCTTCATTGAAGATATCGCGGATGACTCGAACCGTTAGGTCTGGTTCGCTATACAAAAGCGATGGCGCGGTCGTGCTGGTGGATTCGGCCTTGGCCTGAATGTCTTCCCATTGCGCTTTCAAGCGAGCGACGTCGTTGGTCAACTCTTCTTCAGAAGCGCCTTCGGATGCGGTACGAACAATGACGCCCGCTTCATCAGGGATGAGATTCTTCAAGATTGATTTCAAGCGGGAACGCTCTTGATCAGGAAGACGGCGGCTGATACCGCTCATCGCTCCACCAGGAACATAAACCAAGTAACGACCAGGAAGGCTGATCTGGCTCGTTAAGCGAGCGCCCTTTTGACCGATCGGATCCTTCGTTACCTGAACCAGAACCGACTGACCAGTCTTCAATACGTGTTCAATCTTGCGAGGCGCGCCTTCGGCCAAGCCCGCGGCATCCCAGTTCACTTCACCGGCATAGAGAACGGCGTTACGTCCCTTACCGATATCGACGAACGCGGCTTCCATTGAGGGAAGAACGTTCTGCACGCGACCTAGGTAGACGTTACCGACATACGAAATATTGCTGTTTCGATTGACGTAGTGCTCGACCATAACCTTGTCTTCAAGCACGGCAATCTGGGTGCGATCGCCGGTCTGGCGAACCAACATCACGCGATCAACGTTTTCACGGCGCGCTAAGAATTCTGATTCCGTCAGGATGGTTCCACGACGGCGAACGAAGTCGCGCGGCTCGCGGTCACGGCGATCTCCGCGGTCGCCTCTATCTCGGCGATTGCCACGGTCGCGACGATTATTTCGCTCCGAACGATCCGTCCGAGTAGGACGATCATCGGCGCTACGAGGTTCGCGCACCTTAACAACTGTTACTACGCCATCTTCATCAACTGTCTCACCTGGCGTGACGCCTTCACCACGCGCGCGGCGACGACGGCGACGATGTGTTCCGGTCTCGGTACCTTCATCGTCAGATGGATTGAGATCGCCTGCATCTAAATCATCAGTGAGTTCGTCGTCCGAACCGCTGTTCTCGCCAGAATTTTCGCGCCCACCACGACGGCGACCACGACCCCCGCGACGGCGGCGGCGACGTTCGCGCTCTTCGGGTGAGAGATTAGAAGTTGATCCGCTCTCATCCGCGCTTGAATCGTTATCGCTCTCTGAATCTTCGCTCTCTGCTGCGGCGACCTTCTTTGCAGGCGCCTTTTTAGCAGGGCTCTTTGATTCTGGTGCAGCTTGAAATACTGGAACGGGAATCGCTTTCGCGCTTGCCTTCTTGGCTACCGGCGCTTCTTCAACGCTCTCTACTTCTGGGGCAGTATCTGCCACATCAGTGTCAGCAGCTTTTGGAGTTCCTTTTTTGGTCGATCCTTTTACAGCACGCTTGCGTGCTTTTTTTGGCTCAATAGCCATAACTCAAATCCTCATCTAAATATTCGAAAAACTTCCGGGTAAAGGTTGCGCTGAATCGGTTGATCCGCTCCACCTTTGAAAGCTTTAGCATCCGCTGCGGTGGCGAGAATTTAAGGTTCTAGCTTTAAGGCTAGGAGACCGCTCGACGCGCTGAACGCTGGGAAAAGTATTGCAGAGTTATACGGAAAGACCAATTTTGGCCGCGTTGAGCTGAAAACGCGCCTTATCGCGAGCGTAAATGGACGTTTTGCAGGAGTCCGAGGCCAATCAAATTGGCGAACATGCTGGATCCGCCATAGCTCATAAAGGGCAGCGGAACGCCAGTCATGGGCATCAACCCCATGGTCATGCCAATATTTTCATACATCTGGAATGCGAACCAGGCGATGACGCCGATACAGACCAACTTTCCGAACATGTCATTTGTTCGGCGGGCGATCAAAAACGATCGGAAGAAAAATATGGAAAAGAACATCAAAATCAGCGCGCATCCAACAAAGCCCGTTTCTTCACCAGCAACGGTGAAAATAAAGTCGGTCTGTTGCTCCGGAACGAATCGACCGTTGGTCTGAGGTCCGCCAAAAATTCCCTTGCCAATCAAACCGCCTGAGCCAATCGTGATTCGAGACTGCCGTAATTGGTAACCGCTCTGTTGTGGATCGGCGTTGGGGTCCACGAACGATTGCAAGCGCTTGACCTGATATTTGTGAATAACGCCGGCCTTCACCGCAACAACGCTTCCAAGAATTCCCAAGAGCAACAAGCCAGCAACCCAGCGCGAAGGCGCACCCGAGACTCCGATAATTGCGATGACTGCAGCAGAGATGATGAGCACTTCGCCCAAGTCTGGCTGCAGAATTATTAAAAACATCGGAACAACGGCCAGGGCTAGCGCCTTTGCGACATCTCGGTCGGTCGGGTTTTCAGAACGATCACGGCTCTCGGCCAAGATCATCGCCATGCCAACAATCACCGAAATCTTTGCCAGTTCGGCCGGCTGCAATTGGAATCCGCCCGGGAAGGAGATCCACGACTTTGCACCATTGACGGTACTTCCCACGCCCGGAACCATGACCGCAATTAACCCGAGCACACCCGCCGCATATAAAAATGGGGTGTAAGCGCGTAGAACTCGATAATCAATCAGCGTGGTTCCATACGCCAACAACCCACCAATAATGATGTTAAGGATGTGGCGCTTGAGGTAATACTGCGGATCGAGGTGTTGTTGGGCAAACCAATTTTTCGTCGCCGCGTAAACCAGGACCGTGCCGATTACCAACATGGCCGCAACCGAGATATTTAGCCATTTGTCGTAACCCGAAAAATTTTCCTTGAGCGCTTTGCGCTTGAAATTGCTGACAATCGTCATGAGTTCACCTGCATCAAGGCTTCACCAGTGCAACCATCTTGGGATCAATGGTGGGAATTCCAGTCGGCAAACCCTTAGGGAATGCGCTCTTGGCGGGATCAACCGTTCCACCCACAACTCCAAAGAGCGATGAATAGATATCGCGTACCCCAACCGCCGCCGAGGTAGCTCCAAAACCGCCTTGGCTAATGACCATCACAACAGCGTATTGAGGATTGTCACTGGGAGCGAAAGATGCGTACCAAGAAATATCGTCATAGGCCGAGCCATCTGGATTCTTTCCGGTTACCTGCCCGGTTCCCGTCTTTCCGCTCACCTGAACAGGATAGTTTGCAAAGACTGGCGCACCAGTACCAATGGTGTTTACCGAACGCAGCGCGGCGTGCAAAAAGGCGATATCCGATGATGTGGCTGGCGCGTGGCCGGACACTATCGGCTTGAACTCTTTCACCACAGAACCGTCGGGTTTAACAATCGCACGAGCGACTTCTGGTTGATACAAGGTTCCGCCATTAGCAATTGCCGCATAAATCTCGGCCTCTTGGATAGGCGTTACCAACGTATCGCCTTGGCCGATTGAGAAGTTAACCGCATCACCGGCACGAACCTTATTTCCATCCACGCAATCTTCTTTCGCGATGGCGATCAAGAATGGCGTTAAATCTGCTGGCCGGGCTCGGGTCTGGTAATTGCAATAGAAATTCTTATTTTGTTGGTAATAACGCTCTTTCCACGCGCGATCTGGCAGACGGCCGGTTGCTTCACCCGGCAAATCGATTCCGGTCTTTTGGCCGAGGTTAAAGCCACGCGCTGCGTTGAAGAAAAAGTCGTTCACGTGCGAATGCGGCGAGAGGCCGCCATCCTTCACCCATTGGTCATACGCAATTTGATACCAGACGGTGTCACAGGAGACCGCAATCAGGTTCTGCATGTTCAACTTACCCTGCGACTTTGTTTCGAAGTTCTTAAAGACGTGATTACCAATCTGCACTTGTGCAGGGCAGTCGTATGAAGCGCCCAAGTTATAACCCGCGGACGATGCGGCGACGATTGAGATCGCTTTGAAGGTCGATGCTGGCGGATACATACCCTGTAACGGACGAGAGAGCGCAGGCACGCCGGTCTTGGCGCTGTAGAGCGCGCTCGCTTGCGCAGTGGTTAAGCCCTTCTCCCAAATGCTCGGGTCATAGGTTGGATACGAAGCAATCGCCAGCACATGTCCGGTTTTAACATCAAGAACAACCGCGGCGCCTGAATCCGCGTGATATCCCTGCGCTCGCGAACGAGCGACCGATGATGCCAGTGCCTTTTCGGTCGCGGCTTGAAGGGTCGCATTTATATTGGTGACCAGATTGTCGCCAGGAATCGGTTTTGTATTTTGCGACTGCGATGTAATAGCTTCGGTGCGATTCACAATCACGGTTTTTACGCCAGGCGTGCCTCGCAAATAATTGTTGTACTGGTATTCCAAACCAGACTTACCGATGACCTCGTTCCGGTAGTAATGCGCATTCGGATCCGCGAGATCTGCTTCGGTGACTGACCCAACATAGCCAAGTTCGTGGGCCGCGTTCTCGCCGGCGAGCGACGGATAACTACGAATAGGAACAGGAGCGGCATCGACGCCCGGGAACTGGTCAGCGTTTTCCAGAATCTTGAGCGCTTGCGCTTGCGTCGCTTGTCGCGTCACAGGAATCGGTTGATAACGCGTTCCGTTCCAGCAGCCGGTCTTATCTCCCTGCAATATTTCGCCACACAACCTGGTCTCTTGAAATATCTGAGCGGGCGTCTGGCCAATTAATGATGCAACCTTCGCCAGAATCGCCGTACCGGTATCGGGCAACTTATCGATAACGCTGCGATCAATGGTGATAACCATTCCTGGTCGATCCACCGCCATCGGAATACCACTGCTATCAACAATTGCGCCGCGCACCGCTGGCGTCACAATATCTCTGCTTTGAATGCTTAACGCCGCGGTCTTATATGCGTTCGTGTTCGCGACTTGTAGGTAAAAAAGTCGACCAAGTAAAGCGAGAAGTAGCGATGAAACGAGAACCTGAATAAAAATCAGATTTAGCCGCGAACGGTCATTCATTTGATTTAAACTCGCTCTCGCGACGTCAGCGTCAAACTACGGAGCTTTGCCAAAATTGGCAGCGCAATTGGCGCGAAAATCAGCGTCCATAATGAATTACCAAGTATCACTACCGCGTTATGACCGATGGAGCCATTGTTCTCACCCAGAAGCGCGCCCAATAAAAGATAACCGGCCAGCGTGATTGCTCCTGCTGCGGAGACGAAGGCGACGTAAGCGCCTGGTCGTGACGTGAAGTCGCCGATGCTTTCGCGATTTGTGCCAATGACATAGCCGACCAGGGTCAAGATCAGAGCCCATTGTCCAAATGGTGAGCCCGTCGATGGTGCCAAATCCAAGATAACGCCACCAATAAAACCAAGCAGGATTGAACCTGAAGATTCTTCTAGCGCCATCAACGCCAAAAGCACCGCGAGATAAAAGGAGAACCCAGCAATCGGAAAATTGATTCGGGCTACCGCAGATTCTTGGACGGTGAAGATGAAGAAGAGAAAGAGCCCGCTGGCGAAGGCACGAATCGGACTCACTTGGTCGCCTTCTTCACGCCGGTCGCGGACGGTGTTGGAACCGGTGTCGGAACAGCAGTAGCAGAGCTTTGTGGTGATGGCAGCGTTCCAGGAGCAGCCGTTGCGGTGACATATACCGTAACCGTCGGTTCCGGAGTCGGTACCAACGCGTCGCGCGGATCATGCGCGGGTGGCGCAACAACGACCGTGACCACACCCAAGTCGTTCAAATTCTCAAAGCCGATGACATCCGCTTCCTGTGTCAGCGAAGCGCTATTGGTATTTACTGCAGAGACCCGCCCAACCGGAACACCCGCGACGAACGGTTTGTTTCCATCGCTACCGAGCGAAACCAGCGCGTCGCCAACCTTGATCGTTCCGGCTGGGTCGAGCAATTGAAGAACGAAGTGCGAATCGCCTTGTCCAAGGACAACGCCCACGCTCTGTGTTCCGGCGATGCGAACGCCAATTTTGAAGTTGGGAT
>TBL_comb48_EPIDRAFT_1003638_pt1 | contig 10212 bp, 12 predicted proteins | sample TroBogEpilimnion_37_FD_10681 | JGI IMG/M metagenome (IMG submission 10681)
CCTAGAAATTCGTCTACGATTTGCACATCTAATTACTTCTTCGCTGCTGCAATTGCTGCTTTGTACTGCTCTTGACTCATTCCATCCAACCATTTGTACTGAGCAGTGCTCAATAAAATAAGATGAATCATGGCTGCCAAAGCAAATAGAAAAACGCCCTGCGCAACCATCGCACGTAACGGGTCGTATAGTTTCCATACTCTCCACATAATATTTCTCCTAATTTAAGTAAGACATAAAGCTGTAAACACCCGACTCNACTGACTTNAANAATGAANCTCCGTCAGNNTCNGAAAATAACCAACTTTTCTGNGAGGAAGGCAACACAACCAAAATGAGGGCAACTACAAAGATCACCACATAACTNACTAAGAAAATNAACTTGAAGGACATGGTGTCCTTNANATCATTTTTNTTGATTAAATCTGTATTGGTCTTCATATTCATTACTCCTTTTAGCTGCGCTATTTACTATGTACTTACTACTGCATCAAAAGAACCATGGACGCCANGCCCATACAAGTATGTGCGCGACGACTGCGATAGCAACNAACCCTAAAAGACCTTGCACATAAAATGCATGGAATTCTTGAGCNTCTGCATCGGTNAGCCCAGATATAGATCTGTTTTCACTCATGATGACAACTCCTTGAAACTGACCTTACGGTCTTTTCTACATCACCCCTGTAGATTTGAGGANATGACCTGAGAAGGCCATATTGGTTTAACCCTTGATCAGGGTAATTTTTTTGTGCTGTCTTCATACAACTTCTCCTGCTGTTATGGAGAAGGATGACTTCTGCACACAATCTACTGTGACTCTTTCAATATTCTGTTTGCGTGCCTCAAGCTCTGCCTCATCGCGCATTCTTTTTGCTGCAGATATTTGGGTAAGTACAGGTTGATTACTAATTAATTTATTCACAAGCTCTTGTGCCTCTAATTCCCACGGCATTGCTTTAATTGAGCTCTGGACTCTGGCTGGTGTTTTATCAACCTTATCCATTTCTGAACCCAGTGGCAGAATATGGAAGAGTGCGTCAAATAGGGAGTTGCAAACCTCTTGAATTAAATATACCGAGCCCGCATAACCCATAAATGGAGTGCCGGTATGTCTGCGAATAATTGCGCCCGGAAATGAAGCAGGAATATAAGAAAAACGAGCACCGATTTCACTGCCATACATACGCTCGTTATAGCTACCAAACATGACTAGTGGTGTTTTCTTCTGCACTAACTCTCGTATTTCTACGTTGTTTGTCTTATTACCCGGCATTCTTGGAACNGCAAAATTACATGGAAGTCCCATCTCTTCCTCTAAAAAGTTTCGTACGCCTCGGGTATAAGTTTCATTAGCAACAATCGCAAAACTCGCTGTGCCAAAAAAGTCTTGAGTTACTGAGCGCCATAAATCCCAAACTGGTTTGAGCGTCGTGTGTTTTTCTTTTGCAATGAAAGGCTCTACATCCAGCTCACAAAGCTCGCCTAGTTTTCTCAAAAAGGCTGTTGTGGACTGCATCCCAATTGGTGCTTGCAAATAAGGGCGCTCAAGGGTCTCACAGAGCAAACGTCCATACTCTCGATACATACAGATATTGACATCAGCATCAACCAATTTCGGGATGTCAGCCAAATGTGATCCAAGTGGGAACACCATATTGACTTCTGCGCCAACACCTTCGATCAAGCGCCGAATTTCTGCTAAATCACTATATAAATTGAAGCTGCCATAAGAAGGGCCAATGATGTTGATCCTGGGTTTTTCTCCTGCTACCCTCTTGCGCTCGGGAATCTTTTTTAGACCATACTCAGTCCATAGCCAATTCATTGCACGGTTGGCGCATTGCCACTGATCTTCATCAATCGTTCTAGGCAAAAAGCGCTTAATGCCTGTACCTTCTGGGGTAACGCCACCACCAATCATTTCGGCAATCGATCCAGTGACTACTACTGCAGGNAAATCCGGATCCAATACCTTGTGAGCACGCTTCATCGATTCTTCGGTACCCTCACGACCCAACTGCTCTTCTGCCAAGCCGGTAACCACGATAGGCAACTCATGAGGAGGCAAAGCATCTGTGTAATGCAATACGGAAGTTACAGGAAGATTCTCACAACCAACTGGACCATCAATCACTACCTGCAAACCCTTCACAGCAGTGAAAACATAAACGGCGCCCCAGTAGCCGCCAGCGCGATCGTGGTCTAGGACTAGCATTAGCCCATCTCCTCAGCTTTTTGTTTGGCTTTCGCTTTTTCCATGCGACGCCTTACATCCGCTTTAAATTCAGGACGATCAACTGGTACAGATTCCCAAACACCAGTTGCATGATCTTTGCCTACGCCTTCAAAGAAGGAATTCATAGCATCAAAGCGATCTTGGTTTGCTAAAGCAGCGTTGATCACTTGAGCTAAAGAACCAGCACCAGCAGCCCCCATTAATGGTCGCGCTGAAATTAAGTTCGTGAAATACAAAGATGGAATGGCCAATTCTTTAGCTTTTTGAACCACTGGGGTTGTACCAATGACTAAATCTGGCTCGAACTCTTTCATTGCCGCCAGATCCTGCTCGAGTGAAGCGCGATACTCAACATGCACGCCGTGTTGCTCTAGCCAATCTAAGTCGCTACTACTCCAAACGGTCTTCGGACATGCTGTACCTACATAACGCACGTCTGCACCACTTTCTACCAATAAACGGGCTACTAGCAACTCAGAGCCTTCATAGCCACTCATCGTGATTCTGCCTTTGATAGGCTTTGCTTTTAATGCAGCCTGAATCATTGGTAAAAACTTAGATTTGGCATTACCAATTTTTTCCGCGCTTACTCCAGAGGCAGCTCCAATATTTTCTAACCATTGGGCTGTACCTTCGTAACCAATCGGGGCGGAACCCACAACGGTTCTGCCAGCACTTTCAAACTCACGAATACTCGCTGTATAAAACGGATGTATTGCAGCGACCACCTTAGAATCCAAGGCCTGATAGAGTTCACGCCATTCTCTAGTAGGCACCACAGGGCCAACTGCTAAATCCATTGTCTCGAGCATCATGCCAATGCTAATTGGGTCTACCGGGAACATTTCGCCGAGCAAGGTAATGGTTGGTTTATCAGAAACACCATTACGTGGTGCCGATACCGGCCCACTCTCAATCTCTGTACGCGCATAGCGCAACATGGCGCTTGCTAAAACATCTTTTGCTTCTGCATGGGTTGGAACACCAAAGCCTGGAACATCAATACCAATGATACGTACGCCATTAATTTCTTTTGGTAGTAGCTGTAATGGCACACCGCTAGCAGTTGGAACACATAAGTTAATGATGACGATAGCGTCGTAAAGCTCTGGATTGGCTTCTTTGTATACGGCATCGCGAATATCTTCGAAGAGCTTGCCGGTAACTAATGACTCTGAGTTAAATGGGACGTAACCAACACTACGGCGAGCACCATAAAAATGTGATGTAAAGGTTAGGCCATATACACAACAAGCTGAACCAGACAAAATTGTCGCAGTGCGACGCATTCTTAAGCCAACACGCAATGATCCAAATGCAGGGCACATACTTTGCGGCTGATCGTGCGGACCCTTAGGATAGTCTTTCGCATACTGCCCTAAGATCTCACTCTTATTGGCAGACTTAGCCGCGGCTAACAAATCTTCCGCTCCTGTGTGACAGGAAATCCCAGACGTATTATTGGTCTGATCTTGAATCGGAATGACTTTATTGGATTTCACGATGAGTTCGCTCTTTACGCTTTGTCGTAAATCACTTCGAGAGTCGGCTTAATCACTTCATTTTTGCCAACCATGTCAAAAATCGTTGCAGGCTCAAGTACCACGTCTCTACCCACTTGATTGGCTGCAAATAAACCCAGCAAATCATCTGGACTCATTGGGTTGGGTCTTACTGGAGGAGCCGCAGCAACATTACTCGCTAGACCCTCAAAGAGTGGGCCCCACTGTGAATCAGGCTTCCCAATAATTTCGTAGCTAGCACTCTTTCTGCGAATGTCATCATTCGCAGGGATAACAGATAACACCGGAATACCAACTTGCTCAGCAAATGCGGTCGCCTCGCCGGTACCATCATCACGATTAATCACCATGCCTGCTACACCAACATTGCCACCCAACTTACGGAAATATTCCACTGCTGAACAAACATTATTTGCAACGTATAAGGATTGCAGATCATTACTAGCAACTACGATCACCTTTTGGCACATATCTCTAGCGATTGGTAGACCAAATCCGCCGCAAACTACGTCGCCCAAGAAGTCTAGTAAGACGTAATCAAAACCCCAATCATGGAAGCCTAATTTTTCTAGAGTTTCGAAGCCATGGATGATTCCCCGACCACCGCAACCACGACCGACTTCTGGACCTCCAAGCTCCATCGCATAAACGCCATCACGCTTGAAGCAGACATCTCCAATCTTGACCTCTTCGCCTGCTAATTTCTTTTTGGATGAAGTCTCAATAATGGTTGGACAAGCTTTGCCACCAAACAATAATGAAGTGGTGTCACTCTTAGGGTCGCAACCGATTAGCAATACTTTTTTGCCCTGCTGGGCCATCATGTATGACAAGTTAGCTAGCGTAAAACTCTTGCCAATACCACCCTTGCCATAAATCGCAATGATCTGGGTCTCTTTTTTGATTTCACCAGTGTGCACTTGGTCCGGCTCAACAGCAGCCTCTTTTTTTAGATTCGTAAATTGAATCGTGATTTCTTTTGGAACATTTGGCGCATTCATAATGCTTCTCTCCAATCAACAACCATTTTGAGACAGCTAGGATCTTCAAACGCAGTACGATAGACTTCATCGATTGAAGAAGGCTTGCGATGATGGGTAATCAAGCCACTAAGGCTTAATTTTCCGTTTGTAATCAGTTGCTTTACATCCATTAAATCTTGAGGAGTCCACTGAGCAGCAATCCGGAATTTCGCTTCCTTCATAAATGCCTTAGGAAAATTAAACTGGATGTCTTTTTCGTAAAAACCTGCGAGTGTTACTTCGCCACCAACTTGTAATTGGCCAATTAATTTATTCAATACGCTGACTTGTCCACTTGCATCACAAATATTTTTATATTTATTTTCTTGATCATCGCAAGGGTGAAGCACCGTATAGCCTTCTGCCCCATGCATGCGATCTGCATCAATTTCCCATACCACGGGCTGATGACCTAAAAGCACGGCAATCCTGGCAATCAATCTTCCTAACACTCCATGCCCCACAATAAGATCGGGCTGCAATGCTTTTTTGCCTTGAGTGACATGGTAGGCAGTAGCTGCAAGTGCTAGCAACACACCCTCTTCTCCAATTCCCTCAGGAAGCGCAACCGCTCTATCACTGGGCACCACAACATGAGATGCAGCTCCACCAAACAAACCCTTCACATCTCCAAAACATTTAGCACCAGGTACAAATACTCTTTGATGCAGATCGAGTGTGGATTTTTTTCCAACTCGAGTGACTCTGCCGACAGACTCATATCCAGGAACTAATGGATAGCCCATGCCTGGAAAATCTGGCATTGTTCCATTCCATAGTAATTTTTCAGTACCCGTGCTGATGCCGCTCCACTCAATTTGAATGACAACATCTGTATCCGTTGGCTCATCCAACAATAGGCGTTTAAGCCTGAGTTCCCGAGGGCTCTCAAGCAAAACAGCTGTTGAATGGAGTTGACTTAGCATGTGTATATTTTAATTTACTTTCTTTATGTAAACTAATTTATACACATAAATAGGGATAGTCATTAGTAATTACCCTGATTTATTTACTAATTAACAAAACTTGGGCATTAATTGGCATGCTGCAGGGCAACATTTTTACCCCTTTAAATCCAGCATATGAAGCCAAATGACTGATTTCTTGCATAGTTCTTGGCCTTCCCCTGCCCATGGCTAATAAATAAAAGCCGAAGTAGGCATGTCCCATTGCCGGATGATCAGGTGTATCAGCCATAGGTTCAGCGACCAACAGCTTGCCTCCGGCGGGTAAAGCATCAAATATGGACTTTAATAATATTTTTACCCGCTCATCATCATGATCAAAAATCACTCGTACCAAAGTAATCAGATCTGCGCCCTGCGGTAAAGCGTCTTTAAAGAAATCGCCCCCATGCACTTCAATGTCTTGATGATCTGGAGTCAGCGCAAAACTATCTTTAGCAAGATTAACAACACCCGGGAGATCGAATAGTTTTCTTTTGAGTTGCGGTGCATTCACGAAAACATGCTTTAAAAAAGTACCTTGTCCCCCACCAACATCTAGTAAGCATTCATGCTGAGAAAAATCATAAGCATCGACTACTTGGTCTGCCACCAGAGGCAAGGAGGCCGACATCAAGTCAGAATAACTTTTGACACGTTCTTTATCTTTTAAGGCCTCTTGATCTTGTTGATCAGGGGAAACATAAGGCCAAAATTTTTCCATCTTCTTGATTTCAATATCGCCAGATAGAAGACGTAAAGGATCACGTAGATCGTCATATAAAACAGTATGGTGCTCAATCATAGAAGACAGAGCGGTATTGCCAACCATTGGCGCACCTAATGTCCCTAAGCCATACCGGTTCTTAGAACGTATTTCTAAAAGTTCAATAGAGACCGCAGCATCTAATAATTTTTTTAGAGGCGTAACATCTAGAGCACAGACTCTTTTAATCTCATCCAAACTTAAAGGACCATCTTTTAATAGATTAAAAAGATTTAAGCGCACGCATGACAGGAGTATTTGTGTATAAACAAATCCAGCCATAACATCGAATAATTGATTGGCTCTTTTCTTGGCAATATTTTTTAGAAAAGGAATTTTGGCAACTCGATTTTGAAAACGAGCATCTGCAATCAATCGATCTTTTAAAATACAAAGCCTGTCCCAGAGGTTGTAGTCGCTCGGACTTTCCTCAATCGACAGGGATTGTATTTGTGCCATTGATCTACTGAGATTACTTATGCTGCTTGTCTTTGAATTGCGATGGCTAACTGCCTCTCTCCACGCTCAAACCAAGAAGAAGGCAATAGTCTCTCAGCTTCAAATGCAACTAGCTTTTTTAAATAACCATCACCTGGGCAGTTTGGGATTGAAGTAATTGCTTTACCAACCAAAAGATCAAAATGTTCTACAGCACCATTCAGTCCAAGCTCTCTTGCTGAACTGGGACGTTGATGCTCCTCATCTTGACCAGATGGTTTACCAAGGAACTGAGAGTCGCCTAATACGTCACGAATATCATCAGCAACTTGATAAGCTTCTCCTAACCATTCGCCCAAACCTTTCCATGTCTCCGCATCAGATCCGGCTGCCTGAGCACCCGCTGCGGTTGCTGCAGAGAAGAGTGCACCCGTCTTTGCTCGTTGGTAATCACTCAAAGCGGCTTGTGGCTCACACTCCCAAGCTTGTCCGGCGATAATTCCACAGGGTGCACCAACACCTTGCGAAACTGTTTTGATAATCGGTGCTAGTCTTTGCGCTGATCTCCTCGATGCAGAGGCAATCGTTTGATATGCCATCACGATTAGCGCATCGCCTGTCAGCACAGCCAATCTTTCTCCAAATTCTTTATGAACTGAAGTTTGACCACGGCGCATATCCGCGTTATCAAAGCAAGGCAAGTCATCGTGAACTAGAGACGCACAATGAATCATCTCAATTGCTATGGCACTTGCCATCGATAATTGTGGATCGTCATTTCCGCAAGCTTGAGCCACTGCTAAAGTAAGTTGCGGTCTAATACGGGCACCACCAGGAAAAACTGCATGTCTGATAGCTTTACTGAGTAAAGCTGGGCCTTTAGCTGACTCGTTTGACTTTAAAGCGTGTTCGAGTGCTCTCTCCAAATGCTTGATTGGTGACATGACTTTTGCCCTTTAAAAAGAATTCAATTACTTTGTCTAATTTAAAATACAATTTACTATGTAAAAAAATATAGACACTAATTCCGTTCATGTCAAACCAAAATATAAGGGTTTACCCTGATTAAGAGCATGTTTACAAGTATTCCAGAAGACTGGCCCAATCGATCTTTCAGTCGCAGTATTCAGGCGGGAGATCTAACTTGGCATGTGCAAGTTGGTGGCACCTCCCCAGTTCACGTTCTACTTTTACATGGTACAGGCTCTTCTGCACATACCTGGGGAAGTTTATTTACGGAGTTAGCCAAAAAATATACTGTCATTGCACCAGATCTTCCGGGTCATGGATTTACTAAAAATCTTGGGAACAAAAATCTTAACTTAGATGCATTAGCTGAAAAGTTAGCCGAACTTCGTGAGGCTCTCGATATTGGATATTTTGATCATATTATTGGTCATTCAGCAGGCGCAACGCTTGCCTTGAGTTATACGCTAAAGAATAAACAAGCAAAAACAATTATTGGCCTTAACCCCTCTCTCATTAGCCTGCCAAGTTTTTACAATAAATTTATCGCTCCATTTTTAAATCCGATAGTGACATCATCATTTTTCACTGCGGTACTTGCAGATCTACTACCGCATACCCGAATGATCGATAATCTTATTGATTCAACTAATACAAAGCTAGACATCGATAAACGCGCTAGGTATAAAACATTATTTAAAAATGCAGATCATCTCAATGGCTCTGTGAGCTTCATGGCGGGTACTGATATACCAAGCCTTCTAGAGCAGTGCAATCAGATTAAATCATCACTCACCTTTGTTCTAACTGAGGATGATGGCTGGATTCCAGCCCAAGCACTACGTAAGGTGATTAATCAATATTTCAATCAAGCAAAAATTATTGAAATACGGGGAGGACATATGTTTCATGAGGCAAATGAAAAACTTGCACTTGGATTTATTGAAGAAGCTTTAAGTGAAGAAGGAGAATGCCATGTCAGTACTAATTAGCATCTTGCTGTGTTTAGGCGCTCTTATTGGCCTAGGAATATTTATGAATGCTTATTTCCGAGGACAAAGGGTTCTTAAAAAATTATCTCAAAAGAGATACCATCAATAATTTGCTAATTGCATAGCAGCTTGGGATATCTTTTTACCCGAGCCAGATGAGCTCGTATAGGGCAGCGGAAAGTATTGTGCAGCCATGGCACTGGATAATTCCTGAGCCAATATCTCAGGCTTAGGAGAGGTATCTACAAATAAGAGTCGGTGATTTTTAATGCGTAACTCTTTAGCTGCCATTAAAGCATCGCTATGTGCACTCTCTCTACCGCCAACTCCATTTAGATTCACATTGGCTTTACCATCACTCATGATCACGATGATGGGGGTTAGGCCTTTACGCTCAAGGGAAATAGCCAGCTCATTAGCAGCACGTAGACCTGCTGCCAGAGGCGTGCCGCCGCCGCCAGGCAATGTCGCCAAATTTCTTTTGGCTCTAACAAGAGAACGAGTGGGTGGCAAAACAATCTCCGCCTTAGCGCCACGCATTGAAACCATGGCTACTTCATCGCGCCGAATATAGCATTGCGCCAACAACTCCTCTAAAGCCCCTTTTGCCTCAGCTAAACGCTGAGTTGCGGATGAACCAGAGGCATCGACCAAGAAAATGGTCACCGTACCCCTTCTTCTTAAGTACTGTTTAATGTGAAGATCTTCGCTCCTAAAATCAATCCGAGTACGTACGATTTTCTGTTGCTCTCCATTCAACATCTGCCCCCTTAGACGTTGCCAGGGTATGGCAGCCCTAATACTTTTGAGAATATCTAGACGCCTTCCATCTTGAGGCCTACCCTTGCGAGAAGCTAGCGGTCTGCCGCTAAAAAAGTTTTTCTGTGTAGCGCCTGACTTGCCTGAGATATTTGACGCAGACCTAGCAGTAAGTAAATTTTTCTTAGACTGACGCAATAGTTGAGGTGGAATAGAAGCTTTTACAGCCTCAACAATCATGTCCTCCAACTCTTCATCTGATGGTTGCTCTTGATTTGGTCGATCTGATGATTCTGAATCATTTTGTAAATCGTCTGTTTGATTCTTTCTATCTTGAGCTTGATCTTGATCATCCTGATTCCCTTCAGAATCATGATCGGTTTGATCCATCTCTGAGTTCATATGCATGCGCTTAGAGGGTGTGTATACCAAACGGGCGGCATCAATGACTTCATCTTGACCAACCTCGGCCAGCCCCCTTAATGCAGCTAGCGTTTTGGCCGTCTCTAGCGCAAATTGATTTGCCCTGAAAGAACTAACACCCAGGCTAAGCCCCGCTTTTG
>TBL_comb48_EPIDRAFT_1003645_pt1 | contig 10199 bp, 8 predicted proteins | sample TroBogEpilimnion_37_FD_10681 | JGI IMG/M metagenome (IMG submission 10681)
GGACCACCACCAATGACGAGGACATCAAATGATTTACTCATAGAGTCCTCGCTTACAGATCAAGTAAAAGACGTGAAGGATCTTCTAAAGCTTCCTTCATGGCAACTAAGCCAAGTACTGCCTCGCGACCATCAATAATGCGATGGTCATAAGAGAGCGCCAAGTAGTTAATTGGACGAATCACAATTTGGCCATCCTCAACAACAGCGCGATCTTTCGTCGCATGAATCCCCAAAATCGCGGATTGAGGAGGATTAATGATTGGCGTTGAAAGCATTGAACCAAACACACCCCCATTGGAGATCGAGAAAGTACCACCAGTAAGNTCTTCGATCGTCAATTTACCTTCGCGTGCCTTAGCACCAAACTCGGCGATCTTCTTCTCAATATCAGCCANATTCATTTGNTCGACATCACGCAAAATCGGCACAACCAAACCTCGTGGCGAGCTCACTGCGATACCAATATCAAAGTAACCGTGATACACAATGTCGTTGCCATCTACTGAAGCGTTCAATAAGGGNAACTTCTTCAANGCATGTGTAGCNGCCTTCACGAAAAAGGACATGAAGCCCAATTTCACACCATGGGTCTTTTCAAAGATGTCCTTGTATTTATTACGCATGGCAATCACCGGTGCCATATTGACTTCATTGAAGGTCGTCAAAATAGCGTTGTTGGCTTGGGACTCGAGTAAGCGCTCCGCAATACGGGCGCGCAAACGGGTCATGGGAACACGCTCTTCAGGACGATCACCCAAAGGAATCGACACTGCTGGCAAAGGGGCTACGCTAGATTTAGCGCCACCAGATACAGCATTAAGAACATCACCCTTAGTAATACGGCCATCACGACCAGAGCCTGCCACTTGGGCTGCACTCACGTTGTTTTCAGCCATTAACTTGGCTGCAGAAGGTGCTGCCGCAGGAGCAGTAGATGCAGGGGCGCTAGATGCGGCAGGCTTCGCAGCTGGTGCAGCAGCTTTTGCTGCCGCAGCTGGAGCAGCACTTGCAACCGCAGTGCTATCAATCTTGCCGATCAATTGCTCGGCAACGACTGTGCCGCCATCGCCAACCAAAACTTCCGTCAGCACTCCAGCAGACGGAGCAGGAACTTCCAGTACGACCTTATCGGTTTCAATTTCGATCAAGATTTCATCTTGCGCGACTGCTTCGCCGACTTTCTTTTTCCACTGCAATAAAGTTGCTTCCGCAACAGATTCAGAGAGCTGGGGGACTTTCACTTCGAATATGGCCATGATGATTCCTAGTGGTATGGGTTGAGATTATGTCGACGATTACTTCGTGATCACATAACCTTTAAGTTTGGCAAATGCTGCATTGATTAATGACTTCTGTTGTTCTTGATGGAGGTGCGCGTAGCCCACTGCAGGTGAGGCTGAAGCAGGACGTCCGGCATAAGATAACTTCATGCCTTCAGACATGTTCTCCAAAATATTGTGCTGAACAAAGAACCAAGCGCCTTGGTTTTGAGGCTCATCTTGACACCACACCACTTCAGCGAGATTGGGATACTTCTTTAACTCTGTTGTCAGGGCTTTGTGTGGGAATGGATAGAGTTGCTCCAAGCGAATAATCGCTACATCACCCATCTTCTTCTCAGTACGCTCTTTGGCTAAATCATAGTAGACCTTGCCGGAGCAGATCAAAAGACGTGTTACTTTTTGGGGATCAATGCTCTCATCACGTTCGGCAAGAACGGTATGAAACTTACCTTTAGTGAATTCAATTAATGGTGACGATGCTTCTTTATTACGTAGCAATGACTTGGGTGTCATCAGGATCAGCGGTTTACGGAACTGACGAATCATTTGGCGACGCAAGACATGGAAGATCTGTGCCGCAGTTGTTGGCTGAATCACCTGCATATTGGTGTCTGCACACAATTGCATAAAGCGCTCTAAACGGGCAGAAGAATGCTCAGGACCTTGGCCTTCATAACCGTGCGGCAGCATCATGACCAAACCATTGGCACGACCCCACTTCACTTCGCCAGAGGCGATAAATTGATCGATCACTACTTGTGCACCATTAGCAAAGTCACCAAATTGGGCTTCCCAAATGGTTAGGGTATTGGGTTCTGCTGAAGCAAAGCCGTACTCAAAACCGAGCACGGCCTCTTCGGACAGAATCGAGTCAATCACAACGAAAGGAGCCTGATCTTTGGTGACATGCTGAAGCGGAACATAAGTCCCGGTATCCCACTTCTCACGATTTTGGTTATGCAATACAGCATGACGGTGGGTGAAGGTACCGCGGCCACTATCTTCACCCGATAAGCGCACTGGATAACCACTCGCTACCAATGAGGCAAAGGCCATGTGTTCGCCCATACCCCAATCGACATTCACTTCACCGCGTCCCATAGCGGCACGGTCATTGAGAACCTTTTCCACTAATGGATGTACTTTGAAATCCGTTGGATTTGCAGAAATCTTTTCTGCTAAACGCTTCCACTCTGCTAGAGGAATCGCAGTATCAGCTTCGTCAGTCCATTTCTTATTCAGGAATGGCGACCAATCCACTGCATATTTACCAACAAAGTTACTCAAAATAGGGTCGGAAGTTTGCTTACCCTCATCCATTGCAGCGCGATACTCTTTGACCATGAGATCGCCAGTACCAGCAGTGAGAACACCTTGGGCTTCTAATTTATCTGCGTATAACTTGCGAGTACCGGGGTGATCGCCGATGATTTTGTACATCAAGGGCTGGGTCATTGCAGGCGAATCTTGCTCGTTATGACCAAGTTTGCGAAAGCAAACAATATCAATTGCCACATCTTTATGAAATTGAGTCCGGAAGTCTAGTGCCAACTTCGTTGCTAGCACGACTGCTTCAGGATCATCACCATTGACATGCAAAACTGGCGCATCGATCACTTTCATAATGTCGGTGCAATAGAGGCTTGAGCGTAAATCGCGTGGGTCAGAGGTTGTAAATCCAATCTGATTATTGATCACGATATGCACTGTGCCGCCTGTGGAATAGCCACGCACTTCAGCCATCGCGAGCGTCTCTTGCACTACACCCTGTCCTGCTACCGCAGCATCACCGTGAACCAGTACTGGCAATACTTGTTTGCCTTGTAGGTCGCCACGACGCTCCATACGTGCCCGAGCCGAGCCCTCTACTACAGGGTTAACGATTTCTAAATGGGAAGGATTAAAAGCTAAAGATAAGTGGACAGGACCACTCGGTGTTGAGATGTCGCTTGAAAAACCCTGATGGTATTTGACATCACCAGAAGGCAGATTTTCTGGGCTGGTGTGCTCAAACTCAGCAAAGAGATCTTTTGGCATCTTGCCCAGCACATTGACCAAGACATTCAGACGTCCACGATGGGCCATACCAATCACAATCTCTTGCACGCCCTCTGCACCCGCCTGACGAATCAATTGATCCATACAAGGAATAAAGCTGTCTCCACCTTCCAGTGAAAACCGTTTCTGTCCGACATATTTTGCGGAGAGATAGCGCTCTAAACCTTCTGCTGCAGTTAAGCGATCCAAGATTTGGCGCTTTTCATCCACATTAAATTGAGGAGCCGAACGAATCGACTCCAACTGTTCTTGCCACCACTTCTTGATTTTTTGATCGGCAATGAACATGAACTCGACACCGATAGTGCCGCAGTAGGTTTCACGCAAGGCCTGCAACAAGTTGCGTAAAGTCATTTCTGGCTTGCCGAAGAAGGTATTGCTAGTATTGAAGACGATATCCATATCGCCATCAGTAAAGCCATAAAACGCAGGATCTAATTCTGGGATATCGGGACGCTCAGAACGCTTTAATGGATCTAAGTCCGCCCAACGGTTACCCACATTTCGATAGGCAGCAATCAGCTGTTGAACAGCGACACGCTTACGACCCATCTCGGAGTCGGCTGAATCGGAAACCGTTCTAATCGGACCTTGCTTAGCACGCTCGGCAAAGGAGGCCACGATGGGTGCATGAGCAATATCCTTCATGGATGAGCCATCCACGGCGGGCACTTGCTTCACGCTGTCAAAATAATTTCGCCAGTGATCCTCAACAGAGCCGGGATCTAGCAAATATGATTCATAGAGTTCTTCTACATAGGGGGCATTTCCCCCGAAGAGATACGAGCTCTCTCTCTGGTCCTGCATCATGATGCTCACCTTTCATCGGGTTTCCCGAATAAAAACTGTGGTTATAACCATCCGTTTTCTGGCTTCACCAGTCCACGAATTGATCTGTGCAATTACTGTTACTACAGTAGTAATTTAACACGATTGACCGCCTAAACACTAGGGCCTTTCCCTATTTCCTGCTGATGAATCAGAACTTTCCTACTTGCTATTCAAGCGTGGATGACAGATTCAAATGAAATTGATTTTTATTCTTTAAATCTTTAAATCACACCTTAGATGAAGGAAATATGAAAGAAATCACCCCTGGAATGGAATACCTCAGCACCCGTCAAAGCGCAAAAGTTCTTCAAGTATCGCTGGGCACAGTCCAAAAAATGGTGGAATTAGGAGAATTAATTGCCTGGAAAACCCGGGGCGGCCATCGTCGTATTTTGGCAAGCTCGCTTGAGCAGCAGCTTCAGCGCCGAAAACGGGCCATGCGGCAAAAGTCCACCCAGAAGTGCATCGCAATGGGTATTTTTAGACGAACTGAAAATAGTCTAGAACTCTTAGAGGCTCTGCAGACCTGGCAGCTTAAGGTGGAGATGGAGATTTCAATCGATAGCCTAGAGGGGTTGATGAAATCCGTCTCCCTGGCGCCTGACCTGATCTTTTTAGATGCTTTGATACCCCCGGTAGAGCAAGTTCACCTTATTCACTACCTCAGTAAAAACAAAGATACCCAACGCACCCCGATTTTGGTCGATGAGGGATTTATCAAGCTGCACCCCGGGGTGATGAGCCTAGCCGAAGAAAATGTCAGCGCCAGTTCATCGCTTCATCCAAAAGATGCTCAAGACCTACAAAAAGAACTGGAGAATGGATTAATAGAGCAGAACCCTCTGATTGTTCCTTATCCAGCGACTGACGGGGATGTTGATAATACTTTTGCTAATAAATCGAGGCTGGAATGCTTAGAAACGATATTTATGGAGGCTTTAGCAAGAAAATGCCACTAAAACTGCTATACCTCTAAGGAATCCAATAAAAAAGCCATCAACCTCAGGGGCGATGGCTTTTATCTACTAAATTATCAATTAAATGATTTAATTCAGGTACTTATATGAGATAGCTCGAGCGATCTCTACCTTCGATCCACTTGGGAGCCTTACCCCTGCCGGTCCAAGTTTCTCCATTAACTGGATTGCGATATTTTGGGGCTACCTTGCCACCACTTTTGGGGCCAGAACCCGCTTTTCGACTAAATAGATCGGATGCGCTGAGGTGGTACTGATCAATAATGGCTTTCGCTTTGGCTATCCCGTCTGCTTTTTCTCGGGCTATGGCTTCTTTGATTTGCTTATCTAATTGCTCGCGTTGAGCTAATAACTCTTTATAAGAGGACATATTGATGGCTTTCCAGTTAATAAATAGGAAGCCACATTATAAGTTAATTAACTAAATAATCAATTATTAGGGTTTATCGATTTAACCAATACAACTAATATGGTTTTATATTAATAATATATATTATTAATATTATAGATATTACATATTTAATATCTGGCTCTAATACCTACTCTACTTGGCTCTGAGCATAAAGCTGCCACTACTTTTGGCAGTAATCTCACCAGCAGCATTGATGACAACCGCTTCGCAGTATTGAATGGATTTGCCAGACTTCAGAACAGTGCCCTCTACCATGAGCTTTCCACGACTTGGGCGTAGAAAGCTGGTTGTCATATCGACAGTGGTGGCCCCGAGCGGATGATTAAAGGTGCTACGGGCTGCCGCAGACATTGCAAAATCCAAAATGGCCATGATTACCCCGCCCTGAGCAACCTGGAAACTATTGAGGTGCTCGGGTTTGAGGTCTAAGCTAATCAGCGCCTTGCCTTCTTTGGCATATTCAGGAACCACGCCTAAATGGGCTAGAAAAGGAATGTCCAAGCCAAAGTAATCTACTGAAGGGATGGAAGTGTGAGATGAATTGCTTGTGCTCATTGCGTGTGTCTTTGGAAAGTCGGCCTAGAAATGTGGTCGGGGCGAGAGGATTTGAACCTCCGACCACTTGCACCCCATGCAAGTACGCTACCAGGCTGCGCTACGCCCCGACGAAAGACAAAATTGTATCAGTTCAGAATTTTTTGAAATGGGGCTTATTTAGCCAGAATCTGCAAAACAGCCTGTAATTCTTCGCGGAGTTGCAATTCACCGCGTGCTTCTTCTAAGCGATTGCGAGCACCACTGATCGTAAAGCCCTCTTCGTACAAGAGTGCACGAATTCTGCGAATCAGGACAACCTCATGGTGCTGGTAGTAGCGACGATTACCACGGCGCTTTTGAGGGCTCAATTGCGAGAACTCTTGCTCCCAATAGCGCAAGACGTGTGAACGCACTCCACACAAGTCTGCCACTTCTCCGATTGTGAAATACCGCTTAGCAGGAATCGGAGGTAGCTGAGCGCTGGTTAGCGTTGCGCCGCCGGCGCTAGCATCAAACTCTGTTTTCTCGAGCATGCGACTCCACTACATCCTTAAGCTTTTGACTGGCATGAAAGGTTACTACCCGGCGAGCTGCGATCGGAATCATCTGACCAGTCTTTGGATTGCGCCCTGGGCGTGCAGACTTATTGCGAAGTTGAAAGTTGCCAAATCCCGAAATTTTGACCTCTACACCGGTTTCAAGGGACTGACCAATGCGATCGAAAAAGGCATCAATCATATCTTTTGCTTCACGCTTATTCAGACCAACCTGATCAAATAAGGCTTCAGAGAGCTCATTCTTGGTAACGGTATCGTTGCTATTTACACTGTTCATTGCAAGATTCTTTCGCAATACTTTTATTAAATTTTCTCAGAACTTGTAATACTAAACCTAGCGCAAGCGCGCAGCACAATTTTTTTCTAGGGCGGTCAATAAACCACTCATCACGCCCTCAATTTGTGCATCCTGCAATGTATCCTCAGGATTAAACAATGTGACACGGAATGCTAAGCTCTTTTCATCTTCTGCCATCGATGCAGATCCTGCTTTAGGGCGGAACTCATCAAATAGTTCAATTGATCTAACAAAATGGGCTTTGCTTGCATGCATTGCATCCAGCAATACTTGGGCTGCAATGTTTTGCTTCACCACAACCGCTAGATCGCGTTGTACCGCAGGAAATTTACTCAGCTCTTCTGGTTGTGGCAGGCCGATATTACGTAAGGGCTCCAAATCAAGCTCGAATAAGATCGGTGCTTGCGGCAGCTCATAAGACTGTTGTAAACCTGGATGTAATTCGCCGATCCAGCCCAGTTTGACAAGGCCCTCAGGGGTTTTCATCATGACTTGTGCAGAGCGTCCTGGATGCAAGGCAGACTGCTGTGCAGCTTCAGTTATCAGATGCAGAGGGTCAAACACCCGCTCAAGATCACCCTTCACATCGAAGAAATCCACTAAGCGATTTGTATTAGCCCACTGCTCAGGAACAAAACTGCCATAAGCTAAACCGCCGATGCGCTGTGGCTGATCAAAACCGGCTACTTTGCCAGGCTGCTCAGTCACACCTGTATCTCGCCTGAATACCCTGCCCGTCTCAAATAAGCGCACTCGGGTTGCACCTCGGTTGAGATTGGCTTTGAGGTTATTGAGTAAGCCGCCCCATAAATTACTGCGCATCACGCCGTATTGGCTTGCGATAGGGTTAAGTACTTTAATCAGGTTGGCATCACCTGCACCTCCCAGACGCTTTTCACTATCTGCATCAATGAAGCCAAAATTCACTGCCTCTTGATAACCCTGTAGAGCGAAGCGCTGACGCAATAAATGCACTGCTCTCTTTGCCTCAGGCTTGGCACTCATTTTTAAGCTAGCAACCGGTGGATGGTCAGGGATGTTCTCAAAACCATACATACGCGCAACTTCTTCAATCAAGTCTTCTTCGATCGCGATATCAAAGCGATAGCTCGGGGGCATCACAATGAAGACATCATTCTCNAGCTTAAAGTCAAAGTTCAGGCCTTTAAATACTTCGCTCACAATTTGAGTCGTCAAAGGTATGCCAATCACCTTGCTAGCTCTGTCTAGGCGCATCGTGACGGGCTTGCGCTCAGGTGTAGCTAAAACTTGATCATCGATAGGGCCGGCTTTTCCACCGCATACCTGAATAATCAGAGCAGATAAGTACTCGAGACAATCGACAGTCGCTTGAGGATCAACGCCACGTTCAAAGCGATGGGCAGCGTCGGTACTAAAGTTAAAGCGACGGGCACGGCCCTGAATAGCGTTAGGCTGCCAATAAGCTGCTTCTACATAGATGTTTGTAGTGTCATCGCTGACAGCACAATGATTACCGCCCATGATGCCGGCTAAAGCTACTGGGCCATTTTGATCAGCCACTACACCAACAGGGAGTGCTTTGGGGTTATTTGGTTCCGTCAACTGCACAGTCTGACCATTGAGAAGTGCTAATTGTTCACCCGCTTTAGCCCAACGCACAATGATGTCGCCAGTGACTTTATCCAAATCAAATACATGACTGGGCTGACCCATCTCCAGCATCACGTAATTGGAGAGGTCTACTAAAGCAGAAATACTTCTTTGACCCGCTCTGGCCAAGCGTTGCACGATCCAATCCGGTGTTTTGGCTTTTGCATTGACACCGTGAATCACACGACCAGCAAAGCGGCCACACAGGTCTGTATTTGTAACGGTAACTTGACGCTGTTCTTGAATGGATACAGGTACAGCTTTCCACTCAGGCTTTTTGAGGCTAGCCCCGGTAATCGCTGAAACTTCTCTAGCCATACCAACTAAAGATAAGCAGTCCGCTTTGTTGGGGGTGAGCTTAATAACAAAAATCTGATCGTCTAGATCAAGATATTGACGAATATCTTTGCCTACGGGAGCGTCAAAAGGCAACTCTAGAATGCCTTCGTGATCGTCGCCTAAGCCAATCTCTTTACCAGAGCACAACATGCCTTGGCTTTCAACGCCGCGTAACTTGCCGACTTTAATCTGAAATGGTTTACCGCCAGCTTCTGCAGGGGGTAGTTGCGCTCCAACTAAGGCACAGGGAATTTTGATACCAGCACGCGCATTGGGAGCGCCGCAAACGATTTGTAACTCTTGACCAGTACCAGCGTTCACTTTACAGACTCTTAAGCGATCTGCATCTGGGTGTTGCTCGGCTGACAAAATCTCGGCAACTACGATCTGGGTGAATGCAGGTGCAACAGAGTGCTGCTCTTCCACTTCAAGACCAGCCATAGTCATAGCATGGCCTAAGGCTGCGCTATCAAGCTCAGGGTTGACGTATTGTCTTAACCAGGATTCAGAAAATTGCATACTGTGTCCTGTCCTTAAGCGGGGAACTGTTCTAGAAAACGCAAATCGTTTTCAAAGAAGAGGCGTAAGTCATCAATGCCATAACGCAACATCGTTAGGCGTTCTAAGCCAGAGCCAAAAGCAAAGCCGGTATAACGCTCGGGATCAATACCCATATTACGCAATACATTAGGATGCACTTGCCCTGCTCCAGAAATCTCCAACCAGCGTCCTGCTAACTTGCCTGCACCAAAGGCCATATCGATTTCTGCTGAAGGCTCGGTAAAGGGGAAATAGGAAGGACGAAAACGGACTTGTAATGCATTCGTTTCAAAGAAGGTTCTCAAGAAATCGGTATAGACGCCTTTGAGATCAGCAAAAGAAACGCTCTCTGCAATCCATAAGCCTTCAACCTGATGAAACATCGGGGAATGGGTTGCATCACTATCAACGCGATAGGTTCTACCAGGAGCAATGACCTTGATGGGTGGCATGACCTTGTCATTGGCATAGCGTTTGACATGCTCACTAGCGTAACGAACTTGAATTGGGCTGGTATGGGTGCGCAATAGCAGAGGTTTGCCTTGCTCATCCTGACCATCGATATAAAAAGTATCTTGCATCGAACGAGCAGGATGATTCTCTGGACTATTTAATGCAGTGAAATTAAACCAATCGGTTTCAATTTCAGGGCCATCTGCTACATCAAAGCCAATCGAGCGGAAGATCTCTTCAACACGCTCCCAAGTCCGCATCACAGGATGCAAACTTCCAA
>TBL_comb48_EPIDRAFT_1003650_pt1 | contig 10192 bp, 6 predicted proteins | sample TroBogEpilimnion_37_FD_10681 | JGI IMG/M metagenome (IMG submission 10681)
CTTGACCGCCGTCGTCACCACCAATTCCGTGAGCAGCGGCTCCGCCGTGCAGGTGGCCACAGTCATCCCGGTCGTCACTTCCAGCACGGCGTCCATCCAGACCACGGACACCACAGTGACGATCAACGGCTTTGGCTTTGACGCCAGCAACCTCAACAACTCGGTGGCGCTCAACCTCGGCGCAACCGTCAGTTCGATCACCTCAACCCCAACGCAGATCGTCGTCACCTTTGGCACCAAGCCAACGGTGGGCAACCTCACGGCCGTCGTCACTTCCAACAGCCAGAGCAGCGGCACTGCCGTCCAGGTGGCCACGGTCAGCACGCTCACGATCACATCGAGCACGGCCAACTTGGTGCAGAGTTCCACGACCCTCACCATTGCAGGTACGGGTTTCTCGACAACTTTGGGCAGCAACACTGTGACCTTCAACAATGGGGCTGTCGGCCATGTCACAGGTGCCACGACGACATCGCTCACCGTGACGTTCGACACCAAGGCTACCTCCCTTGGCGCACTCAATGCCACGGTTTCCGTCACGGGTGTGGGCAGCACCGGACCGACCCAGGTCGCGACCGTGGTCGCAGGCGCGGCCGCCAAGCTGGCCGTGATCACGCAGCCTTCTAACACTGCCTCAGGCACAGCCATCTCTCCCTCAGTGACGGTGCAGATTCAGGACGCCAATGGCTTCCTCACCACCAACACGTCAAGCGTGACGATGGCCATTGGCACCAACCCAAGTAGCGGTACTCTTTCCGGCACCTTGACCGTCGCGGCAGTAGCGGGCACAGCGACCTTCAGCACACTCAATATCGACAAGGTAGGCACGGGCTACACCCTGAGCGCCACCTCCGGGGGGCTCACCGACTCCTTCAATCTCAATGGAGTGCTCCCTCCTCTCGCTCCTTACGCCGGCACCTTCCTCGGCCCAGGTCCGCTGCTCGGAGACACCCCCACCCGGACAACCGGTACCACCACCGCGTCCATCAGTGGCAATCGCAATCTGGATGTGAGTTTGTATGTCAGCACCTTCGGCACCTATTTGGCGCTGCCGGTGACCAAGAAACTCGATGTCATGCTCGAAGGTGGTGGCGTGTTGGCAATTGCCAGCGGCAGCTACACTTATGAAAGCACAGTGACGGTGCCCGGCGTGGGCACGCAGGTTTCACACGGTGGCAAGAACAGCACCCGCCTGCTGCCTGGCGTCTTTTCCAGCGTAGGTCTGGCCTGGCATCTGACCGACCAGTTCAGCCTGCAAACTTCGGTGCGCTACCAGTTCATGCGCCAGTTCAGCCTCATGGCCAACGGCTCCCACGCCAATCTCAGCTTTGACTCGGCCTTGGTGCTCTCCATCGGTGCCATGTACCGGTTCTGAAGTCTTTTTTCAAGGAGGTGCTTGGAAATGCACCATGTCAGGTGCCTATTCTGGGCATGAAGTTTGCTCTCCCGTTCACTGCCCTTTTTTCGGCCTGTTCCGCTCTCTCCGCCGTCGAGCATGACATCGTCATCTACGGCGGCACCTGCTCCGCCGTCATCGCCGCTGTGCAGGCCAAAAAGATGGGTAAGTCCGTCATCGTCGTCTCGCCTGACAAACATCTCGGCGGCCTGACCAGCGGCGGCCTCGGTTTCACCGACACCGGCAACAAAGCTGTCATCGGCGGCCTCGCCCGGGACTTTTACCATCGCATCTGGCTGCACTACGACCAGGACTCCGCCTGGGTGCAGCAGAAGAAATCCGAGTACGGCGGCAAAGGCCAAGGCACCCCCGCCGTGGACGGCGAAAACCGCACCATGTGGATATTCGAGCCCCATGCTGCAGAGCAGGTGTTTGAAGATTACGTCAAGGAGTTCGGCCTCGAAGTCGTGCGCGATGAGTGGCTCGACCGCGTCAAAGGTGTGAAAAAAGACGGCGACAAAATCACCGCCATCAACACCCTCAGCGGTAAGACCTACACTGGGAAAATGTTCATCGACGCCACCTACGAGGGCGATCTCATGGCCGCAGCAGGCGTGGACTACCACGTGGGCCGCGAGGCGACTTCCGTGTACAACGAAAAGTGGAATGGCATCCAGGTCGGCGTGCTGCACCACCGTCACCACTTCGGCGCAGTCAAGGAGCCCATCAGCCCCTATAAGGTGCCGGGCGATCCCAAGAGCGGCGTGCTCCCACGCGTGAGCACCGAGCCTCCCGGTGAGTTCGGCGCGGGCGACAAGCGCGTGCAGGCCTACTGCTTCCGCTCCTGCTATACCAATGACCCCGGCAACCGCATCCCGTTTCCCAAACCGGACGGCTACGATGCAGGCCAGTATGAAATCCTGCTGCGCGTGCTAAACACCGGCTGGGGCGAGTTCTTCGAGAAATTCGACCCCATCCCCAACCACAAGACCGACACCAACAACCACGGTCCCTTCAGCTTCGACAACATCGGCTACAACTTCGACTACCCCGAAGGCAGCTATGAAAAGCGTCGCGCGATCATCGCCGAGCACCGGCAGTATCAGCAGGGCCTGCTGTGGTTCGTGGCCAACGACCCACGCGTGCCCAAGAAGGTGCAGGAGGAACTGCGCACCTGGGGCCTGCCTAAGGATGAATTCAGAGACAACGGCAACTGGAGCCATCAGCTCTACATCCGCGAAGCACGCCGCATGATCGGCAGCTACGTCATGACCGAAAACGAACTCCTCAAAAAGCGCCCCACGCCCGACAGCATCGGCATGGGCAGCTACGGCATCGACTCCCACAACATCCAGCGCTACATCACCCCGGAAGGATTTGTGCAAAACGAAGGCGACATCGGCGTGGCCACCAAAGGCCCCTATGAGATCGCCTACGGCTCTCTGGTGCCCAAAGCTGGGCAGGGGAGCAATCTCCTCGTCCCCGTCGCCATGTCCGCCAGCCACATCGCTTACGGCAGCATCCGCATGGAGCCTGTCTTCATGATCCTCGGCCAGAGCGCCGCCACCGCAGCCGTCCTCGCCATCGACGCCAGCATCCCCGTCCAAAGCGTGCCTTATGACAAACTCAAGGCACAGATTCTCCAAGACGGCCAAATCCTGCACTACGACGGCCCGAAATCTTCCAACGGCGTCGATCCCAAATCACTCAAGGGCATCGTCCTCGATGACACGGATGCCAAACTGACCGGTGTGTGGTCAGAAAGCAGCGCAGCGAAAACCTTCATCGGCGACGGCTACACCCACGACGGCAATGCCAAAGATGGCAAAGCCAGCGCGCGCTTCGAGACCAAGCTGCCCAAGTCCGGCAAGTACCGCGTCTTCCTCGCATCCCCGCCCAACAGCAACCGCGCCTCAAATGCCCCCGTCGAAGTCGTCCACGCCAGCGGTTCGCAGCACCTGAAACTCAACCTGAAAGAGCCCCAGCCCGCCGACGGACTATACTGGCTCGACCTCGGCACCTTCGACTTCACCGCTGACCAACCCGCCGCCGTCATCATCACCAACGCCAGCACCGACGGTTACGTCGTCATCGACGGCGTCCGCTGGCTGCCGGTGGAGGATTGATGCCATGGATAAGAATGTGCTACTTCGACGTTATCATTGGGTTCTTGGCCTCTTCATCACCGGCCTAGTCCTGAGCGGACTCACGGCATTTCCCTTGCTGAATGAATTGCGGCTGCTGGCATCATGGCTGGGCATCAAAAGCCATGATGCCTATCAGCAGCACGGCGGCCTGTACTTCTGGCTCGGCTATGTCTGGCATGGGTTGGAAGTAACGCAGGCTCAGTTTCCTTTCATTGCCTACGGCACGGACTGGCTGGCATTCGGGCATCTGATGATCGCAGTTTTCTTCATCGGGCCGTGGCGTGATCCGGTGGCCAATGCCTGGGTGCTAAAGGTGGGTTTGCTGGCCTGTGCCGGGGTTTTTCCCCTGGCATTGATTTGTGGTGAAGTGCGAGGCATCCCCCTTACCTGGAGGCTGGTGGACTGTTCGTTTGGCTTTTTCGGAGCCCTGCCACTGCTTTACTGCCAAAAGCTTGCACACCAAATCTCCGCACGAACTTCACGCAGTTCGTAATTTCCGCTCTTGCCGGGGCGTATCCTACCCGACCCCATCCATTGTCATGTCCACCATCCGTCTCTTGATCCTCCTCACCGCAGCCTGTGCCACTAGCGCTTTTGCTGCGTACCCCACCTTTACCAGCACTGTCCCCAATGGCGGCCAGCGTGGCACCGATGTGAAATTGACCGTTACGGGTACCAGGCTGACTGACTTCGAGAGCTTGATCTTCTTCTCGCCCGGCTTCACCCAGAAGAGCGTGGACAAGGTGGAGGCCAACAAGGTGCAGCTCACCATCGGCATCGCGCCGGATGTGCCTCCAGGCAATCACCTGATGCGTATCCGCACCAAGTCCGGCATCTCGCACGCCCGCCAGTTCTTCGTCGGCATCTTCCCCAACGTGGAAGAAAAAGAGCCCAACAGCGACTTCGAGACGCCGCAGGTCATCCAGTTGAATCAAACGGTGGAAGGCGTCGTGCAAAACGAAGACGTGGACTACTACCGAGTCAGCCTGAAAAAAGGCCAGCGCCTCTCCGTCGAGGTGGACGGCCTGCGCCTCGGCTACACCGTGTTTGACCCCTTCCTGGCCATCATCGACAAGAACCGCTTTGAAAAAGTGATCTCGGATGACACCATCCTGCATCGCCAGGACGGCTACTGCTCCTACGTGGCGGAAGAGGATGGCGACTACACCATCATGATCCGCGAGTCCTCTTATCGCGGCAGTGGCAACTCCTACTACCGCCTCCACGTCGGCAGCTTCCGTCGTCCTGATGTGGTGTATCCCGCCGGTGGTAAAATCGGCTCCAAGACCAAGGTGCGCTTCATCGAGCGCGACGGCTCCTTCGAAGAAGAAGTTCAACTTCCATCCGAAGTCGATCCTGACTTCATGCTGTTCTCCAAATCCCAAGAACCCGCGCCCTCTGGCAATCCCTTCCATCTCGTCAACTATGACAACGCTTTCGAAGTCGAGCCTAATGACGAGCAAGCCAAGGCCACTCCTGCCCCCACGGAGCCAATCGCTCTGAATGGAATCATCGAGAAACCCGGCGATGTCGATTTCTTCAAGGTGCCCCTCAAGAAAGGCATGACCCTGGAAGTACAAGCCTTTGCCCAGAGTATCGGCTCCCCGCTGGATTCCGTGGTGAACATTTACAACGAAAAAGGTGGCAGCATCAGCGGCAATGATGACGGTGGTGGTCGCCGTCGTCTCGACAGCAAGTTCAAAATCGCCATTCCTGCTGACGGCGACTACTTCGTGCGTGTGACCGACCATCTCGAACGCGGCGGCCCTGGCTACGTCTATCGCCTCGAACTCATCGCCGCCGAGCCGGAGGTTTTCTTTGCTTCCCCGCAGTATTCCGTGAATGACAACGACTACCGCCAGTTCATNCCCGTGCCCAAAGGTGGCCGCTATGCCACCCTCGTCAACGTCACCCGCAGCAACGTCTCCGGCGACTTCAAGTTTGAGGTCCAGAACATGCCCAAGGGCGTGAAGCTGCTTACCGAACTCGCTCCGAAAGATCTTGGCAGTGTGCCGCTTCTCTTTGAAGCCGCCCCCGATGCCCCGCTCGGCCATCAGGTCGTGCCGATCTATCTCAACGCCGTCGATCCAAACACCAAGTCACGCGGCAAACTGCGCCAGGAGTTCGACATCGTGCGCAGTGGCAACACCGTTTATTACACCCAGGTCGAAGACCGCCTGCCCGTCGCCGTTGTGGAAGAGGCTCCCTATTCCCTCGAAATTGTTAAGCCCCTCGTCCCGCTGGTGAACAGCGGCATCTTGGATCTGAAGGTCGTCTCCAAGCGCAAGGAAGGCTTCAAGGCCCCGATCCGCGTCCTCATGGTCTGGAAGCCCAACGGCGTCAGTGTCCTCGGGGAGCAGACCATCGCCGAAGGTCAGAACGAGTGCGTTTTCCAGCTTGATGCCAATGCTGGCGTGCCTGCCGGTTCCTGGAATTTCACCGTCCTGGGCGAGGCCGATGCTGGCAATGGCCGCATCTATAATGCATCTCCGTTCATGGCCGTCACCACCGCCCCCGCCTACATCACTGCGCCCGCCATTCCCCTCGTCGCAGTGGAGCAGGGCAAGGAGGCCTTCATGGTCGCCAAGCTGGAACAACTGCTGCCCTTTGACGGCGAGGCCACTGCCCAAGTGCTCGGCGTTCCGGACACCATCCCGATCGAACCCGCCAAGATCACCAAGGATACCAAGGAAGTGGCTTTCAAAGTGAAGACCGACAGCAAGTCGCCCATCGGCAAGCAGGCCAATCTGTTTGTCCGTGTCGATGTTCCCGTCAAAGGCACCAACGCCACCACAATCCATCGCATCGCGCTGGGTTCCATCCTGCGTATCGACGCCCCGCGCAAGGTCGTCGCTCCGCCACCCGCCGCCCCTGTTGTCGCCGCCAACAAGCCCAAGGAAGAGCCCAAGCCCGCCGCCCCCGCAGCGCCAAAGGTTCTCTCCCGTTTGGAGCAGCTTCGCATGGAAGCTTCAGGTGCCAAGAAGTAAGCGGACCGCCATACGCCCATAGTCCAAGGCGTGAGGGGCTCCTGCCCCCATTGGACTGTAGTTGCGCAGCGAGGAACGAACATAGCCACCGCTTTCGACGGACAGGGTGGATCGCGTGTGCCTGGAAGTGCTCGAAGGTGGCAGCAGGTGGGGCTTCGAGAGTTGGTCAGCTCACGCAAGCCACAAGACGTTCGAAAGCGGCAGCTTCACCCTTTCAGGGTTTCGCAGAGGCACTCCAAATGATCGGGAACTTTAGCTCCCTCTGGAAAGCACGGAGCTTCCCAGCATATACAAAGCTCAATAATACTTTGTAACACCTCAAATCATCACGCAGTCGAGGAAGTCTGCGACAAACTCATTCTTCGGATGTTCGCGGAGCTGTTGGGGGGACCCAATCTGTTGGATGTCCCCCTCGTGCAGAACGACGACGCGGTCGGCCAGTTCGAAGGCTTCGTCTTGATCGTGGGTGACGAAGAGCGTCGTGACTTTAGTCTCGTTATGAAACTGGCGCAGCCATTTGCGCAGGGTTTTGCGCACTTTGGCATCAAGCGCACCGAAGGGTTCATCGAGCAAGAGCACCTGTGGGCCGACGGCGAGGGCGCGGGCGAGCGCGACGCGCTGCTTCTGGCCACCGCTGAGCTGCGAGGGGTAACGTGAGCCGTAGCCTTCGAGCGCGATGCGGCGGAGCAATTCAGTGACGGCTTTGTCGATGTCCTCGCGGTCGGGCCGCGTGGCGCGGGGCATGACACGGAGACCAAAGGCGATGTTTTCTGCGACGGTCATGTGATTGAAGAGCGCGTAGTTCTGGAAGACGAAGCCGGCCTTGCGCTCATACGCGCTGCGGTTGGTGACGTCGATGCCATGAAACTCGATGCTGCCTGTGCCTGCGTCGGCAAATTCAAGCCCGGCGATGATGCGCAGCAGCGTGGTCTTGCCGCTGCCGCTGGGGCCCAGCAGGGCCACGAGTTCACCGGTACCGACTTCGAGATCGACGTTTTTCAGTGCGTTGAAGCTGCCAAAGGTTTTGGAGATGTGGTGAATGTGGATGCTCATGCTGCTCCTCGCTGGGTGGTCGTCAGAGTTTTCAAAATCAGGGTCACCAGCGCCAGCAGGGCCAGCACGGAGGCAACGGCAAAGGCGGGGACGAACTGGTATTCGTTGTATAAAACTTCGATGTGCAGTGGCACGGTGTTGGTCTTGTTGCGGATGTGGCCGCTGACGACGGATACGGCACCGAACTCGCCCATGCTGCGGGCGTTGCACAGGATGATGCCATAGAGCAGTCCCCATTTGATCTTCGGCAGGGTGACGCGCCAAAACATCTGGAAGCCGTTCGCGCCGAGCGTCATGGCGGCCTCTTCTTCGGCCTGGCCCTGCGCCTCCATCTGCGGGGCGAGGATGCGAGCCACGAAGGTGAAGGTGACGAAGATGGTGCTCAGTACGATGCCGGGCAGAGCGAAGATGATCTTGATGCCGTACTCCTTGAGCGCCGGGCCAAACAAGCCCTGAGCACCGAAGAGCAGCACATAGATCATGCCCGCAATGACAGGTGAAACCCACAGCGGCAGCTCGATGAGTGAGGTGAGGAAACGTTTGCCGCGAAACTGAAAACGCGAGACGCACCACGCCGCCGCGAGTCCAAACAGCGTGTTCAGCGGCACGGTGATGGCGGCCACTTTCAGGGTGAGCCAGATGGCGTGCATGGTGGCCCCATCATCGAAGGCCTCCATAAAACCTTCCCAGCCTTTGCGAAACGCCTCCTGAAAGATGATGATGAGTGGCAGCACAAACATGAGGCTCATGAAGCCCACGGCAGCACCGATGATCAGCACACGCGAGAGAAGAGAATCCGAGGTCGCGCGGCGCGGCCGGTGGGTGCTTTTGGGATGGATGTCGATGATGGCGGCCATGTTTAGAATGACGAATGACTGGAATGTGGCGTCTGGTAGTGATGTATCGGGATTAGCTTCGTCATTATCTTCCCGTGCGCTTACGGCTCCACTGCGCCAGTAGGTTGGACAGCACTAGAATGGTGAAGGAAGCGGCTAGCATGACGACGCCGATGGTGGCGGCACCGCTGTAGTCGTACTCTTCGAGGCGCATGGTGATGAGCAGCGGAGCGATCTCGGTTTTGAACGGCAGATTGCCGGAGATGAAAACGACGCTGCCATACTCGCCGACCGCACGACCAAACGCGAGCGTCATGCCCGCTAGGGTGGAGGGCAGCAAAGCAGGAAATACCACGCGCGTGAGCGTCTGCCAGCGGTTCGCCCCGAGGCAGGCGGCGGCTTCTTCGACATCCATGGAGAGATCGGCGATGACGGGCTGCAAGGTGCGCACGACAAAGGGAAACCCGACGAACGTCAGCGCGATGGTGATGCCGAGTGGGGCGTAGGCCGCTTTGATGTCATGCTGCGCCAGCCATGCGCCGATCCAGCCGTTCGGCGCATAGAGGGTGACGAGGGCGATGCCTGCGACGGCGGTGGGCAATGCGAAGGGGAGATCGACCATGGCATCCAGCAGACGGCGACCTGGAAAGGAGTAGCGCTCCAGCGCCCACGCGGTCAGCAAGCCAAACACTCCATTCACCAGCGCAGCGGCAAAGGCGGTGCTAAAGCTGAGCTTCAGCGATGCGATGACGCGTGCTTGCGTGAGCGTGGCCAGCATGTGCTCCCAGCCGCCGCTCGTGGCCTTCCACACCAGCATGGACAGCGGGAAGAGCACCAGGAGGCTCAAGTAGGTGATGGTAAAGCCGAGCGAGAGCTTAAAGCCGGGCAGGATGTGACGTGGTCGTGACAAGAGCTTGAGTGAGCAGGTTTTGAAGGAGCGCGATATTTAGCGAGAATGCGCTTCACGCAAGTGAAGCGCATCAATCAAAGCTGGGCGGCGTGCGGTATGATTACTTTCCTTGATAAATCTGGTCAAAGATGCCGCCGTCGTCGAAGTGCTTCTTCTGCGCCTTGCCCCAGCCGCCGAAGTCACTGTCGATCGTGACGAGGTTCAGCTTCGGGAATCGGGCGCTGTATTTGGCAGCAGCGGCGGCATCACGCGGGCGGTAGTAGTTTTTGCCAATGATGTCCTGCGCCTCGGGGGTGTAGAGGTATTCGAGGTAGGCTTTGGCGACTTCAGCGGTGCCTTTTTTCTCGGCGTTCTTGTCCACCACAGCCACCGTCGGCTCGGCAAGGATGCTGAGGGATGGTACGATGATTTTCGTCTGGCCGGGGAACTCGCGCTGGATGAGCCAGGCCTCATTTTCCCAGGAGAGGAAGACATCGCCGATGCCACGCTGCGCAAAGGTGGTGGTGGCGGCTCGTGCGCCGGTGTCCAGCACTGGCACGTTTTTGTAAAGAGCGGCAATGAATTCCTTCGCCTTCGCTTCACTGCCGGTTTTCTTCAACGCGTAGGCCCAGGCCGCGAGGTAATTCCAGCGCGCACCGCCGGAGGTTTTGGGATTTGGCGTGATGACATTCACACCTTCCTTCACCAGATCATCCCAGTCTTGGATGTTCTTCGGGTTTTCCTTGCACACGACAAACACGATGGTGCTCGTGTAGGGCGCACTGCTGTTTGGCAGGCGCTTCTGCCAATCCTTCGCGATCAAGCCAGCCTGCTGGCCGATCACGTCAATGTCTCCGGCTAGCGCGAGTGTGACCACATCGGCC
>TBL_comb48_EPIDRAFT_1003651_pt1 | contig 10192 bp, 8 predicted proteins | sample TroBogEpilimnion_37_FD_10681 | JGI IMG/M metagenome (IMG submission 10681)
CAGCATCACGTGACCGCCGATGGCCGCCAACGCACAGGCCCAGGCCACGGCCGGCAGGCCCAGGAAGGTGCCATTGCCCAGGAAGTCCCAGACCTCGGATTCCGGAACGCTGCCGGCAATAGCGGTTGAATATTGAAGGCTCAGAATCTCGTAGACCGAGCGAAAGATGATCAAGGTGATCAGCGTGGTCAGGAAGGCTCGCAGTCTCAGGTAGCCGATCAGGATGCCATTGATCGCGCCCAGCAGCGCACCGCATACCAGCGTGCCGGCCACGGCCGCCAGAACCGGCCATTTCAGGATGTGCATGAACATCAGCGCACAAAAATTGGTCAGCGCAAACATGGACCCCACCGACAGATCAATGCCGCCGACGATCATCACCAGCGCCATGCCCAGCACGATGAAGCCTATCTCTCCGGCCTGCCGCAAGGTGTCCGCCAGCATCGTGGCTGTGTAGAAGTTCGGCACCAGCCGGCCGGAGGCAAACACCACCAGCGCCAGCAGCATCACGGGCACAGCCGTTTCAGTCCAGCGCTTGGACAGGATCTCGCCCACCCAGTGGTCGGGCCAGTATCGATAGCGAAGTCGCGTCAGGGTTTCAGTCATGGTCAGACCAGTGATACGTTCAACGAAGAAGAGTGTCCAGGCACTGCGGTGACAAGGCCGGATCGGGTGGTGTCAGGCTTCTTGCAGCCAGGCCCCACCGCGATCGCAGCGCTTCACCTCAGAACGCGGGCGCGAAAGATCACTTGGACGCGGTCAGCTTCCAGCAGGTGCCATCCAATGACGCGTTTTCCTTGGTGATGGGAATCAGCGTCGTGTAGATGTTTTGCTTGGCGGCACCGGGCTTGACACCTCCTTGCACCAGCCACTTGATCATCGCGGCCATGTTGCTTGCCTGGGTCGGCACGTCGTAGCTGATGTCAAGGTCAAAGCCGCCGGACTTGACCATGTCGCAGGCACCCTTCTGCTCGCCGCCGCCGGAGGTGGCCAGGTAGACCTTGCCGGTGAGCCCGGCTTCCTTAACCGCTGCGGCGGTGCCGATATCCATGCCGTCCCAGAAACCGATGATGCCGCACAGGTCAGGGTGCTGCTTGAGCACCGTCTGTGTCAGCGCCTTGGCCTTGGCCGCATCCCAGTCGGCAGCCTGGTTTGACACCACCTTGACCTGTGGATTCTTGGCCAGAACGTTCTCCACGCCCTTGAGCGTGTAAGCGCTGGTGGCCGCAGTAGGCGCGCCCTGAACGATCGCAATCTTGTTGCTCTTGCCTTTGCACGACTGCACCACGGCTTCAGCATTTCTCTCGCCGATGTCCACCCAGTCTGCGCCCACGAAAGCGGTCGATGGCTGCGACGAGCGCATGTTGATCTGGACCACGTAGATGCCCTCGGCCTCGGCCTTCTGGATCAGCTTGGCATAGGTCTGCACATCCGGGTTGTGCAGCACGATGACGGCAGGCTTCTCGGCGATCAGTGCAGTCATGGCCTGAGCGCCGGCGTTGGTGTTCCAGTTCGGGTCGCGCGCCACAACCTTCATGCCGGAGGGTTCCAACTCCTTCTTCAGGCCTATGTACCAGCCCTGTGCCAGGTCAAAGCCCATGGCCACCGGGATGTAGCCGACGGTCTTTCCGGCCAGCGCCTTCTTGTAGCCGTCGCGGAAAGGCTCGTCTAGACCCTTGCCCTGTGCGAACGCCGTTGCGGCTGAAAGACCGAGCGCCAATCCTATGGCGGCGGTGGTGATTTTGCGAACAATCTTCATGGTGTGTCTCCTTGGTTTTAGAAATTGGCGCCCTCGAAGGCCGGACGCCTGGCTTTGCTCAAATGTCGCCCTGCTGGGCGGTTTCCTCGTTGCGTGGATTCAGGACCGAATCGATCAGAATGGCGGCCAGAAGCACCACACCCTTAACAATGTTTTGCACCGAGTAGGAAATGTCCATGATCGTCATGCCGTTGAGCATGGTGCCGATCAGCAGCGTGCCGATGATCACGTTGACCACGCCGCCGCGGCCGCCCGACAGGCCGATGCCACCGAGCACCACGACCAGCACAACGTCATAGACCATGGTCGAGTTGTAGATTCGTGTCGGCATGCTGTTGACCGAAGCCGCCATCACAACACCGGCAAACAGGCCGATCAGCGCCGCCAGCACATATTGCAGGACCGTGATCGGGCGCGTTGGCAACCCGGTGGCACGCGCGCTGAACGGGTTGTCACCCATGGCGTAAATAAAGGCCCCAGCGCGCATGCGCTGCAGAAACAGGGCCAGCAGGGCTGCCGCCAGACCGAACATGATCACCGGCATGGGAATACCTGCGAATGAGCCGCGCCCCATCCAGACCACAGCGTCCAGTGCGGTCGGCCACTGGACAACCTCCAGCTGAAAAATGAAGGCCTGCCCCAGACCGGCCAGGAATAGCCCGCTCGCCAGCGTGGTGAACAACGAGGGGACTTCGGCGTAAGCAATCAGCCATCCGTTGAGCAGACCAAAGGCCATCGACAGGCAAAACGCCATGGCGACTGCTGCGCCGACGCTGTGGCCGTTTTGCATGAGCTGGAGAAGAAAGCCGGACGGTACGGCCATGGCGGCAATCATCGAGATATCAATGCCGCGCCCGATCACCACCACGGCCATGCCCAGGCCCAGGATGCCGAGAATGGCAACGTTCTGCAGCAGGGTCAGCAGGTTGTCGACCTGCGCAAAGCCCTGCAGGAAGAACGAAAAGCCCAGGAACATCAGCATGAACAGCGTGAAGACAATAGTCTGCTGGGTGGCGCGTATCTTGATCATGGGAAGGTACTCGGTTCAATCAGGTAAGAGACGCGCGCAAGGTCTGGCGCAATTCACGCTTGACGATCTTGCCGTTGATGTTTCGTGGCAGGGGCTCGGTGCCAATGGTCCAGGTCTCCGGCACGGCATAGTCGGCGAGCAGCTTGGCGCAGTACGCCTGCATCGCCGACGCCTGGGTCTGTGGGCCGAGTTCGCGCACGCACAGGAAGGCATGCACCCGCTCGCCCAGAACGGCACAGGGCACGCCCACCAGGGCCGCTTCGACGACTTGGGGGTGTTCGCACAGCACGTTCTCCACGGCAGCGCAATAGACCTTGTAGCCGCCGCGAATGATCACGTCCTTCTTGCGATCAAGAATACGGACAAACCCGTCGACGTCGATACTGCCAATGTCGCCCGATCGCCAGAAGCCACCCGTGAATTCAGTCGCTGTGGTCTGGAGATTGTTCCAGTAGCCGCTGACCACCATCGGTCCGGCAATCCAGATCTCTCCCACGCTGCCGCGCGGCAATTCGTTTCCGTTCTCGTCGACGATGCAAATTTCACCGCACGGGACTGCCTGGCCAACGCTGTCCCTATGGGCCGCGGTCTGGCCGTACGGCATGATGGTGGCAGGAGAACAGGTTTCCGTCGCGCCATAGGCATTCATCAGCACCAGTCCGGGCAGTTTCTCGGCCAGTCCGTCAATCGTGGCTGTCGGCATCGAAGCGCCACCGTAGGCGCCAATACGCCAACTGCTCAGGTCATGCGTCTGCAGATCCGGCAGCAGCAGGCACAGGTTGTACATAGCGGGCACCATGATGGTGTGGGTGATGCGCTCCGCGACGGCCAGACGCACAAAATCGGCTGCCTTGAACTGCGGCATCAGCACCATGCAAGCGCGGCAATACAGCATCGTGTAGAGCTGCGCGACCAGCCCGGTGACGTGGCTCAGGGGAACGGCGACGACGGTGCGATCCTGCTCGGTCAATCGCATGCCGAGGGCAAAGTGCATTACCGAGTGCACGATGTTGAGGTGGCTGATCATGGCCCCCTTGGGGCGCCCCGTGGTGCCCGAGGTGTAGAGCAACACGGCCAGATCCTCTTCAGAAGCCTCGTGTGCAATGGTCAACGGTTGCGCCTGCATCAACGCACCAAATGTCTCGAAGCCGTCGCTCTGAACCGGCCCGGTGACAAATCGGAAAAGCAGCTGTTGCAGGGTTTCGGCCGGTGGCAAGAGGCCGGCCAGTTCCGCGGCACAGATGACGGCCCTGGCACCGGAATCATTGAGTGAGTATTCGAGCTCGACACCGCGTGTGCGTGAGCTGATCGGAACCAGAACGGCGCCCAGCCAGGCACATGCAAGCGTGGCGATGACGAACTCGCTGCCATTTCCAAGGTACAGGGCAACGCGGTCGCCGGCGCTGATGCCGCGTTGCGCCAACCCACCCGCACATTTGCCAGCGGCATGATGCAATTCGCGCCAACTCAGACGAAGCTCGCCACACACCATAGCCGCTCCGTCGGGTAACAAATCCACTGCGGCCGTCAGCATCTGCGCAACGCTGCGCGGCCGCTCGACGTAGCACCGCAGCACGCGGTGGTCGCCATGGCTTTCGCGACGGATGGCCGGGACCAACTCATCCCCTATGGCGCTGCCCCGAGCCTTCTCGACCGCCGGCGCACTGAGCACGCCGCGCATCAGCATTTCAATGCAGTGCGTCACCGCATCGCGCAGGCTTTGCGCCGAATGCGAATCGGGGCGATACCAGCGCCCGATGCCGCTGATCGCGCCAACCACGGCAAAGGCACCGACACCGGGGTCGCCATCAACAATCCAGCCTTCTGCCATCCCCTGGGCGATAAGGGCACGAAAGGCAGCATCCACCTGCCCCTTCAAGGTGCGCAATTCATGCCGCCTGGCTTCTGACAGCGGATCCTCACCGACACGGCTGACGCACAGGCCGAAGTCACTGGTCACAACGCTGGCATACAGTTCCATCGCATGACGCAAGCGGTCGCGCCCGGTTTGCCCTGTTGCGTCCAGTTCCTCCAGTCCGGCACGAAACGACGCCAAGCCTCGTTCGACACATTCAAAGAGGATCTGCTCCTTGTTCGTGATGTAGTAGTAAAGGGTCGGCTTGGTCACGCCAAGGCTTTGCGCGATGTCATCGAGCGAGGTGCCCTGAAAGCCCTTGAGGGTGAACAGGCGAGCGGCCGACATCAACACCGCCTCCCGCTTAGCGCTGTGCTGTTTCTCACGCTCCCGACCCGCACCCCACGGCGAATCGACCAACCCGGTAACCTTTCGACCTTTGGTTTTTGGAGCTCTCATTGAAACTTCAATTGTCATTAAATAGTGTTGAAAAACAATAGTTACTGGCCAGTACCCGTTTTGACTATGTGCGACTGTAGGGCCCGTGCAATGAAGCAAACAGTAGGTCATACCCTTAGCTGCAACGCAATATGTCGAGTGCGCGACACCTGCATTTTTCGCTGGGAACCCCACACGAAAACACGGTGAATTGGAATTTGAATTGGATGGAGCAGCAAATCCAGCGCAGGCGAATCGCAGAAATGCAGACAGCGAAGTCTGATGTTCCGCACAATTGCGCCACAGGAATTTTGCGCAAGTGAAGGTGAGGCGAGCGGCAAGAAACCGGTCAAGACCTATGTTCTATTGCATATCAACGTCGGCAATGCATTCGGGACTGTATCGGCACTGCCGGGGACAAAGTCGGGCAGTTCGGGCTACCCTTGCCACTGCATTTGAGAGCGTTAGTTGCAGATCGCCGCACTGTCGCACCAAAGCAAAAAGCCCGCTATCTTTTGGATAGCGGGCTTGTCTTGAATTGGTTGGGGTGGCTGATGGGGCTCGAACCCACGACAACAGGAATCACAATCCCATTAACTATGTGTTTTCAATCGTTGATTTATGTTGATACACTCCATACAAATCAACAGCTTACGTGAAAAACACTGACCAAGCGAACAGACTAAGCGTTGATTAGAGTAGGTCTTTATTCGCTGAATTTGCCTACAGATTGCCTACAGATTTTGGGGATGCCATGAAACAGCAAATTAGCCGCGTGAACTTGACCGCTGGTCGGGTTGATGCCTTCACCTGCCCCACGGGCAAGGCCCAGGCGTTTCTATGGGACACCGACACCACAACGCTTGCGCTGCGCGTCACCCCAACAGGCCGCAAGACGTATGTATTTGAAGCCCGATTGAATGGCGCGACCATCCGCATGACTATTGGCGCACCGAAGGACTGGCCTATAAAGGAAGCCCGCTCCAGAGCCCAGGGGCTCAAAATGATGGTGGACAGTGGCACAGACCCGCGTGAGGTCGAGCGCGACCGCATCGCCGCCGCCAATGAGAATAAGGCCGCAGCACTTGCCAAGGTCGAATCTGACAAGGTGGCCGCAATCACGACACATGAGGTCTGGCTCAGGTATTTGGATATACGCCGCCCGTTTTGGGGTGACTTGCACTACCAAGACCACATTAACAAAATCCAGCCCGGCGGTGAAAAGCGCAAGAAGCGCGGGGGCTCTGGCCTGACCATTGCCCAACCGCTGGCCGCATTGATGCCGCTGGCGCTGAGAGACCTAGATCAGGCCACGATAGAAGCATGGGCCGCAAAGGAGGGACAGACCCGCCCAACATCCGCCCGGCTTGCATGGCGACTGCTGACCGTGTTTCTGACCTGGTGCGGTGAACAGCCAGAATATGCCGCCCTACTGCCAACCAAAAACCCAGCTAAGACCAAGAAGGCCCGCCAGGCACTGGGCAAAGCTGGCGTTAAGTCGGATGTGTTGCAGCGCGGGCAGTTGGAGGCATGGTTTGCCGCAGTACGACAGATTAACAACCCCACCATATCGGCATGCCTTCAGGTGTTGCTGCTGACTGGCGCGCGATTGAATGAAGTGCTGACCATGCGATGGGATGACGTCAACACCCAATGGAAGGGCATCCACATAAATGACAAGGTGGAAGGTTCGCGAGAAATTCCACTTACGTCCTATGTGGAAAGCCTGATAACCGCCCTGCCCCGCCGCAATCAATTTGTATTTGCCAGTGCCCGCGCCCTGGCTATGGATGGCAAGAACATTGCACGCCGGGTACGCAAGAGCGCAGCCAAAGGCAAGACACCGCCCTCTGGCGCGATATTGGAGACAAGTGAAACCGGCTACATATCCGAGCCAAACACGCCACACACACGCGCATGCAAAGTGGCCGGGCTAGCTGGCCTCACCTTGCACGGGCTGCGCCGTTCATTCAAGAGCCTGACCGAGTGGCTGGAGGTTCCCGTGGGTGTGGTGGCCCAGATTCAAGGCCACAAGCCAAGCGCGACAGCTGAAAAGCATTACACCGTGCGCCCGCTGGAACTGCTGGCCGTTCACCACAACCGCATAGAGGCTTGGATGTTGGAGCAGGCTGGGATAGTGTTTGATCGCAAGGTCGCTCCCAGTGCCGGTGCTCTGCGTGTTGTCGCCAGCTAATGCGGGTTGAAACAAGCCAATTTGTAACCTATAATTCACAAGCTGATGTTTGAAGTCCTTACATACAAAGACGATCAAGGTGAAATGCCTTACGCAAACTGGCTTGCTAAGCTGGCTGATCGACAAGCCAAAGCCCGCGTGTTGGTTCGCGTGGGCCGAATGACCGGTGGAAACTTCGGTGACTGCAAGCCGGTTACCGAAGGGGTTTGGGAGTTGCGAATTGACTGGGGACCGGGTTACCGCGTGTATTACGCGCAGTCTGGCAAGCGTTTGATCTTGCTGCTGACAGGTGGCGACAAGCGCAAACAGCAGACCGATATTGATGCCGCTGTCAGCTATTGGAGCGATTGGAAAAGGAAGAACGCTAAATGAAAGCCTCACAACCACACGACGAAACCGTAGTAGAGATGCTTAAAGCCGACCCGGAGATGGCCGACGTGTATCTAGCGACTGCGCTTGAAGAAGCCAACTTACCAGGCGGTCAGTTCGCCCTGCTTGCAGCCCTACGCCACATTGCCGAAGCACAAGGCATGGCCAATGTTGCCGAAAAGGCGGGCATGCCACGGGAGAGCCTTTACCGCGCCCTGTCACCTCGGGGAAACCCAACAATCAAGACGCTGCTGGCTGTGCTGTCGGCATCGGGCCTGCAGTTGGGTGTGACACGCTCCACTCAGCACGCTTGAAGAACAGTGAACTTCCCCGTGTTGAATTTCCAGAACGCGTGATGATTTGAAAAGGTCGAAATTTGAGCTACACAAAAAAGTACAGATTTAGCGTAGATGTAGCCAAAGATGCGTATTCCGGCGATCGTGACCGGTGATTCCGGTCGATCGTGACCGGTTGCGCAGCGTGCAAGAGTTGCGCTGCGCAAATTGTAGGGCAGGAGTTGCGCATTGCTCCAAACGGTGCCCGGTTTGAGCTGTTTTGGAGGTGTAAAAGGGAATTCAAGAAGTCCGGGGGTGGGGCCCCCGGGCGAAGCCCGCAGGGGCGGGGCAGGACGCTGCCCCGGGCAAGCGCAGCGCGTCAGGCCGAAGGCGAAGTGCCGCAGGAGCGGTGGGTAACTGATGCACCGGTGGGCACCACCGGCTGTCCACACCCTCGCGGTGTGGGCAGATCAGTTATCCACGGCGGGCGCGAGTTACACACACGGTTTTGAATTGCCCCTGATCCATGCTGCGTTCAGGCAGCCTTTTGCTGGTGCTCCTCTTTATCCAATGTGACCTTGGCAGGGGTTGATTTTTTGTTGCCGCGCAGCGACTCACCCATCAAGTTGAAGCGATGATTCTTTTGCATCACCCGGTCCAGAATTGCGTCCGCTATGGTTGCGTCGCCAATCCACGCATGCCAGTGCTCAATGGGTAACTGGCTGGTGATGATGGTGGCCTTGTTGCCAGCGCGGTCATCAATAATCTCCAGCAAGTCAGCGCGGGTCTGGCTGTCAATACCGGCCATGCCCCAATCATCGAGCAGCAACACATCGGTCTTGGCCAAGGCGAGGAGCCACTTGCCAAAGGTGCCATTACCGTGGCGAATACGAAGTTCCTCCCCCAGTCGCGGCACCCGCTGATAGAGCGCGGTATGCCCACGCCGACAAGCGTACTGGGCCAATGCACAAGCCAGCCATGTCTTGCCCGCCCCCGTCAGCCCAGTGACCAGCACGCTGTGCCCACTCTCGATCCAATTGCCCAGCGCCAGGCTCATCACCGCACTGCGATCCAGACCGCGCGCGGCACGCGTGTCAATATCTTCAATGCACGCCTGCGGGTACTTCAGGTGAGCTGCCTTGAGCAGGCGCGCCTGGCGCTTATCACTGCGCCAATGCACCTCGCGGTCCACCAGCAACGCCAGGCGTTCTTCAAAGCTCATGCCCGTCATCCCAGGCTGCGTGAGCTGCTCCTGCAAGCCTGTGGCCATGCCAGCGAGTTTCAAGCTGCGTAGCTGCTCCAATGTTGCGTTCATCATCATGGTGTATTCCTTGGTTGGTTTGTTTGTGCCTGATCGGTCGCGCCGCCCATCAGTGGTAATGGGCTGGTCCGCGCACATTGGCGTGCGCAGGACTGACCCACTCAGGCGTGGTGCTGGGAGTTACTTGATCGCGCCCATTGACCAAAATCTCACGCACATCGGTACTCCTGGTGGTACCGAGCTCCATGGCGATCAAGCAGGCCGCCTCCAAGCGGGGTTTGCCATAGCGTTTTGCCAGTGATAGAAGTGCCAAACAAGCCCGGTAGCCGTGCTCGGGGTGTTGGCGTGAGGCCAGCATGCGCGCCACCAGACTGCCCGGTGGCAACGCCAATGTCTTGCCCCCAGTGGATCAGTCGCTCAGGACTCCACTGCATGTGCGCGCGGTGCGCCGCTGAGAGGTGCTCGGCCACCGTGGTGAAACCGCCCTTGTGAGCGCAGCGCATGTGGCTGGCCACCCGCTGGCCGCGATGCAAAACCTCCACCGTGCGTTGCGTGGCCCGGACCTCCAGCGTCACGCCTACCAGAGCATGAGGCACGCTGTAGCGGTGGCCCTCAAACTCGATGTGCTGGTCGATGTGAACCTTCACCGTCTTGAACACGGCCAACTCCCAGGTCTGCAGTGGCAGCGCACGCAGGGCCGGTGCGTCGATCTCGGCAAAGACACTGGCGCGGCAACCTGGCAACTTCTGGAACGGCTTGTTGTTGAGCTGTACCAGCAGCGGCGCCATAGCCTCGTTGACTTCGTCGACGGTAGCGAACTTCTGGTGGCGCAGGCGCATCAGAATCCAGCGCTCCACCACCTGCACGGCTGATTCGGCCTTGGCCTTCTCGTAGGTCCAGAACTGCACGCCATGCAGAAGATCAAACATCCATAGAGTTTGAAGTCACCCATCCATTCCACCCCTGGCGGGGCCGGCGCTTTGTGTTGGTCACGCGCAAGTTGAACTGGGG
>TBL_comb48_EPIDRAFT_1003652_pt1 | contig 10191 bp, 8 predicted proteins | sample TroBogEpilimnion_37_FD_10681 | JGI IMG/M metagenome (IMG submission 10681)
AAATTGGAATTGGGTTGGTACAATTGATAACGCTTTACCACATTGAACAACAAAAAATTGGCACCATTATTTAGGTAGTAAAAGAAACCATTAGGTTGTGTAAAAAGAACACTAGCATTGCTAAGCGTTTGACCGTTAAAAGTACCGGTTTGTGAAATGGTTTGACCTTCCGTCATAATATATTTGGTGTGGTCGAAATTGATTTCGAAACCAAGATCTTGTTTGGGGCCAAAAAAGTAACCTAAGCGGTAATTGTATTGAGGAATACTTAGGGCCTCTTGAAAAAGACCTTCATCCCAACCCGGGTGGTCGTGGGCATGAGCTTGAACCAATTGGTAATTATTATTTAGGGAAGGTTGCGAAATGCTTAGCGTGGAATTAGTGTACCATTCTTTATTATAGCCCCATGAGAAATAAATGGAACCTGTACGCTTAGACTTATCTTTCTTTTGTTTGGCTTGGGTGGTGTGACATAAGCACATTAACAACGCAAGACAAAGACTTGTAATATTGAATAAATACCTCATGATTATAAAATAATCTGTAAAACTATTCTAAATCGGGCATTCATCAAAAAAAAGGGTAATTAATAGATAAGCGCTTTTAAAAGATCATTAATAGATTCGTCGCTGATGCTGTACCAAGAGATAATGGTCTCGGCAAGAGGTTCGTTTAGGGAAGCCACCATATTTGCACTAATATCATTACGGCTATGGTAGTAAGCAGTTAATTTTTTACCACTACGTTCTACTATTAAAGTAGCACTTGAATCCGGGAAGCTGCTTTCTAAATTGCTTTGTTTTAAGGAGAATGGGCCTAATGTGGGGCTTACATGTAAAGCAATGGTTTCGCGGTATTCATCGGGGTAGTCATCATATTCAATGGCATCGATATGTATCCAGAGTTCTTTTTCGGGAGTGCTGTTACCTAAGGAAGTGAGTTTAATAAAATCGCCACTGTGAGCACGGCGCTTATTAGCTTTGCCGTGTTGGTCGCATAAGCTCATCATTAATCTACTTTGAGGCCAAAGCTTATTCCATTCGCTAATTTTTAATAATCTATCCATGGCTTCGATAAACCAGTCATCAGCATCCTCGCCTGATTCCAACACTACGGATTGCGAAAAATCTTTATGTGTTCCTATTAACTGTTCCGGAATGAGATAGTGTTGTTCTATGGTATTAACTAGCATATAATTGGAATATTAAGTTATAGCAGGCATAAAATGTTACCCACCAGTTGGTACTGCAAAAACCATGCTGAATTTTAAGATATTTAAATATTTATTTTAAACATATTAACAAAGTTATCAACAATGATAGCCATCAGTAGGGGTATGAAGGCTAATTAATCTTTGTAACTTGTGAGCATAAAGCAATACAATGGCACAGCTTATTCGCAAAGAAGACGCATTAGAATATCACGAAAAGGGCAGACCCGGTAAAATTGAGGTGGTACCAACAAAAGAAACCAAAACCCAAAGAGATTTGGCATTAGCCTATTCGCCGGGGGTGGCAGAACCATGTAAAGATATACATGCTAATCCGGAGGATGTGTACCGATATACAGCCAAAGGTAATTTGGTGGCGGTAATAAGTAACGGTACAGCAGTATTAGGATTGGGTGATATTGGTCCGGAGGCCAGTAAGCCCGTAATGGAAGGCAAGGGTTTGCTATTTAAAATATTTGCCGATATAGATGTATTTGACATAGAGTTAAATTCAAGAGAGATAGATCATTTTGTGAGCGTGGTAAAGGCCTTAGAGCCCACCTTTGGCGGTATTAACCTAGAGGATATAAAGGCGCCGGAATGTTTTGAGATAGAAACCCGTTTGAAAAAAGAGATGAAGATACCGGTGATGCATGACGACCAGCACGGAACTGCAATTATATCGGGTGCGGCATTATTAAATGCTTTAGATATAGTTGGTAAGAACATAAATGAAGTAAAAATAGTAGTAAGCGGGGCCGGTGCATCGGCCATAAGCTGTTGCCGCATCTATATAGCATTGGGAGCTGATGTAAAGCATATACATATGTTTGACAGTAAGGGATTGATAACCAGTTCGCGAACAGATTTGGATCAATACAAAATACAATTTGCACAAGAATCGGAGCATGCTACCCTGGAAGAAGCCATGCATGGTGCAGACGTATTTATTGGATTATCTAAAGGCAATGTAGTAAGTAAGGATATGATTAAGGCCATGGCAGATAAGCCCATAGTGTTTGCTTTAGCCAATCCGGATCCTGAGATACCTTATGAGGATGCCATGGATGCGCGTCCGGACGTAATTATGGCAACGGGAAGAAGCGATTACCCTAACCAGGTGAATAATGTATTGGGATTCCCTTACATTTTTAGAGGTGCCTTAGATGTAAGAGCAACTACCATAAATGAAGAAATGAAACTTGCAGCAGTTAAAGCTTTAGCCCAATTGGCAAAAGAGCCTGTACCCGATATTGTAAACGTGGCTTATAACGAAAGAAGTTTACATTTTGGGCCTACCTATATCATACCAAAGCCCATTGACCCGCGCTTATTGGTAACAGTAGCACCTGCAGTTGCAAAAGCAGCCATGGAAAGCGGTGTGGCAACACACCCCATAAAAGATTGGGATGCCTATGAAACCAAATTATATAATAGGCTGAACTCTGATGACAACTTGTTGCGCTTTATTATAAATAAAGCCAAACAAAATCCTAAGCGAGTGGTTTTTGCGGAGGCTGAGAATTTAAAAATATTAAAGGCTGCACAAATAGTTAAAGATGAGGGAATTGCCATTCCTATATTATTAGGTAATAAGCGNAAAATACAACAGCTGATAGAGGAGCATGAATTGCAGCTNAGCGATATTGAAATAGTGGATCCTAAGAGCGAATCGATGGATAAGAAGCGATCGCAGTATGGCGAGTTGTTTTTTGAAAAACGCAAGCGCCGCGGGTATAACCTATATGAAGCCAAGAAAGTGATGCGTGAAAGGCCTCATTTTGGTGCAATGATGGTGGAGACGGGCGAAGCAGATGCCTTAATATCGGCATTAACACGCCGATATCCGGATACGCTTAAGCCTGCCTTGGAAATTATTGGTTTAGACCCCAATGCAAGGAGGGTTGCCGGCATGTATATTATGCTTACTAAAAAAGGTCCACTTTTCTTTGCAGATACTACAGTAAACTTTAATCCTACAGAGGAGGAGTTGATTGATATTACCTTATTGACTGCCAGAACAGTAGAGCATTTGAACGTGAAGCCTAGAATAGCGATGTTATCCTATTCTAATTTTGGCAGTAGTGAATCGCCTGAAGCGATATTGGTGCGCAATGCGGTGATGAAAATAAAGGAACGTTATCCTGATATGATTATTGATGGAGAAGTGCAGGCAGGGGTGGCCTTTAATAAGGATATTTTGCGTGAGAACTATCCATTTTCGGACTTGGTAAATGAATCGCCTAATGTGCTTATTTTTCCTAATTTGGCGGCAGGCAATATTGCCTACCACCTGTTGCAGGAAGTAGGTGGTATAGAAGCTGTGGGGCCGGTGTTGATAGGCTTGCGCAAGCCGGTGCATGTATTGCAATTAGGCAGCTCGGTAAGGCAAATTGTAAATATGGTAGCCATAGCGGTGGTAGAGGCACAGGTAAAGCAGCAACAAGCATTAGTAAAATAGAAGTATAAATCATTTGAAAATAGCGATTATAGGAGCCGGTGCGGCAGGATGTTTTGCGGCAGCAAATATGCATTTGGGTGCTGCAGATACAGTAGTATTGTTTGAGAAAACCGGCAAGGCTTTACAAAAAGTAAAAGTGTCGGGTGGGGGACGATGCAATGTAACCAATGCCTGTACCGATATTAAAGAACTATTAGATAAATACCCCAGAGGCCGAGCCTTGTTGCAGCGCACACTGCATCAATTTGGCACCCAAGATACACGTAATTGGTTTGAGGAAAGGGGCGTGACTTTAAAAGCAGAAGCTGATGGTAGGGTTTTTCCGGTAAGTGACGATGCTCAAACCATAATTGATTGTATTTGGCAAGCTATGATGCGCAACCAAGTAAAAGTGTATTATAATAAAGCTTTGCAGCAAATAGAAAGACTAGGCACTGCTTATAAATTGCATTTTGCGGACGGGAGCAGTTATGAGGCAGATAGGGTGCTAATAACCACCGGAGGTAATGCTAAGGCAGCCGCCTATGATTATTTGGAAGCATTGGGGCACCATGTAATAGCACCTATACCTTCCTTGTTTACCTTTAACATACCCAATAATGAAGTTACCCAACTTATGGGTGTATCGGTGGCGGATGCTGTTTTAAAAATTGCGGGCACTAAATTTCAACAAAGAGGCCCATTGCTGATAACACATTGGGGGATGAGCGGGCCGGCAGTGTTGCGAGCATCGGCTTATGCAGCTGTAGAATTAAATGCATGTAATTACGATTTTAAAATTTTGGTAAACTGGCTGGGTGATACAAGTGAAATTGAGGTGAAGGATGAATGTGCCCAATTGCGCCGGGAACAAGGCAAACAATTTGTATGGAGTTCCAAAGCATTTGATTTGCCTAAGCGATTGTGGGAATATATAGTGAACAAATGTGGCATCCATAATCAGGTACGTTGGGGCGACTTGAGTGCCGCGGCGCAACATAAGCTTTGTGAATATTTAACACGGGATACTTACCAAGTAAAAGGTAAAACCACCTTTAAAGAGGAGTTTGTAAGTTGTGGAGGTATTGATATACAGGAAGTAGACAAACTTACTCTGGAAAGTAAAAAAGCTAGGGGCGTCTATTTTGCAGGTGAGGTGCTACATGTGGATGGTATAACCGGAGGATTTAATTTTCAGCATGCGTGGAGCAGTGCATTTGTGGCAGCTAAGCATATTGTATTATAATCCTTAATATTATATAGGCAAGCTTTAGTGCATTTTTTTAGTTTCTTTAGTTCACATTTCTTATTTTCACTCCAAACATATTATTATAAAAATGAAAAAACTACTGAACACATTATTTGTTGCCATGGTTGTATTGCTTACATCGGCGGCACATGCACAAGACCAGAAAGCTATTGATGACAAGATTTTGCAAGAGTATTTTGCGAAAAACCACATTAAGGCTACCAAAACGCCATCGGGCCTTTATTATACTATTAATAAAAAAGGAAGTGGCGAAAACGCTAAGAGAAAGCAAACCGTAAGTATGAACTATTTAGGCAAATTGCTTAATGGCACTCGTTTTGATGGTAATATTGATGAAAATTTTAAGCCTACACCGGGTCGTACGCCATTTAATTTTACCTTAGGCATTGGTCAGGTAATACAAGGATGGGATGAAGGCGTACAATTGCTAAACAAGGGCAGTCGTGCTACTTTATATTTACCATCTCATTTAGGATATGGCCCAAGCGGAACAGGCCCAATACCGCCAAATGCTATTTTGATATTTGATGTTGAGATGTTGGATAATCATTAATATATTCACCTCTTATAAAAAGGCCCAAACTTAAGTTTGGGCCTTTTTTATGTATTACTTAAAATCTTCTATTTCCAAACGCTCTTTACAAAAGTAATATTCTTTAGGGTCGTTGCTGGCAACGATTAATAATCTGTTTTTGGTGTATTGTTCTACCCAATGTTCGTATTGTTCCACACCTTTTTGGTCGAGGTTGGTGCAGGGCTCATCTAAAAGAATAAGTGGGGTATCTGAAAAAAAAGCTTGGGCTAATTTTACCCTTTGCTTCATGCCCGATGAAAAATCGGCAATGGGTTTATGTACTGATTGTTGCAGTCCGCACAGTGCAATGATTTGTGTGATATCTAAGCCGGGAAGCAATTTTTTAAAAGCGAAATGAAATTGTAAAAACTCGGGTAGGGTTAGCTCCTCGATAATCTCCATGCCGGGGGCGCAAAAAGAAATATAGGGGAATACCGCATTTGCCGGGAGCGGTTTTCCATCTACTTCATACTTTATAGTTCCTTTACTGGGAGATTGCAGGCCTGCTATGATGCGTAATAAGGTACTCTTGCCGCTTCCGTTTGCGCCTAATAAAGCATATGAGCCACTGTTGTTAAAGTTGTAGCTTATGTCTTTAAAAATCCAGTGCTTTTGAAAGCGTTTACTGAGTTGATCAAGGGATATCTTCATTATGCCTGCGGATATAACCTTTCATGATGCCCCGTCCTGTTTCTCTAACAAAGCTTATGATCTCATCGCGTTCTTCGGAAACAGGAATTTCGGTTTCGATAATACTTAATGCTTTAGATACATTATAGCCTCTTACAAACAAAATACGGTAGATATCCAAGATGTGGTTGATCTTATCCATAGAGTAGCCGCGGCGTTTAAGGCCTACGGAGTTTACCCCAACATAAGAAAGCGGTTCGCGGGCAGCTTTTACATAAGGAGGTACATCTTTACGCACCAAGGAGCCACCTGTGATGAAGGAGTGGGAACCGATGCGAACAAATTGCTGTACCGCTGTAAGGCCTGCCAGTACTACATAGTCGCCCACGATAATATGGCCGGCAAGGGTAGTGTTGTTAGAAAAAATACAATGATTACCCACCTCGCAATCGTGTGCGATGTGAGAATAGGCCATAATTAAACAGTTGTTACCAATTTTGGTTTTGTTTTTATCGGATGTGCCGCGGTTGATGGTAACACATTCCCGAATAGTGGTATTATCGCCAATAATGGTTAGGGTGTCTTCGCCTTTAAATTTAAGATCCTGGGGAATAGCAGAAATAACAGAGCCCGGAAAAATTCGGCTATGTTTACCTATTCTTGCACCTTCCATAATAGTAACATTACTGCCTATCCATGTACCTTCTCCAATCTCTACATTTTTATGTATAGTGGTAAAAGGATCAATCTTAACATTAGGTGCTAATTTCGAATCGGGATGTATATATGTTAACGGATGAATCATCTTTTATCTTTTCTTACGATTTGGGCTACCAATTCGGCTTCGGTGGCCAGTTTATTACCAACGTATGCAGTAGCGCGCATTTCACAAATACCACGCCTAATAGGATTTAATAATTCTAATTTAAGTATCAGGGTATCGCCGGGAACAACCTTTTGCTTAAACCTTGCTTTATCTATTTTTATAAAATAGGTATCGTAATTTTCTCTATCGCTATAATTATTTAGTGCCAATATGCCACCTGCTTGTGCCAATGCTTCTATTTGCAAAACGCCAGGCATAACCGGATTGCCCGGAAAGTGGCCTTGGAAGAAATGCTCGTTGAAAGTTACATTTTTAATACCTACTACATGGTTATCGCTTAATTCTATGATTTTATCGACCAATAGAAAAGGGAATTTATGTGGTAGTACTTTAGCAATTTGGTTCAGGTCGTAAATGGCTTGGCGCGATGGATCGTAGCTGGGAATATCGGATAAATGCTTATTCCTTTTTATGAATTGTTTTATTTTCTTAGCAAACTCCACATTGCTGGCATGGCCGGGTCTGCTGGCTATAATATGCGCTTTGATGTTATAACCTACCAGAGCTAAGTCGCCAACAACATCTAACAATTTATGTCGTGCAGGTTCGTTAGGGAAATGCATTTGAATATTATTCAGAATGCCTTCCTGTTTCACTTCAATTTTTTGCTTATTAAATACTTTGGCCAGGTGGTTCAATTCTTCTTGGCTCACTACTTTATCTACCACAACAATGGCATTACTTAGGTCGCCACCTTTTATGAGGTTATTGTCAAGTAAATATTCCAGTTCGTGTAAAAAACAGAAAGTGCGGCATGGAGCCACTTCGGTTTTAAACTCGGAGAGGTGCTTTAAAGTTGCGTGTTGTGTGCCTAATACAGGCGAGTTGAAATCGATAAGTGTGGTGATTTGATACTCGTTGGACGGCACAGCCAGCATATCTACATTTTTCACCGGATCGTAATAATGAATATTACTATCGATGGTGTACACGATACGTTTAGCTTCTAATTCTTGAATGCCAACACTTTCAATAGCCTCTAAAAACATGCGGGCGCTACCATCAAGAATAGGTACTTCGGGGCCATCAAGTTCTATAAGCACATTATCTATTTCCAGGCCCACCAGGGCTGCCAAGGTATGTTCGATAGTGCTAACGCGAGCCCCATTATATTCTATGGTAGTTCCGCGCGAGGTATCTACTACATAATCGCAATCGGCTTTAACCACGGGTTTGTCGGGTAAATCGATGCGCTGAAAGCGAATGCCGAAACCTGCGTTGGCGGGCTTCATGGTCATGGTCACTTTTTCTCCGGTATGTAGGCCTACACCTTGTAGGGTTACGGATCCTTTTAAAGTTTGCTGGTTTTGAGCAGAGGTTTGTGGCTGCACTTTTTCAATTTGTTTTTATTGTATGTATAGAAATAACTAGTTATGTAATTATTTTTTTACATCCATGTTTTGATTGCTCAATATTGCTGTTAATTCTTGTACAGTTTCTTCTAATTTAAGAAGTCGCTGTTGTAACTCCGGCAAATTTCTGAAAATTGCCTGACTTTTTAATGAACTTTTATAATCGAATGCCGGGGTGCCATTTAAAGCCACATCCGGCGTGTTTACGGATTTAGATAAACCACTTTGTGCATTTATTTTAGTGCCATCGGCTATTTGGATATGGCCAACAATGCCTACTTGGCCACCCACCACACAATTTTTGCCAACCTTGGTACTACCGCTTACACCTGTTTGGGCAGCAATAACCGTGTTTTCGTTAATTTCTACATTGTGGGCTATCTGTATTAAATTGTCGAGTTTTACCCCTTTTCTGATATAAGTAGAGCCCATTGTAGCACGGTCTATAGTAGTATTGGCACCTATCTCCACATCATCCTCGATAATTACATTGCCAATTTGAGGTACTTTTTTATAGGAGCCATCTTTTTGAGGTGCAAAGCCAAAACCATCGCCACCAATTACCGTACCGCTATGTATTACCACGCGGCAACCAAGCGTGCACTCCTCGTAAACCTTAACGCCCGCATAAAGTGTACTATTTGCTTTAATAACAGCGTTGTTGCCAATGTAGCAGCCCGGGTAAATTTTTACTTGGTCGGCAATTGTTACATTTTCGCCTATATAACTAAAGGCCCCAATATAAACATCCTTACCTATTTTAGCTGTTTCGGCAATAAAGCTGGGTTGTTCTATACCCGTTTTACCGCTTTGGGAAATGATTTCGTTGTATTTTTCTAAAAGAAAGGCAAAACCGCTGTACGCATCTTTTACCCTAATTAAAGTGGTATGTACCGGTTGGGTAAGTTCTAAACTATCGTTAACTATTATTATAGAGGCTTTGGTGCTGTATAAATATTCCTCGTATTTAGGGTTTGCTATAAAACTTAAAGTGCCTTCAATGGCCTCTTCAATTTTTGCCACGCTACTAACTTTGGCATCCGGGTTGCCATCTATTTTCCCATTAATTAGGGTTGCTATTTGCAATGCTGTGAACTGCATGAATATCTTTATGTTACATTTTTCGGTTCTTACATTAAATAAAAATAAACGTTTTTTGGTTAATTATTTATCTAATTTCAGGCTTGTGTGTAGCAAATGTAGTTTTTATGTACGGGTCGGGCAAGTGCTTGGTTAATTAATGAATTATCTATTTCGTATATATCTTTTGAGGTTCCATCCTTTAAAGCTATCCAAATCTGCTCATCAGCAGGACTATAGGCACTATTGGACGTGGTACCGCCAAAGATAAAGTAATGTATATTTTCTTTTGTAATTCCGGCAATTTTGGCTGCTGCAGCTTGTTTTTCCTGCAAAATCGGGTTTAAATCTTGTGAATGGAGTACTACCTTATAAAGTTTTCTTAAAATAAGCATTTTGCACAGCATAGATAAGGTTTCGTCGTTATGTGTTTGCCAAACTTTAATAGATAGATAGATATCTGAATCATCTAATTGACAGAATTTTGCTAAATGCTCCTCATTTTCAAAAAAATCTTTTTCTGTAAGGTCGTTGTATAAAAAATGAGTAAAGGCAGGACTTGCAAATAATTTAACCCCAAGGCGTGCTAATTCTTTGGCACGTTTTAAAATGTTTATCAACAACATTTCTGAACCTAGAACGGTTTTATGCAGATATACTTGCCAATACATTAAACGACGTGCTATTATAAATTTTTCAACCGAGTGCACCCCTTTTTCTTCAACCATCAGCTCGTTATTTCTAACCGT
>TBL_comb48_EPIDRAFT_1003653_pt1 | contig 10190 bp, 9 predicted proteins | sample TroBogEpilimnion_37_FD_10681 | JGI IMG/M metagenome (IMG submission 10681)
ACCCGAAATTTTAGAAATTCATCAAATTGAGCTGAATTGATCAATAGCTCAGTTGTGCCGTTGAGCGAAGATTCTCAGCGGTTGTAGTGGGAAACCCGAAATACTCAAGGTAAGCTGGAATTTGCTCAAACAGCATATCTGAGCCCACTTGGACTTTGCATCCACGTGCTTTTGCTGCACTAAGGAATGCAGTCATCTCTGTTTTCATGACCACTTCACCCACGAAAGCTTCGGGATCGATCCGGCTGACATCCATGGGAAGAGGGTCACCTTCGTTCATTCCCATGGGTGTGGCATTGACAACCAGGTTATGCCCATGAGGATCGTTGGAGCCTGTTGTGACCTCTAAGTTGGGATAGTTTTGTCGCAGCCTATTGCCTAGACCTTCCATGGATTGGGTGTTGCTGTCAAACAGTGTGATGGATGATATTTCCTCGGCGGCCAAGGACGCGGAAATGGCACTGCCCACTCCTCCTGAGCCCACCACCAATACTCGTTTGCCACTTAAAGTGAAGCCTTTTCGCTTGACCCCTCGAGTAAAGCCTGCGCCATCGAACATATCGCCCACCAAACGGCCATCAGGTGTTTTTTTCACCGCATTGCAAGCCCCAGCCACACGAACAGTCGCCGTGACCTTGTCTAAGAGGCCTACCGTGGTCACTTTGTGTGGCATGGTGATCAAAGCTCCTCTGATGTTTCGCAATGAGAAGATTGATTTTAAGAATTGGGGAAAGTTTTCTGCCTCGCACGCAAAGGGAACAACCACTGCATTGATCCCAGCTTTATCAAAGTAGGGGTTGTAGATCATGGGTGACTTGAATGTGTGTGTGGGGTAGCCAATGTGGGCAATGATTTCTGTGTTTCCGTTAATCATGTGGGATATTCGTGTGGATGTGAATGAGTTGCCTAAATTGATGCAAAGGTTCAAGCCGCCATAAGCGAGACAAATGTCTTAGTTTATGATGTGTCTTCTAAACCGTGTTGTGTTGAACATAAATTAATAGGTTGTGTAGGGCGGGGGATGCTGAAGTATGAAATTCCTCTTTTATAGTTTGAGCAAAGAGAGTAATTGCGCTTCAAAGCAACAATTTTAATCACATGTCCTATAGCTCTCTAAATTAAGAGTATAAGTTTTGGTTCATCGACGTAAAATCATTGAAATTCTCAACATTAACTGAACATATTTTTACATATGAATCAAGCCAATCTCGATACCCAATTCAAGTCTTTGCGAAATGAGGTGAGTCCTGAGGAGTGGCAAGCTCGTGTAGATTTGGCCGCTTGTTATCGCCTTATCGATCTCTATGGCATGTCTGATCTCATATACAACCACATCACGCTCAAAATCCCAGGTACCGAGCACTTATTGATTAATCTTTATGGTCTCTTGTACAAAGAGATCACCGCTTCTAGTTTGGTAAAAATTGACATTGATGGCAATATTTTGTCCAAACCCGATAGCGACTACGGAATCAACAAATCTGGTTATGTGATTCATGGTGCAATTCATGAAGCTCGCAAAGACGTAAATGCTGTGATCCACACTCACACACGTGCCGGAATGGCAGTCTCATGCATGGCGTGTGGTGTGCTTCCCATGACCCAAACGGCAATGCGTTTTGTGGGCCACATTGGATACCATGATTTTCAAGGTCCTGCGATTGATCTTAAAGAGCGAGAGAGTTTGGTCCATGACTTAGGTCAACACGACGCCATGGTACTTCGCAATCACGGACTTCTCACTTGTGGACAAACCATCCAACAAGCTTTTAACACCATGTATCAACTTGAGTTGGCTTGTCGATCACAAGTGGATGTGATGGCCGCCAAAACCCAAATGGTGCTCCCATCAAATGATGTCCTTGAAAAAACAGCTCACTTGTATCAGCCAGGAACTCGAAGACCTTATGGTGTGCTTGAGTGGCCAGCTTTGATTCGCCGTTTAAATGCAGAAAGTCAGCAAAGTGCTTATCCCAAATATGATTGTTGAATTCCTGGTCAGAAAGCATTAACGAATTGTTGAAGGAACTGAGGAAACTATGTATTGGGGTGTGGCTTATCTGTGCATTGGAGGCAAATCTTTGATTTCAATTTTGTAAATTCCAACGTGCTTGCTCACAGCTTTTGAACATTGAAACTCGGAGTGTGATAAGGACGGTAGCAGCTGAATTGCAAGGGGGTCATTTTTTACAAATGAATAAATAAAATTTAATGATCTGCTGGCTTTAATTCAACCCCTTGAACCATCAAGCGATATAAGTACCTGAATTCTTCTGGGTTGTAGTCTGCGTTGGCTTGGTGCATCACGGATCGGTTGTCCCAGATCACGACATCGCCTACTCGCCATTGATGGCGATATTCAAATTTTGGAGATGTGGCATATCGATACAATGCTTCAATCAAAGCGAAGCCTTCTTCTTTATTCATCCCTTCGATGCCCTCCATTCGGCCCGTATTCAAATACAAAGCTGATCTGCCCGATTCAGGGTGTTTAATCACCAAGGGTTGAAGACATTGGGGCATGGACGCTTTCTCTTCTTCACTGATGGCTGTAAAGGCGCGAGGGCTTCTAGAGCTCATTAAAACATGCCAGGAGAATTTGCCTAAGATCTTGCTTTTTAGGTCTTCTTCTAACTGATCATACGCTTGTCTGACATCCACAAATTGGGTATCCCCACCATAGGATGGAATTTGAACGGCAACCAAAGCAGTTGCTTTGGGAGGGCATCGTTCATTAGAGTGATCGGTATGATAGTTTTCGCCCCTTACTTGAAGTTTGCCATTTTTTCTAGGTAAATCTTTGGTTGAGTTGTAGCCAATCATGGAATGATCAGCCAAAAGATATTGCTTAAATTGTTGCTGCATCAAAGGCCCAAAGATCTCGCCAAATGATTGAAACTGCGTAGGATTGAGAGGTTGATTTGGAAAGACCAACACCGCATACTCAGACAAAAGGGCATTCAAGGAAGCTTGAATTTCTTTTGATTGCATTTGAGTCAGGTCCAGTCCTGATACTTCTGCTCCAAAATGAGGATTCAAGGCTTTGACCGTTAAGCTAGGATGAGTCATGATGGGCTTTTAGATGAGTTGTGTCTTGAGTGAGACTGATTTCGATAAAGGTTTTTTCAAGTGTTGAATTCGCAATTTGCAGACGATAAAAGTTCACTCAGCTTTGATCCCAGTTTGCTTGGCCAATTGTGCCCATTTGGCGGTATCCTCAGCCAATGTTTTTTCAAATTCCGCACGTGTCATCGGCCAAGCCTCTGCACCTTCAGCTTGAAATCGTTTGATGATGTCTGGAGCCGTGAGAGATGCATTGACCTCATTGTGAATGTTTTCGACAAAACTCATAGGGGTGCCAGCAGGTGCAATTAATCCCCACCAATTGTTAACTTCCAAGTCAATCCCCGACTCGTGAAGAGTGGGAACGTTTGGAATTAAATCTTCTCTCTTAGAGCCTGCGACAGCCAATAGTTTGATCTTTCCAGCACGCAAGAAGTTTTGCATCTGTATGAGACTGCCCAATGAAACCTGTACATGGCCTGCAGCCAAATCGATGAGGGCAGGTCCACCTCCTTTGTAATGAACCAAAGTGATGTCTGCGCCTGTGTGTTGTTTGAGCAATTCAATTGCAAAGTGCTGAAAACTAGCAACCCCTGCAGTCCCAAAGTAGACCTGTCCAGGGTTCTTTTTTGAGTATGCAATGAGCTCCTTCATGTTGTTAACTGGAAACTGGCTGTTGACCGCAATTACGCTTGGTCCCAATCCCATCATTGCAATGGGTATGAAGGACTTCACGGGATCGTAATTTAAATGCATGATGGATGCATTCATGGTGAAGGTTGAAGAAATCAATAAGATCGTACTTCCATCGGGCTCAGAATGGGCAACCATGTCTGATCCCATCGATCCACCAGCACCTGGTTTGTTGTCAATGTAGACATTTCGCTTGAGTCGCATCGTTAACTGTTGAGCAATACTTCTCCCTACGATGTCATTGCTGCCGCCCGGTGCAAAGGGGACAACAATGCGAATGGATTTGTTCGCATTGTCCTCACTCCAAGCATTCAAGGTCAAAAAAAAGCTCAGGATGAGCAAGCACCTTAAAGCCGATGCTTTAAAAGATGACTTTGAGTCAGTTGGGTTCATGGCTGAATTCCTATTCTGATGGGATGAGGTCAGCATAATCTGAAAATGTTCATTAATTATTTTCGAAGGGCTAAAAGTCATAAAGTTCTGCAGGATTGGAGACAAGAATGTTTTCAAGTGATTGAGTATTTTTTGCCCATTCATGCAGGCGGTTTAAGCCTGCTCCGTCATTGATCGAACTAAAGGGTTCTATGTCATCAATTGATTTACGCTGATCGGGTTGTCCGCCAGGATGTGGCCAGTCACTGCCCCAGACCATACGTTTAGGGTTAGCTGAGATGAATGCTTGTGCCAAGGCCGTAACGTCTTTGTGATCCGGTGTCTTTGATATTCGATGGGGTGCGGAGAGTTTGACCCATAATTTTCCAAATTTGATTCGTTGAATTAATTCTTCCAAACCTGCTTGAGTTAAACCCAAATGCGGATCAATTAAGCCAAAGTGATCAATTACAAAATCACAATCATATTGATCAAAAACGTGGCTAAGTTTTGAGAGCACATTCAAGTTGGTGAACAGTTGGATGTGCCATCCTAAAGAGCGAATTTTTTGTGCAACCCATTCGATTTGTGCCTTGGCCAAGTCCAAGTCATCTATCCCTTCAGTGTGAAGATTGATTCTCACCCCTCTGATCCCCAATTGATGCATCGATTTAAGTTCATCAAGGCTCACTGTTGGAGCAATTACCGCCACCCCACGCCCACGGCCCTTTAGAGCCTTGAGGGCCATTAGGGTGCAATTGTTGTCACTCGCATAGGGTGATGGGTGAACAATCACCACTCGATCAATGCCAAGTCCATCGTGTAACTTCAACAAATCTGAGAGTAAAGCTTCAGGGGGGGTGTACTTTCTATTCTCTGCAAATGGGAAATCTGAATGTGGACCAAAAACATGGGTGTGGCAGTCACATGCACCTTTGGGCATTTCGAAATTAAGCGTGTCATGTTCAACGCCCAGGACCATTAAGGTATTCATCTTATGTTCATTCATTTTATACAGACAGCTAAAACATTCTCTTTATTAAAAGGCGGTATGGACCGGAGGTTTTCCCATCAAAACATCAATCACCTGTTGAGCCACTTGTGTGGAGCTTCGTATTTGCGTTTCAATGGTGCCGCCACCAGCGTGAGGGGTTGTCACTACATTGGGTAAAGTCAGCAAAGGGTGATTGGAGCTAGGGGGTTCCTGTTCTTCAAAAACATCCAGCCCAACACCGTAAAGATGTCCCTTGGACATGAGATCAAACAATGCATTTTCATCAATTAGACCGCCTCTTGATACATTGATCAGTACTGCTTGGTTTTTCATCATGGACAATTCATCATGACTCAGCAAATGATGACTCTCTGGTGTCAGAGGTAAATGTAGTGTAAGTAGATCAACTTTCGGCAAGAGTTGATTGAGTTTGTCAATGCGTTCATGTGCAATGTCAGCCCAATTATTCATTGGGGCATATGGATCATGAGCCAAAATTTTGCAGCCAAAGGCGCCAATCCATTTTTTTGCAATGCAAGTCCCAATATTACCCATACCAATCACACCAACCACCTTGCCACTCATCTCTAAGCCCAAGTGTTCAGGTCTGACGATTTTGTCACCAGAATGAATCATTCGATCAAATCGAGTTACTCTTCGCGTAACACTCAAGGCCAACGCCAATGCCAATTCGGCCACAGCTTCAGAGTTCACTCCGGGTGTTCTGCTAATTGGAATGCCATGAGATTTAGCCGCTTCCAAATCAATCGTATCAAGACCTACCCCTTGCTTGCAAATGATTTTCACATGTTGAGCTCGTGAGATTTGTTCAGCTGTGATCGGGGTCATTCTGACCATGACGCCGTCGGCTTTTTCTGGCCATTCTTTGATCCTTGGGTCGGGCCAGCAAATGACATCGGCGTGTTGGCGAGCCAGCTCGATCCCAATAGGGTGAAAGGCATCTAAGACGTAAATTGTTGGCTTATTTGACATTGTGATTACATTGACTAGAGGTGCTACTGTTTTTCGATTTTGAATTGACCAATGACCTCATGCCACCACTGAATATCATTAATCAAAAGTGATTGCATTTGTTCGGGGGTGTTGCCCTTTGCTGTGACGCCCAAGTCAGCAAATTTTTGTTTTAGTTCTGGGGAATTCACCGCTTCGTTGATGGCTTGATTGAGTTTTAGAATGACCTCTCTTGGCGTTTTCTTAGGAGCGGCTAAGCCATTCCAACCCACCACAGCGTAGCGAGGTAATCCTGCTTGTGCCATGGTTGGAACATCAGGAAGTTCGACAAAGCGACTTTCATCTGTGATCCCTAAAAGTCTCACGCCGTTGGATTTAACTTGTGGCATCAGTGGGGCCAAAGTTTCAAAAATTGCACTTACATCTCCCGCCTTCAAAGCACGTAAGACATCGGCAGAAGTTTTGTAAGTTACCAATGTCACATCCAAGTGGGCCATTGATTTGAAGAGTTCTGCAGATAAATGTTGAGCGCTTCCTGGCGAAATGGTCCCAATGAAAAGACGCCCGGGCTTGGATTTTGCATCTTCTAAAAACTCCTTCAAATCTTTATAAGGAGAAGATGCATTCACAGCTAGGGCAAACCCAAAAGTTCCAAAAAGAGAGACCATTTCAAAGTCTTTCGTTGGATCAAAGGGAAGAGATTTGAAAAGGGAGGGTGTCATTGCGAAATTGCCGGCCGCAATAAAGTTCAATGTGTAGCCATCTGCCGGGGCAATTTGAACAGCCTGAGATGCCACAATACCGCCTGCACTTGGCTTATTTTCTATGATAAAGGATTGCCCCAAGGTTTCACTGAGCTTTTGAGCGACTAAGCGGACTGTAATGTCACCCGTTCCGCCTGGGCCGTAGCCGACCACGATTCGAACTGGTTTATTTGGGTAATTTTGAGCTAGATTATTGACTGGTGCCGTTACAGAAGTGGATGAAGCGGAGGAGGGTTGAAGTGATGTTTGCGCGAAGACCATCGGCGTATTCAATACCCCAAAAAGCATTGTGAAAAAGCATTGAGTGATTTTGTGTATATGGTTCATCTTGAAATTAGGTTCAGATAACATCAGGCAAAAGTCAGGCTCGAACTAATAAGCTTCATTGATATTGCAAGAGTAAGAAGGCCTTGGTAATTAAATTGTTAATACCTCTAAGTCAATTGCAGATTAGAGCGGAATGATCAAACGAAGTCACTTATCGTTTCTACGCACGCTTACCCTCTCCAGCAAATTACCGCACCATCAAGGGAGAGCCTTTGGGTCATTTCAAATTACTGATGAATTGCTTCATTTCAGTCACACACCGTTGAGGTGCAAGCAAATTAACGCCATGTCGGTAACCCTCTAGAGCAACCAATTTCGCACTTGGCATTTGAGCTTGCATGGCTTTCATTTGGGGGGCTTGTGCAATTGGACTGTCTTGTCCTCCTAAAATGAGTGTCGGAATTTTGATATTTGGTAAATGAGGCCAAAGATCACCAGATCCAATCATTTTTTCTAAGCTGTTGGCAACGTGCACAGGAACAGCACCCATTTGAGCAATGTACCATTCGCAGAGTTCGTGAGAAGCTTTGTTTGTGTCAAGACGGTAGGAGAGGGTTTGACGACACCACTCACCAACACCATATTTTGCAAACGCTGTTGCGCGATCCACCTCTCCGAGTGTGTAAGTGGAGTCGATGTGGCTTGGTCGCTTAAAAGGGGTATCACAAAGTGTTAACGAAAGCAGCCGATCAGGATGTGTTAAAGCCATCGCAAGTCCAACGATACCTCCAGAAGATTCGCCTACCCAATGCACACGATCAATGTTCAAGTGATCTAATAAATCGATTGCATCTTGGACTAAGGCTTGAAAAGTGTATTCATAGTCTTTAGGTGGAATAGTGGTTTGACCACATCCCCTTTGGTCCATCCTAAGCACTTTGTAATCGTTGGCCAAAAGCGGTACCCAAGGTTGCCAAAAGGCCATATGCCTAGCGTATCCATGGTACAGAAAACAAGTTTGACTCGGCTGGTCCTGCCAGGGTGGCAAGTAGTCACACAGATCGAAATGGACATAGAGATCTTTGATTGATTCGATTCGAAAGGTAGGATTCATAGAAAATGTCGTGACTTGGTTTACTGAATTTGAATGTTGGCGCTCTTAATGACTTTTTCATATTGCATCACCTCACTGTGAAGGAATTCCGTGAACTCATATGGTTTGCTCGTTGATATTTGTAGACCTTGGAGTGTGTATCTTTTTTGTATTTCTGTTGAATTTAAAAACTCAACTAAATCATGGTTCAGTTTCTCGATCACTTCTCTTTGTGTACCAGCGGGTGCGAACAATCCGTGCCATGTGCTGACATCAAAGCCTGGGAATCCAAGTTCGCTGATACTTGGAATTTGGGGCAAAAGATTAGATCGATTTTTTGTTGTGACTGCTAGTACATGAAGTCGACCATCGGTCATATGCGGAGATACAACGGCCACGGTTGCAAAAAATAAAGCGCTCGATTGACCACTCAAAATATCCGCCATGGCCTCAGACTGTCCTTTATAAGGAATGTGTGTGAACTTGATTCCGGCAGCTGCTTGTAAAAGCTCCCCAGATAAATGTCCAGCACTGCCAGAGCCTGAGCTGGCCATGGCCAATGCCGTAGGATTTGATTTTGCTTGTGAGATCAATTCTGAAAATGAATTCAATGGAAAATCTTTGTGCCGAGCTGGGGTAACTAAAATATAGGGCCCCTTTGCCAAAAGCGTAATTGGCGCAAGATCATTGAACAAGTAAAAAGGCAACTTTTGCTGTGACGCTTGGCTAATGGCAATATTGGCAGCTGTCAGTAGGAGGGTGTAGCCATCAGCTTTGGACTTAGCCACGTAATCTGCGCCAATGTTGCCATTTGCTCCAGCCCTATTTTCGATCACAACAGGTTGCGCAAATTTGGCTGAGATGTGTTGAGCGATATCTCGACCAAGCATGTCTGTTACACCGCCAGGAGTAAAGGGAATGACTATTTTGATCGATTTGATTGGGTAGTTGAATGTTTCATTTATAGACTGAGCCCAAGCTTCAGATAAGGTCAAGAACCAAGTTGATGTGAAGACTAAAAAGACTAGGATTGCTTTTGTCATTAATTGAGAGATAAAAGAAGTTGCAAACATTCAAGCTTGGCCTGAATGTTGAATTACTTCTGTCCGATTTGAAACCAGAGATACCCTAATCTCTTTTAAAAACTATGAATGTAGAGGAATAGAAGTTAGGCTTTTTCGCAAAAAATAGTTGAACAATTTAATCTGCTAATAGCTTTGCCCCCAAAAGGCTAATTCAGTCTTTTGGGGGACATGTCAAGATTAAAGGCTCGGGTAATCGGTATAACCCTTTGCATCTGCTGTGTAGAACGTGCTCATGTCAGGTGCATTGAGTACTGCATGTGTTTTCATTCTATGTACCAAGTCAGGGTTTGATATGAATGGACGTCCAAAGCCAATTAGATCGGCTTGGTTCTCAGCAAGGGCTTTTTCAGCAGTGTCTCGATCATAGCCACCAGCCAAAATGAATGGTCCATTGAAGGCCGCTTTGAGTTGTTGTTTGAGCTCAACCGGAACTGCAGGGGCGCCCATGGCTGAATGATCCAACACGTGGAGGTAGAGCAATCCAAAATTTGAGACTTCTCTTGCCAAGTCTAAATATTGTTGATCAACTCCTTCAAAAGCACCTGTGTTGTTGAAGGCGCCATAAGGAGACAACCGAATGCCAACTTTGTCTGCTCCGATAGCGCTGCTTACAGCATGCACTATGTCAAGTAAAAACTTATTTCGAGAAGCTCCTGAACCACCGTAAGCATCCTTGCGCGTGTTGACGTTTGCGTTTAGAAATTGTTCTATCAAATAACCATTGGCTGCATGAATCTCAACACCATCAAAGCCAGCTTCAATGGCGTTGATCGAAGCTTGCTTAAATTCTTCGACTGCTTGGTCAATATCGGCTTGTGTCATTTCTCTAGGTACACTGTGAGCTTGCATACCCAAAGAGTCAGAATACATCTCACCAGGGCACACTT
>TBL_comb48_EPIDRAFT_1003657_pt1 | contig 10184 bp, 10 predicted proteins | sample TroBogEpilimnion_37_FD_10681 | JGI IMG/M metagenome (IMG submission 10681)
AGAAAGTAGGCCGGTAATGAGGATTTTTTTGCCGGTCAGAAAGCCCATATAGTGTCCTTTGCTTCAAATGTGGTTTGCTATCTACAATTGTTACATATATGCCGATTTACTCATCCCTTCGCCCATTCCGCTTTTACTACTCCCTTTGGGTGTTTGCCTGCCTTCTGAGCCTGCTCAGTCTCTCCAGTTATGGATCACAGGGGATCGCGCAGTACGGCAAACCAAAATATGCTGATGGCTTTAGTCACTTTGATTACGTTAATCCCAATGCGCCAAGAGGCGGAACGCTGACCTTGCCTAACCCTGGGTCTAGAAGTAGTTTTGACAAGTTCAATCCCTTCACCCTCAGAGGTGTGACTGCTCCTGGAATTGAATTGATGTTTGAGTCCTTAGCTGAAGGTAGTGCGGATGAGGTAGCCAGTATCTATGGTTTGTTAGCGGAAGATATTTCAGTAGCGGCTGATCGTAAATCAGTGAGTTTCCGTATCCGACCAGATGCTCGTTTCTCAGACGGTAGTTCAGTCATGGCAGCAGATGTCAAATATAGTTTTGATACTTTGATGAGTGAGCAAGCCCATCCACGTTATAAGACGACGTTTGGCGACATCAAACAAGTAGTAGTCGTATCACCACGAGAAGTGCGCTTTGATTTCAAGAACCAAAACCCAGAGCTACCCCTCTTAGCGGGAACGATGCCCATCTTCTCTCGTAATTGGGGCAAGAGACCAGACGGCACCATGATTCCCTTTGATCAATTGGCTTTCGAGGCGCCTATTGGCAGTGGCCCTTATCAAATTGAATCCTATAAAACTGGAAAGTCAATCATCTTTAAGCGCAATCCAGATTACTGGGCGGATCATTCGAATAAACCCATCAATGTGCGTGTAGGGTTTTATAACTTTGATCGCATTGTGTACAAGTTATATAGCGATGATGCGGTCCGACTCGAAGCTTTTAAGGCGGGTGAGTTTGATGCGCTAGTTGAGTACCGCGCCAAGATCTGGGCCAAAGGTTATGTTGGCTCTAAATTTAATGATGGCAGCTTATTGAAGAAAGCCTTCTTAAATCACAATGGCGCCGGAATGCAGGGCTTTGCCATGAACATACGCCGCCCAATCTTTCAGGATGTGCGTGTGCGTCAGGCCTTGGGGTATGCCCTCGACTTTGAATGGCTCAATCGCCAACTCTTTTTTGATCAATACAGCCGCATTAATAGTTATTTCACGAACAGTGATTTGAGTGCGAACTTTGATGGACCTCGCAAACCAACTGAAGCAGAGTTAAAGCTGCTCAGACCCCTCAAAGAGAAATATCCCCGTTGGGTACCCGATGCTGTGTTTGGTCCTATGCCGTCTGCACCTTCCACTGCAGCACCAGGCAGTTTGCGCCAGAATTTGCGTAAGGCACGCGAGCTCTTGGCAGATGCTGGCTGGACCTATCGCGATGGCGCACTCAGAAATATTCAGGGTGAACCCTTTCGCTTTGAAATGGTTGAGGATGGCGGCTTCTTTTTGCGAGTCATTTCTGCATATACTCGCAACTTAGAAAAGCTAGGTATTCAGGTAGATGTGAGAACAAGTGACTTTGCGCTTCATCAAAAGCGAATGAATGAATACGATTTTGATATGACGACGATTCGTTTCCCGGATTCGCAAAGTCCTGGCAATGAATTATGGGATCGGTTTGGAAGTCAAGCTGCCAAAGAAAAAGGTTCGGACAATGTCATTGGGATTCAGTCTCCAGTTGTAGATGCTTTAGTTGGAGAAATTACCAAGGCACAGAACCGAGAGCAACTCAGAGCAGCGAGTCGGGCGCTTGATCGGGTCTTGTGGAATAGTTATTTTGTCGTACCCCAATGGTATAACCCAACACATCGAATTGCCTTTAGAAAAGAAATGCACTATCCAGATCCTCCTTTGTATTACATGGCTGAAACTTGGATCTTGCAGAACTGGTGGAAAGCAGAGGCCCCTTAATGCAAGTCCAGATGCGTGCTTATATTGCTAAGCGTTTGCTATTAATGATTCCCACCTTATTAGGAGTGTTAACGCTGACTTTTGCAGTAGTGCAATTTGTTCCTGGTGGCCCTGTTGAGCAAATGGTGTTGGAGCTCAAAGGTAAAGGCAATGGATCTGTTGGTGGCTCGGAATCGTCGGGGCTGGGGCAACGTATCGCGGCCGTCAGGGGATTGATGAGCAGCGCTTAGCCGAGGTTAAAGCCTTATATGGTTTTGATAAGCCACCACTGGAGCGCTACTTCATGATGTTGGGTCGCTTCGCCAGGTTTGATTTGGGACAAAGCTACTACCAGCATCAAAGTGTGTGGCATTTAGTAGTTTCCAAATTACCGGTCTCGATCAGTATTGGTTTATGGACTTTCTTCATCACCTACCTGATCTCGATTCCTCTGGGAATTGCTAAAGCCGTTCGGGAGGGCTCTCGCTTCGATACAGTGACAAGCACCATCATCTTGGTGGGGTATGCCATTCCAGGTTTTGTATTGGGAGTCTTGTTGCTCGTGCTCTTTGGAGGNGGTAGCTTCTTACAACTCTTCCCCCTGCGCGGCTTAACGTCAGATAACTGGTCGGACCTCAGCTTGATCGGTAAGATTTTGGATTATCTCTGGCATTTGGTTTTGCCTATCACTGCAATGGTACTAGGTAGCTTTGCAGTGGTTACGATGCTGACTAAAAACTCTTTCTTAGAAGAGATTCGTAAACAGTATGTGTTAACAGCAAGAGCCAAGGGTCTGAGTGAGCATCAAGTCTTGTGGAAGCATGTCTTTCGTAATGCGCTCTTACCGCTAGTGACGGGATTCCCAGCAGCCTTCATTGGAGCGTTCTTTACCGGATCTTTACTGATCGAGACCTTGTTCTCCCTGGATGGCTTAGGTCTCCTTTCCTATGAGTCTGTGATGCGACGCGATTACCCAGTTGTGTTTGGCACTTTGTACTTATTCACCTTGATTGGTCTATTCACTAAGTTAATTTCGGACCTTTGCTACGTCTACATTGATCCACGGATTCAGTTTGGCGCAGGAGGGGGCTCGTGAGTCACTGGCAACGCTTTAAGCGCAATCGTACTGGCTACATCAGCCTGTGGATTTTTATGTTGCTATTCGGAATCAGTATGTGTGCAGATTTCATTGCCAATGACAAACCATTGATTGTTCGTTATGACGGACACTTTTATTTCCCAATTGTGCGCAATCAACCTGAAACTGTTTTTGGTGGGGACTTTGCTACACCCACTGATTTTTTAGACCCCGACATTCGTCACAATATTACGAGTGATGGTAATTGGGCAATCTATCCGATAATTCCTTATAGCTATGAAACCCTCAATTACTTTTCTAGAGTTCCCAATCCCGCGCCACCATCAGCCGAGAATTGGTTTGGAACCGACGACCGTGGGCGCGATGTTCTGTCACGTTTGATCTACGGCTTTCGCTTGTCGATTCTGTTTGGCTTGGCGCTGACAATTGTGGGGGTTGGAGTGGGCATCATCACAGGCTCACTCATGGGCTTCTTTGGTGGCAAATTTGACTTGATCTCTCAACGTCTCATTGAGATCTGGGGCTCCATGCCGGAGCTGTATCTATTAATTATCTTTGCCTCGATCTTCAATCCCAGCGTTTTACTGTTGATTGTGTTGTTAGCTGCTTTTGGTTGGATGGGTTTATCTGATTATGTGCGAGCCGAGTTTTATCGTAATCGTGCTCTCGAATATGTTCGGGCTGCTAAAGCATTAGGACTGACTAATTTCCAAATCATGTTGCGCCATATTCTTCCGAATAGTTTGACGCCCGTCATCACCTTTCTGCCATTTCGGATGAGCGCTGCCATTTTGTCTCTTACGAGCTTGGATTTCTTGGGCTTGGGTGTGCCACCAGGAACCCCCAGTCTGGGTGAGTTGCTCTCACAAGGTAAAGGCAATTTAGATGCCTGGTGGATTTCACTTTCCACTTTTATAGTCTTGGTAGCCACATTACTTCTCCTGACTTTCATGGGAGAGGCGCTACGTAATGCTTTTGATTCGCGTCAGTCGGGATCAATTAGTGGGGCGCGCTCATGAATACTTTATTGCGCTACGAAGATCTGAGCATTTCTTTTGGAGCAGGCCGCCGTGAGAAGTTTGCCGTCAGTCACCTTGATCTAGAGATTGGAGTTGGTGAACGAGTGGCTTTAGTTGGTGAGTCTGGTTCTGGTAAAACCTTATCAGCACTCGCCCCCTTAAGGCTCGAGCCTGAAGGCGCCAAGATGACAGGCAAAATTTGGTGGAGCGGTCGGGAAGATGCGCAGCAACAGAGTGCGACTAAGCCAGTCGATTTATTGTCATTGTCGATTGAACACATTCGCAGGATACGTGGACGTGAAATTGCCATGGTGTTCCAGGAGCCGATGACCGCTTTAAATCCTTTGTTCACGGTTGGCAATCAGATTGTTGAAGCAGTCCAGATTTACGAGCCTCTCATTTCCAAGGCGGATTGTTTTGCGGCAGCTGTTGATCTCTTGCGTAAGACAGGTATTCCCGAACCAGAAAAACGTTTTCATTCTTATCCGCATCAGCTATCTGGCGGGCAAAGACAGCGTGCGATGATCGCCATGGCATTGGCCTGCAAGCCTCGTCTGTTGATTGCAGATGAGCCCACCACTGCATTGGACGTGAGTTTACGTTTACAGATTCTGGATTTACTCAAAGCGCTTCAGGAAGAATCTAAAGACCATGGTGGAATGGGCATACTATTGATTACGCATGACCTTAATCTTGTCAAGCACTTTGCCCATCGTGTTGCAGTGTTGAATCAAGGGAACTTAGTTGAGGTTGGAGTGACCAAGCAAGTATTTGAGCACCCAGAAAATCCATACACCCAAACTTTAGTCAATAGTGAGCCAGTGCGTAATCTCGCCCCGGTGATGCCGCTTGCCCCAGTCTTACTGCAAACCGATAATTTATCGGTCTCGTATCCGAGTCTAGATTCAGAATCATGGTTTAAGAAGGCACCTCGGCATTCGGTATTAAAGAAAATTGGTTTTGGTTTGAAGCAAGGTCAGACTATTGGGGTGATTGGTGAGTCAGGCTCTGGCAAAACTACTTTAGGAATGGCTATCCTGGGACTCTTGAGTGACTCTGCTGCAGAGGTGACTGGTTCAGTCGATGTGCTCGGACAGGATTGGCAAAAACTCACATCTGCTGAACGTAGAAAATTACGCGCAAGCTTGCAGGTAATTTTTCAGGATCCCTTTGGCTCGCTCTCACCGCGCATGACGGTAATGCAAATTATTGTTGAGGGATTGGATATTCATTTTCCAAAGCTGAGTAGTGCTGAGAGAGAGCAAAGGGTATTGGATATTTTGCGCGAGGTTGGAATTGATCGTTCCGCCTTAAGCCGCTATCCCCATGAATTTTCTGGTGGACAGCGACAGCGGATTGCGATTGCACGCGCACTCATTTTGCGACCCCAGATCCTCGTGCTTGATGAGCCGACTTCTGCTTTGGATGTCTCGATTCAGAAGCAAGTATTGGCTTTACTCACTGAACTACAGAAAAAATACAACCTGGCTTACCTCATGATTAGCCATGATTTGGCTGTCATTCGAGCGATGTCTCATGAAATCATGGTGCTTAAGGGCGGCAAAATGGTCGAGTTTGGCGAGACCGAAACCCTCATTAAGCATCCCAAGCAGAGCTATACCAAAGAGCTATTCGAGGCCGCTGAAATCACCTAGAGTCCCCACATTAATGGGCTAAATTGGTGCATTTTCTTTGTAAATATCAAAAAAACTGTTTGTAAACAAAGAGTTATCGATAAGCCCTGGTCTTGGTGTCGTCAAGCTTCTTTGTTACACTCGCTTGATGTCACTAAAAAAAGTAGCCCCTCAGTTCCTCCAAGGCATTTTGATGTCTTTGGGGATCGTAGCGTGTTTCGCCTGCGCTGGACTTGCGCATGCTGAGGAAGCCAGTGATGCTCCAAAAGAAAGCATGTTTCAGGCTGGGAGATCGTACTTCTCTCGGGCATCGGATCGTTTGGTTGATTCTGTCTCGGAAAAATCAGAGTCCCTAATTAACCAAGCAATGGCAGTGATCGGTGTGCGTTATCGCTGGAACACCGAATTGCCTCAGTCCGGCTTGGACGGCAGTAGTTTTGTGGCCTACGTCTTTAAAGATAAGTTGGGATTTTTACTTCCTAACAAGTCAACCCAAATGAGTCGAGTTGGTAAGCCAATTAATCGAGATGATCTACAGCCTGGCGATTTAGTGTTCTTTAACACGATGCGTTTGACTTTCTCGCACGTTGGCATTTATGTTGGCGACAATAAATTCATTCATTCACCTTCTAAAGGTGCGAGTGTTCGTGTCGATGATTTAAGCAGTGTGTATTGGGATCGTCGCTTTGATGGCGCTCGTCGTCTGGATGGTTCTGACTCCTTGGATGACTCTGAGCGTCGTGAACTGCTCAATCAAGTGAACAATATCAAACGCAAACCCCAAAGCCTGTAGTTAAGCACCAGTAGTTACAGTTTGAGCTTTTCTTTAATGAGCGCCATTTGCTCTTGCGTGGCGACCTCACCAGCCAAGATGGCTGCATTTCTGGATTTGAAGTCACTCCCGCTCATTTGCTTGAGTTGGGGCTGTATTGCAATATCGGCACTTTTTAATTCATATTGATTGATGCTGTTCTGCATGATCGAAATCGTTTGTTGTAGGACGCCAAAGGTACCACTAGCATCTTGATGCAATGGCTCGGAAGAAATGTTGACGGCGATCACCACAGTAGCGCCCATCTGTCTGGCATAACTCACAGGTACAGGGGCAACTAAACCACCATCCACATATTCTTTGCCATTAATACTTGCCGGTTGGAAAACTCCTGGCACGCTGCACGATGCGCGGACAGCTAAGCCAGTGTTACCCGAACGAAAGAGCACGCCTTTGCCAGTTTGTAATTCTGTGGCCACAACACCAAGGGGAAGATTCATTTGTTCAATAGTTTTGTTACGCACCTCACGATTGACCATCGCTTGTAAGGCTTCACCTTTAATCAAACCCCCAAAGCGTCCAGCAAAGGGTAGCCCCCAATCTGCGATAGTGGCCTCATCTAGATTCAGAGCTAAGCGATTGAGATCATTACCTGTTGCACCTGAAGCGAGTAGGGCAGCAATCACGCTTCCAGCACTACTCCCCACTACCAAATCCGGTCGGATCCCTTGGGCTTCTAGTGCCTTGATAACACCAATATGGGCAAAACCCCTTGCTGCACCTGCACCTAGTACTAAACCTAATACAGGCTTACGAGGCGTGAAAAGGCTACAGGCTTCAAGGCTCAAACCGCCAGCCAGAGCCAGCCCTAAGCCTAAAAACTGGCGGCGGCGAGTTGAGGGGGTAAATTGGGGGGAGGCTGCTTGCATATGGCTATTGTATTGAGCCTACCTTATAATGGGCAGACTGCTAAAAAAGATACCTTAAATACTGTTTAGCAGCCCCGGCATCTCTTCTAAAGAGAAATCCAGAGATTGATTGCCTGTTATACCGAGAGAACATCTCAAACCCATTATTGAAATACTTTTTAAGCCTACTCAGGTTTTGCCTGGTAGCCCGACTTTATGGATGATCACAATAAACGCGTAATTGAAACTGCTCTCTTGTGCGCGCAAGAGCCGCTTAGTGTTGCCGATCTCACGCGCCTCTTTGTGGAAGATGTTTCTACTACTGAAATTAAAGCAGTCTTGGAAATCATTCAAGCTGAATGGCAAGACAAAGGTATGGAGTTAGTCCATATTGCAACTGGTTGGCGTTTTCAGAGTCGCTTGTCGATGCGTGAGTATTTAGATCGCTTGACGCCTGAGAAGCCACCCAAATATTCTCGTGCTGTGATGGAAACTTTAGCCATCATTGCCTACCGTCAGCCTGTTACACGCGGAGAGATTGAAGAGATTCGTGGCGTTGCTGTAAGCAGTAATGTGATGAAGCAGTTAGAAGATCGTGGTTGGGTTGAAGTGATTGGTCATAAAGAAACCATTGGCCGCCCCGGCTTGTATGCCACAACTAAACAGTTCTTAGATGACCTGAGCTTAACTAATTTACAAAGTCTGCCAATGCTGGAAGATGTTGCACCAGCAGCTGAAGAAGTAGGTCAAGCCGTGATTGATTTCAATGTTGATAGTGCTACTGAAACGATTACTGAAATTGTGACAGAAGAAACCACGATTGAAATAGCGGAAGAGATCACCATTGAAATAACCAAAGAAAGCGATCCGTCAGACAATCCTGACGAGCAAAAATAATTATTAATGACTAGCTCCAACGAAAACGATTTACCACCAGTAGTGCATTCACCTCAGTCTGAAGCAGCTCCATCCCCAGCGGAAGGTGGATCTGCCGAAGCGCATGAGGGTGGAGAGCGTCGCCCTCGTAGACCTGGTAAGCACCCTTTCAATAAGAAGCGTCCCTTCAATAAAGATAAGCCCCGTAGAGAGGGTGGCGATTCAAGAGGTCCTCGTGAAGGTGGTGGTCAGCTTGCTAAATTGGCTCCCAATCCCGCTGAGAGTGAAGCCTTATTTGCTTCAGTTGTCTCGGGCGAATTTGATGCAGCTCTGGATGCCCCAGAAGTAGTCGAAGCAAAAAATCCTGACGGTATTAATGAGAATGAGATTTCGCATCAGACAGGTGCTGAGCGCCGCGCGCAACGTGTACGCCACGATGAAGATGCTGATGCTCCCACTGAAGAAGAAATGAGTAGTTTGCAGTTTGCTAATGTCGATGAATTACCTTTAAGTTTGCGTGACGAGGTCTGGTCTGATTTAGACGGCCTAGATGACGAAGCTGACGATGAAGATACCGTCAAGCTACACAAAGTTTTAGCAGATGTGGGTATGGGCTCACGCCGCGACATGGAAGATTTAATCATTCAGGGTCGAGTGTCAGTCAATGGTTTACCTGCCCATATCGGTCAACGCATTGGACCCACTGATCAAGTGCGCATCAATGGCAAACCAGTCCATCGCAAGATTCAGACCAAGCCACCGCGCGTGATTTTGTATCACAAGCCTTCTGGCGAAATCGTGAGTCAATCCGATCCCGAAGGACGTCCAACCGTATTTGATCGCTTACCGAAGCCACGCCAAGGCCGCTGGATTGCAGTCGGCCGCTTGGACTTTAATACTGAAGGCTTGTTACTCTTTACAACCTCAGGTGAACTAGCCAATCGTTTAATGCATCCACGCTACGGTATCGAGCGTGAATACGCTGTGCGGATTTTGGGTGAGCTCGGTCAAGAGTCAATGACGCAATTAAAAACCGGCATCCAATTAGATGATGGTCAAGCTCGCTTCCTGCGCTTAACTATGGGCGGCGGTGACGGCGCCTAATCGTTGGTATCACGTTGCTCTAACTGAGGGTCGTAACCGTGAAGTGCGTAGGATGTTTGAAGCAGTCGGTCATACCGTATCCCGTTTGCTCAGAACCCGCTATGGCATGTTCTTGTTACCTCCCAGATTAAGACGCGGTAAATGGGAAGAGGTGCCTGTTGAGGGTGTTGCATCACTGATGCGCTCCGCTGGTTTAAAGCTTCCTCAAGCTCAAGATAAAAATCGTAACCCTAGCGGTAACGGTAATGGCCATCACCGCAATTCTCAAGCGGGTGGCGATCACCAGCCAGATCCGATGCAAACTTCAGTGTCGTATTGGGGTTCACGGGATGCTTTGACATTGGCTAGCGGCCATCATGGTTTAACGCATCAAGGTAAAGGTGGTCAACCGAGTGGCGGCGAAGGTCGTGGTCCATTCCGTGGCCGCACGCAGGGCGGTAGACCAGGCCAAGGCGGGCAAGGTGGCCAGGGTCAAAATCGCAACAAGGCTAAAAAAGTCCATCATGGGCAGTCTGCATTTGTGACTGGTAATCCGCAAAGTCCTGGAAATGGGCCCAAACGCAGTGCCCCTAAAGGTCGTAAGCCCTTTAACAAAGGCCCCAGAAAGCCCCGTAATCCGAGCGAAAGCTTCTGATTTCTATCAGTTTTCTGTAAATTCGGCTATAATTTCGTTCTTACAGCGGATTACCGCTGTTTTTGGTTGGATCTAAGTAGTACGTATTTCCCGGCTGATGTTGCGATCAACGTAAGCCGGCCTGTTCTGAATTCGAGAATATGGGCTTTGAAGCCCATTTTTTTTTGCCGATTCGGTATGAAG
>TBL_comb48_EPIDRAFT_1003658_pt1 | contig 10181 bp, 9 predicted proteins | sample TroBogEpilimnion_37_FD_10681 | JGI IMG/M metagenome (IMG submission 10681)
CCATGCCAATGAGGGCTTTGAGGGTTCGTGCGTCCTTGATAATCCGAGTGAATTGCAGCATTCACCACGTACGCCACCCAACTCGATTAACTTATCTTAATTATCCGGTAACAAGTCTAATGCGGTTGCTGGCGGAGGGACGTTGCTGACATTTCCGGTTCTTCTCATGTGCGGCACGCCACCGGTGCTGGCGAATGCGACGAGCACTGTGGGGCTCGTGATCGGCACGGCGGGCAGCATTTTGGGTTTTCGCGGACGTTTGAAGGCGATCCGCTCGCTGCTGTGGAGCTTTATCCCCATTTGTCTCGTTGGCGCGGCCATCGGGAGCTGGTTGCTCACGCAAACGAGCGACGATCAGTTCTCCAAGCTCATTCCTTTCCTCGTGCTGTTCGCCACCGTGCTGTTCTTTTTGCAGGGATTCCTGCGCAAGTCGGCCACAGAGGGGAAATCGAAGGCGCTGTGGTTCTCCATCGCGCTGCAACTCCCCGTGGCCATCTACGGCGCATTTTTCGGCGCAGGCATTGGCATCTTGATGCTCGCCTCCTTTGGCTTCATGGGCATGACAAACATCCACGAGATGAACGCGCTCAAGAATGTGCTCGGCTCGCTCATTAACGTCATCGCCGCCGTGTGGTTTATCTCTGTCGGCATGGTGAATTGGCCGCAGGCCTTGGCGCTGACGGCAGGGGCGCTGATTGGCTACTATCTCGGCGCACGTTATTCCCAGCGCATCTCGCCCCAGAAGGTCAGGCATCTAATCACCGCCATCGGACTGGTCATATCCGCACTCATGTTTTGGAAGCAGTTTGGGTGACACTCCTGTTTGATGAGATGCATGGTATCTCTTCCTCCCAAGTCCCGGCGCGGGCAAAGCGGGCTTACACCAACTGCCAAGGACCGCGCATCGGACGTGTCAGCATCGCGGCGGCTTCGGCATCATCAATGATCTGTTCCTTCACCGGATCCCAGCGCAGCTTGGAGCGATTCAGCCTAAGAGCGATGTTGGCCAGATGCGCGATGCTAATGCTGCGGTGCGCGTACTCGATGGGCGCGGCGGTTTTCACGCCGTCACGGATAGCGTCGATGAAGTTGCGGAAGTGATCCTTGCTCTCGTAGAGATGGACATCGCTTTCGGCCAGCGGAGTGCGCAGCGAGTCCGGCTTGAGCTCCAGTTTGCCCCGCATGCTGAGCACGCTGCCGTTTTCACCCTCAAACAGGATGCCTGAGCCAAAGTCCTGCTTGTCCGCCACCCGCACGGTGGTGCCATCCTCGTAGCGATAGGCGAATGAGAATGTCGGTGGCGTGGTGTAAAGTCCGCCGGGTGCGGGCCAGGTGGCTTTCAGATCGAAAAACTCGACCGGCCCACCTTCATCCTGTCCCAGCGCCCACTGCACAATGTCAAAATGATGCGCACCGAAGTCGGTGATGTTGCCGCCGGAGTAGTCGTAGATCCACCGCCAGTTGGAGTGTAGGCGTGCTGGGCAAAACGGTGCTTCAGGCGCGGGGCCGAGCCAGAAATCGTAGTTCAATCCTTCCGGCACAGCCGCTGGAGCGGTTTGTGCCGCACAGCCGTTGTTGTCGCGGTTATCGCTCGCCAGACCGACGCGGATTTGCTTCAGTCTGCCGATCCTGCCATTGCGCACGTATTCGCAGGCCATGCGGAAGTGGATGTCACTGCGCTGCTGGCTGCCGGTCTGCCAGATCACCTTGCTGTCACGCACGACGTCACTCATGAAGCGGCCCTGGGCCACGGCCAGGCTCAGCGGCTTTTCGCAGTAGATGCTTTTTCCGGCTCGAGCCGCTGCCACGGCCATCAGCGCATGCCAGTGGTCCGGCGTGGCGATCTGCACGGCATCGACATCTTTGCGTGCCAGCACCTCACGGAAATCCTCATGCGTGGCACAGCCCTGCGTGCCGTAGGTTTTATCCACCAGACGCCGCGCCGGTTCGCGGCCCAGCGTTCCCGCCTTTTTGATGATGCCCTTGTTGTAGCGGTCGGACTCGCGCTCCACGTCACACACCGCGATGACCTGCACACGCTCATCCTGAAGGAAGTTTTTCACCACATCCGTCCCGCGACCGCCGCAACCGATCAGCGCCAGCGTGGTGCGGTTGGACGGTGCCACCGCCCCATCTTTTCCCAAGGCGGAAGCAGGGATGATCGTGGGGAAGCCAAACGCTGCGCCGGTGGCAGAGCATTGCTGGAGGAATCGGCGGCGGGAGGTGAGAGCAGCGGACATGGCAAAAGCATCAACGTGGGGGCCAAAGCGGTTCTTCAAGTAAGCTGCAAGGCTCCCAACTTCACCTTCTTGCTTGAGAAAAATAGCATTTAGACTATTCATCCATAAAATATTAGAGCGTGGTGGTAATATATTAGGTTGACGATGGACGGCTTAGAATACTAGCATGCCTCCGGTTATCCTGAAATCTTTGCCATGAAAACACACATACTCGCCAGCCTGTGCCTCATTGCCGCCATTCCGGCGCTGTCTGCCCATGAATTTACGGATCTCCAGGGCCGCAAGCTTGAGGCGGAAATCGTCTCCGCTGCTGGTGGTCAGGTCATGCTCAAACGAGCCACCGATGGTCGCACCTTTAATGTGGCGGCTAGCAATTTTACGGCGGCAGATCAGAAATTCATTTCCGACTGGGCGGACGCCAATACGAAGTACAGCTTTGATGTGGCCTACACCAAGAAAAAGCTGAAAGAGACAAGCACGAAGCGGGGACCGCTTATGAGGAAGAGACCTGGATTTACAAAATCAACATCAAGAACCGCCTGCCCACCGCAGTTGGCGACTTGAGGGTCGATTATTGGTGCTTCCGTCGGGAAGATTCCGGCAAAGGCAAAGGTTCGGCACGCATCGAAACCTCCGGCAGCAGCAAAGTCGCCATGGTGGCTGGCGCAGGGACGGCGACCGTGGACACCACGGAGATTGTCCTGCACAAACAAGAACTCGCAGGCGGCTATTATTATCGAAATGGTGACAGCGCCATTCAGTCCGACGGCATGGGAGGACTCGCGGTCCGCATCTTTGATAAAAACGACCGTGAAGTTTACAAGTGGGCCACCAAGGATGACCTCTTGGTCGCCGCTGTGGGTAAACCGCAGTCTAACGGTTCAAGCTCACAATCCACCAGCAGCCCGAAATAGTTCGCTGCCCATCCTTGAATTGGAGCGTTTCGCACGCTGATATGTAGCGCCGGNTGTTTTCACCCGGCGCTTTGTTTTGGAACCCGTCAAGCGCGCCACCAAACCTCGCAGTGTGAAGAAGGCTGCGAACCGCCAACCACCACCCCCGTCTGGGCGTGCGCGGGGGGATGCGCTCGGTCTGGTGGATCTCACGCTGGCCGCAGCTGAATTTAAGCGAAAGCTGAAGCAGGCAGATCTAGTGCTGGATCACGTCACGCCGCAGGCCTTCGGCTTTGCAGCGGCGCTGATGGTGCGGCACGCGGAGAAGGTCACGCCGGGACGTCGTGTGTGGATCTTGTGTGCAGACGTGAAGACGCAAGATCATGTGCATGCGGAACTCGGCGTGTGGCAGTGTCCGGCGCTGTATCTACCACGCCTCGGGCAGGTGGTGAACGATGCCTTGATTGACCCTGAGTTGCTGGCCGAGCGTGCGGGCGTGCTCGGTCGCATGATGGAAGACGACGCGCCAGTGATGGTGCTGTGTGCGGACAGTTTGGACGAGCCTGCGCCTGCACTGGCCGAAATCACCAGCCAGCGCCGTACGCTCACCGTCGGTGCGAAGCTGAATGTAGAGGATCTGCTGCGTGATCTGAGCGAAGCTGGCTACGAGCGCGTGCCCGTCGTCACTGAGCGCGGTCACTTCGCACGCCGGGGTGGCATCGTGGACTTTTTCTCCTGGCAGGCGGAGGAACCGCTGCGTCTGGAGTTTTTTGATGACGAGATCGAATCGATCCGTGCCTTTGATCTGCACAATCAGTCTTCCATCAAGCGGCTGGAGAGTGTGGGCGTCATTCTACAGATGAGTGACAATGCGGAGGACGCCTCGCAGGTGCGCGAGTATCTGGACAGGAATGATCTTATTGTCTCCATCGACTGCGAGGGTGAGGCGCATGCCCGCATTCTCAGCGGTGCCGCCCCCGTCGAGGGTATGGAGGATTATTCAGCGGCGATTCATGAAAACCCGCTCGGCGTCTTTGATGCGTCCGACTTTGTGCTGCATGAGGCGCGGCGCGAGCACTTCGCCAAGCAGATCCGGGAATGGCATGAGGCCGGTTGGCGCACAGTAATATTTTTCCACAACGAAGCGGAACGCGAGCGCTTCGCCGAATTGCAGAGCGGCCTGCCTGCCTCGCTCGAAACGAAACTGGGCTTGTTGTATCGCGGCTTCACCGTGCCAGCGGCCAAGCTGGCGGTGCTGACCGGCGCGGAAATTTTTGGCCGTCATCAGCAGATCCGCCGCGTGCGCGGATCAAAACTGGATGAAGCCGAGGTGCTGCGCAAAGCGCGTGATGTGATGCGCGACCTGCGTGAGGGCGACATTGTCGTGCATGCCGAGCATGGCGTGGCCCGCTTCGGTGGCATCGAGGTGCGCGATTCCGGCAAGCGCGAGGAAGTGCTGGTACTGCATTACGCTGAGGGGGCGAAAGTCTTTGTGCCGGTGGCTCACACGCACATGGTCACGCGTTACGTGGGAGTCGGCGGCAAGGCGCCCGCCTTGAGCAAGCTCAGCGAAGCGCGGTGGCAGAAGACGCGCAAGAACGCCGAGAAAAGTGTCGAGGACTTCGCCGTGCGCATGCTCAGCGTGGCGGCGGAACGGCAGACACTGAAGGCGTACTCACACCAGCCTGACACGAAGTGGCAGGTCGAGTTCGAGGAATCTTTTTTATACCACGAAACGCCAGATCAACTGCGCAGCGTGGAGGAGATCAAGCGCGACATGGAGGCCGAAAAACCCATGGACCGGCTGCTCTGCGCCGACGTCGGCTTTGGCAAAACGGAGGTCGCCATTCGTGCCGCTTTCAAGGCCGTCATGGGCGGACGTCAGGTGGCGATCCTCGTGCCCACGACGGTGCTAGCACGCCAGCACTGGGAAAACATTCGCCAGCGCATGAGCGAGTTTCCCGTGTCGGTCGAAATGCTCTGCCGCCTCACGCCGCCAAACCGTGAGCGCGAGATCCTGCGGGGCATCACCGAGGGCACAGTGGACATTGTCGTCGGCACGCACCGGGTCATTTCCAAAGACGTTCGTTTTAAAAATCTCGGCCTCGCCGTGATCGATGAGGAGCAGCGCTTTGGTGTGAAGCACAAAGAAAAATTCAAGGACCTCTTCCGCCTCGTGGATGTGCTCACGCTCAGCGCCACGCCGATCCCACGGACTCTCTACCTCGCGCTCATGGGCATGCGTGACATGAGCACCATCGAGACGCCGCCGCCCAACAAGCAGGCCGTGCAGACCATGATCTGCCCCTACGACGAGCGCACAATCAAGCAGGCCGTCGAGGCGGAAATCGAGCGCGGCGGGCAGGTCTTCTTCCTGCACAATCGCGTGATGACCATCGAAAAAATCGCGCAACGGATCCGCGATCTTTGTCCGAAAGCCCGCGTGATCATCGGCCACGGCCAGATGGACAGCGAACTGCTGGAGGACGTGATGCACACCTTCGTCGATGGCGGGGCCGACGTGCTCGTCTGCACCACGATCATCGAAAGCGGTGTCGATATTCCCAATGCGAACACCATCATCATTGACCGAGCGGACCGCTTCGGGCTCGCTGATTTGTATCAGCTCCGTGGTCGTGTTGGTCGTGGCGGTGTGCAGGCGCATGCGTATCTGCTCCTGCCACAGGATGCAGTGACCGCAGGCGATGCGCGCAAACGTGTGAACGCGATCAAGCAATACGCCGGTCTCGGCAGCGGCTTCAAAATCGCGCTGCGGGATCTGGAGATTCGCGGTGCGGGAAATCTGCTCGGCACTGAGCAGAGCGGCCACATCGCCGCCGTGGGTTTCGATTTATACTGCCAGATGCTCAAGCAAAGCGTCGCCCGCATGCAGGGCCGACGCGTAGCGCGTCCAGTAGAAGTCGGGCTGCGGACAGACTTCCTTGTCATGAATGAAGCCATGATGGTGCAGGCAGAAAAACATGCCACACCGGCCTTCCTGCCTTCCAGCTTTATCGAAGATCTCAAACTGCGCATCACCGCCTACCGCCAGGTTGGAGAAATCATGACGCGCAAAGAGCTTGAGGAATTGGAAGCACAGTGGCGTGATCAGTTCGGTGAAAAACTGCCGCATGCCGTGCAGAACCTGCTCACCTGCGCGTCCATTCGCCTCGCCGCAGCACACGCTGGCATCAGCGACGTCGAAATCAAAGACCGCAAGCTCATGCTCTCACGCAATGGCAAGTTCGTCATGATCCAGGGCAAATTCCCACGCCTCAACTCGCGAGAAGGCCATAAACAGCTCGACGAGGCGCTGGCAATGCTGCGGACGCTGTGATCAAGACGCACCTGACAGGTATGTGTCGAAAAGCTTCCGAGCCGTAGCATCCCCCTGTTCATAGCACTGCCGGAGTCGTCCCGGAAACAGCGGCGAAGGACGTGCATGCGTCGTTGTGATGACGGTGAGTTTTTTGCCATGCAGGCGCGCGAGTTCAATTCGATCAGCCAAAATCTGCCGACACATGACTTCGTAAGTCGCGGCGATTGTATCTAACGTGCGGAAAATGGGCAGTCGCAGTGGCTTTGTCGGCGGCTGGTTGACGCTGTGAATGATGATGTGGTCGATGCCGTCATCCGTGAACCAAGGATCCACCGGAGATTCATGCGCGATACCACCGTCATTACACAAGCGTCCCGCGAACTCCAGCGGTGAAAAGAGCATCGGCACGCAGGCACTGGCCGCCATGGCAGTGGCAAGTGGACCCTGGCGGACGAAGACGGTCTCGTACTGCGTCAGATCGCTCAAGGCGATCAGCAATTGCGGACTCGACAACGACTCGATGGTGCGGGTGCCAACGAGTGATTCAAAATAAGTGACCGCCCCACGGGGATCAAAAACGCCTGGATGACGATGGAAGAAGCTGCTCACAAGCTGGTGCCAGAGCCAACGGGTGCGCCTAGCAAAGGAGAGATACAGGCGCGGGCTAAGCACCGCCTGACGGATGGCTTCTTGTTCCAGGCCTGCGGCGTAAAAACCAGCAGTGATGGCACCTGCGGAAGAACCTGAGACCGCGACGGGTCGCACTCCGAGCGCATGCAGTCTTGCCATGAACCCCGCATGCGTGGCATAGCCCATGAAAGAAGCGCCGAGTGAGATGGCAATGCGTGGTGGTGAACTCATGCACACTGCGTCTTGGTTGTGGAGATGGCGGGATGCCTGGCGCGCAGGAAAATAACTCCACCAACAATTCCCCAGAACAAATTGAAGATCCAGCCCGCCAGAGAGGCGGAGATGCCGACAGGCTGGGGTACATGGGCCAGACCTGCGAGCAGCGTTTCGAAGGTGCGTTCCCGCACGCCGAGTCCAGAGATGGAGACGGGCAGCGAGGCTGCGGTATCGACGATCGGCATGGCGGACAGCACGTCGAGTACAGATGCCACGCCACCTACCGCGCGCAGGCCGCAGTAAAAGCTCATAAAAAAGGCCGCATGCATGCCGGTGGAAACGAGAGAGGCGGAAAGGGTCCGGCGCCAAAGCACTGCAAAGACAGCATGCACCTGCGTCATGCGCGAGATGACACTGGCCAGCCGGGGATGGCCCATCGTGCGGGGAAAGGTGCGTCTGCCCCATGCCAGCAGGCTGGGCTTAAAGGAGACCCAACTGAGCACGAGGACTGCTAGAGCACCGCCGAGAAATATGCCGTAACCGACGAAGAGCATGCGCAGGTCGTCGCTGAGGTCATGCCAGAGTGCGGCCCGCGCCAGCATGCAGACCATGAAAAGAAAGGTCACTGAGAGGAGACCGGTGAGATGATCCAGTACCAGCGCCACGCTAATCGGCATTGCCTGCCCTGGCAGCCGGCGGGAGAGTGACATGATCTTGTAGGCGTCTCCACCCACCACACCGACGGAACTGATGTTGAAGAAGGCGCTGACGATTTCCGTGCGCAGCACGACACGGAACGGCAGATCCGGCACCTGACCGCGTAGAATGATGTGCCAGCGGGCGGCAGTCAGGAAGAGTGAGAGAAATGCGCAGGCAATGCCAGCGAGCGTCCACTGCCAGTTCGTCAGCAAGGCGTGCAGACGCGGCGCAAAGTCTGCGATGAGATCATGCCCCCGAAACAGCAGCGCCAGCAGCACAGCGCTGATGAACAGACGCAGAGAGATGGAGAGGAGGCGTTTCAAAACGCAGAGCTAGAGCAGGAAGGTCACGCCGCTGCCTTCTGGTCCACGGCCTCGGCGATCGTGTTGACGCTGTGCAGAATGCGCTTCGCCTGATCCTGGTCGGCCATTTTAAAGCCAAAGTGCTTTTCGATCATCACCACCAGTTGCAGGGCGTCCACCGAGTCGAGGCCGATGCCTGCGGGGCCAAAGAGCGGGGTGTCATCGCCGATTTCATCTGCGGTCATGTCGAGCATGAGTTCGCTGATCATAAGTTCTTTGAGGCGCTGGCGGGTCGGCATGCAGGGGATACGTTTCGTAGGGTGCTGTGGGCGGGCTAAAGCAGCCCACCGTCAATTTTCAGGGTCGAACCAGTGATATAGCTCGCATCGGGGCTCGCAAGGAAGAAAACCGCCGCCGCAATCTCCTCTGGCCTGGCGAAACGCCGCATCGGGAGCTGCATTTTGAGCGCTTTGAGGTGTTCCGGAGTCCAGTCGGCCGGCAGTCCGCCCTCAATGTAGCCGGGGCAGATCGCATTTACCGTGATGCCCATGCGGGCCGATTCTTTGGCCAGACTCTGCGTCAGGCCGATCACTCCGGCCTTGGCGGCTGCGTAGTTGGTTTGTCCCGCCGGTGAGGAAATGGCACTGAGCGAGGCGATGTTCACAACGCGCCCTTGCCTCTGCCGCATCATCCCCGGCAGCACTGCCTGGCAGCCGTGGAAGACGGCGTTCAGGTTGGCATCCAAAACACGTGACCACTGGTCCTGCTGCATGTTGGCCAGCAGCGCGTCTTCATGGGAGCCCGCGTTATTAATCAGGACGCCGAGCGGTGCGGCCTGAGTTTCGATTTCGGCCAAGGCAGTCTTCCACGCGTCTGGAGAGGTGATTTCGAGCGTGATCAAATCCGCACGTCCTGAGTATCGTGCGGCCAGTTCCTGCGCTCGCTCCCGCCGTTCTCGCACACCGAGAAACACCCGGCAGCTTTCCTCCCGTGTCAGGAAAAATTCGGCAATGGCAAGGCCCAGCGCCCCATTCGCTCCCGTGATTAAAATGCTACGACTCATCGTCAAGCTGTGGAGGTCGCCGAGAAGAGTTGCAAGTCACTTCATCACCCCGCTCCAGACCTGGGGAGATCTGACTCCAGGCCGCGCTTCACCGCCGGGGACCACGATTTGGCCTTTCCAAGGCACCGCATTGGTCGTGACGAGCGAAAAGGGTACCTCGCCCGACTGGCTCCAAGTCTGCGTCTTCACGTCGAAGACCTGAATTGAGCGGGGGAAGCCGGGATGCTTATCCTTGGGTTCGAAGTGGACGTTGGCCCCATCATCACCGCCGAGGATGTAGATCTTTGAATCCATCACCGGGGCGGGACTCGGAGCTGCCACGGCTACGCGGGGCATATCGGGCAGTTTTTTCCAGCCAGTGGCAGGTTGGTAGGCCCAGGCGTCATTCAGCCATTCGCGCTCGGGCTTTCCATCCTTGTCAGCGTGCAGCGCGGCACCGCTGAAAAGATGCACCACTCCATCCAGCGCAGCCATGCAGCCCAGGATGCGCGGCTTGCCGGGGCAGGGGGGCAGCACCTGCCATGTCGCATTGGCTTGTTTCAGATCCAGCGACCAAAAGTTGCTCAAGGCGGTCGTAGCCGTTGGGGTTTCAATGCCTCCCGAGATGTAAATGACGCCATTGCTCTCGCACCCGCTCATGAAGGCGCAGGGCTGCGGCAGCGGCGGCAGTTTGTCAGCTTTTTGCACCCAGAACACCTCGCGAAAGTGCTCCGTGGCATTGCCACCGCCGAGGATGATCCAGCCGGCGGAAGTCGTGAGGCTCACCCCGTAGCCATTGGGTTGCGGCAGTTTTCCCGCCCCCCGCCAGTCACCATCCGG
>TBL_comb48_EPIDRAFT_1003660_pt1 | contig 10180 bp, 8 predicted proteins | sample TroBogEpilimnion_37_FD_10681 | JGI IMG/M metagenome (IMG submission 10681)
CACAAATCATCTCTTGAGTGCCGTATTCTGTTTTTTTGGGGCAATCAGTCTCTGGTGTCGTTAATAAGATATTTCTAATAGCTTTGCTAACCCCCAAATGCTGCCATCTGTCAAGGTCAACCTCAAATAGCCAGCCATGGAACGGTTGAATATCACTGGCATTCCCAAAAGCAGCATAAACATAGCCCAATTTACTGTTAGGCGGATTCCAATGCTTAAGTGCAGCATGTGAAAATGCAGTAGCCGAGTTAAATTTGACAATTCCTTTGCCGTTAAACGATGGTTTTTCGGCATTAAAACTCAGCACTGGAAATTGTTTATCCCATTGATTTTTTAATAAATCCAGTACGGCTAACCGATGACTGGTACGAATACCTTGATTTAGGCATTGATAAGAAACAACTAATTTATTATCTACAATAATTGGAGTTGCGATCAGTTGGGCTTCTTCATCTTTAGGCGTAGGTACTTTTTCTTTCCATAATAAATCGCCTGTTTTCGCATCTAAAGCGGCTATGATGCCATTAGATACGGGGACAATAATTCTAGGTTGCTGGTGAGATAAGTCTAATAATGTAGAGGCTATGATACTAGCATCAAATTTAATGGATGGATAAGTATCAGTAGGAAATACTCTGTTGAGTTTTATTTGTTTCGTTGAATTAGCATCGTTATGAGATAAGGTGCTGCAGGCAGAAAAAAAAAGACACGTTATTAGCACATTAGCAGTGATGGAAGTGATCCTTGCAAATTTCATGAATAATCTAATTTAATTTGAAAATGGTGATGAATGTTGAAAAGTAGAGCCTGCAATTGATTAATTAGATACTTTAACCACTTCATTTGGTTTAATTTCAGCCGAAAAATTAATAGTAATAATTTCGTCAATTAATGCAATATAACCGATAATTATCACATAACTTAGATAATGAAAGTTATTTTTGTATTGTGCCTTCGAAGGAACTTACTTTTGTTGAACCCAGAAAGGTTAAATTTTCTTTAAGGAATCATGATAGAAAATAGATTGTGTGTACTTGATTAAAACCTTGTTTATTGAGACAGTGGATGTGATTCGAGTTAAAATAAACCAATTAGAACCCTGCTAGCAGGTGGTCGTTTACCACTTAATAAAGACTTTCGACTAAAGGACATTTCAATGATTGAAATAATTGAAGTACCCAGCCCATTCTGTGGTATTGGCACTGATGATCTAAGTATTCAGGTAGACGGTGTAACCGTAAAAGTATTATCCAATGGGTGTGCGGTTAATACACCATTATTTGAACAGCCAATTACTGATATTAGTGCGCGAGTCAATGGTAACTCAGTGAGTTTGGAAGAAGCCGTTGCTAAAGCAGCCGCTTTACTACAGGATACTAAACTGCCTGTTATTGGTGGCTGTGCCACTGATGTTAATGGTATGCGAGCATTGTTAGCTTTAGCTGATAAGTCAGGTGCAGTCGTAGATAATATGAACTTTGTTGGTGCACGTAATAACTTTTTGGCATTACAAGATTCTGGTTGGATGAATACGACGCTGGCTGAGGTTAAAAACCGCTGTGACCTGTTGTTAGTAGTGGGTAGTGATGTAGAAGCCTTCGCGCCTCGATTTTTTGAGCGTTACTTTTGGACTGATGCGATGTTCGTTGAAGACTCTGAGCAACGTCAGATCATTTATCTGGGTAGAGCTCCGTCTGGCGATGCATCTACTTCTCCAAATGGTCATAAAGCCAGTATTTATGAATGTTCCATTGCTGAATTACCAGAAGTGGTTGCCGTTTTAAAAGCGTTAGTTAAAAAACAGCCGATTCTGGCAGAAACTGTCGGAGGGATTGCTGTTTCTGATTTACAGACGATTGCTGAGCAGTTGAGGGCGGCTAAATATGGTGTTGTTACATGGGCAGCCGGCGCATTATCTTACACTCAGGCAGACCTGACGGTGCAAATGCTGTCGGATATGATTAAAGAGATTAATAACCAGAATACTCGTTGCTCTGGTTTGCCTTTAGCGGGCAAAGAAGGTGATCAGACTGCTAATCAGGTTTGTGGATGGACCACGGGTTACCCTGCACGAACTAGCTTTAGTCGAGGTTATCCAGAATATGATCCTTTTCTAAATGATTCTCGAATTTTATTAGCAAACGGTGAAGCCGATGTTTTGGTTTGGGTACAGGCATTTAATGTTAATGCTACGCCTCCGGTTACTGATTTGCCTACTATTGTTATAGGACGCTCTGGCATGACGTTCTCTAAAGAGCCCGATGTATTTATTCCTGTAGGAACACCGGGAATCGATCATGCTGGTCATGCTTACCGCATGGATAACGTAGTGGCTATCCGTCTAAAAAAATTAAGAAATTCAAATTTGCCCAGTACCGCTGATGTACTGAACGCTATTGAACAAGCTTTATAAGGAAACAGTATGTTGATCAAATTAACCGGTGGCACTGTTTATGATCCAGCGAGTGGTATAGCGGGTCAGCAACAGGATATTTATATTGAGCATGGGCGTATTGTTAATGCGCCAACTGCCGAAATAAAAGCAGATAAGGAATACGATTTAACAGGTAAGGTGGTTATGTCAGGTGCTATTGACATGCATACACATATCGGTGGAGGGAAAGGCAATATTGCCAGAACGTTGTTGCCAGAAGACCATCGTGCCGATCCAGTTGCGCGAACACATATTTGTCGTTCGGGTTGCGGTCATGCTATGCCGAGTACTTTTGTAACCGGTTACCGTTATGCTGAAATGGGTTATACCGCCGGATTTGAACCAGCATTGTTGCCTATCAACGCTCGTCAGGCGCATATGGAAATGGGCGATATTCCTATTCTGGATAAGGGTGGGTATGTCATGTTGGGCAGTGATGACTTTTTATTGCGAATGTTAACTGCCAATAAAGATCAGCAAGCGATTAATGATTATGTGGCATGGACTATTCAGTCAGCTAAAGCTATCGGTGTTAAAGTAGTTAATCCTGGTGGCATTAATGCTTTTAAATTTAATCAACGTAAGCTAGAACTGGATGAACAAAACGCACATTACGGTGTGACACCTCGACAGATTCTCCAAGTTTTAGCGACGGCTGTTAAAGAAATAGGTATTAGCCACCCATTACATGTTCACGGCTGTAATTTAGGTGTTCCAGGTAACGTGCAAACGACTCTGGATACCATTCAGGGTATAGGTGGTTTGCCAATGCATCTGACGCATATTCAGTTCCACAGCTACGGTACCGAAGGCGATTTTAAATTTTCTTCAGGAGCTGCTCAAATCGCAGAAGCAATTAACAAAAATAAAAATATTACTATTGATGTTGGGCAAATATTATTCGGTCAGACAGTGACAGCGTCTGGTGATAGTATGCGCCAACATGCGAATCACAAACATGCTAGCCCCAATAAATGGGTGACAATGGACATTGAATGTGATGCGGGTTGTGGTGTAGTTCCATTTAAATACCGCGATCAAAATTTTGTCAATGCATTGCAATGGGCTATTGGCTTAGAAACTTTTCTTTTGGTCGACGATCCGTGGCGAATTTTCTTAACCACTGATCATCCAAATGGTGCTCCATTCACCAGTTACCCACATTTAATCCGATTATTAATGGATAAAAGCTTCCGTAATGATATGTTAGCGACAATTCACCCAGAAGCTCAAAAAATGACTACTCTGGCATCAATAGATCGTGAATACAGTTTGCAAGAAATTGCTATTATGACGCGTGCTGGAGCCGCTAAGTTAATCGGTTTGCAAGATCGCGGTGGTTTAAGTCCGGGTAACTGGGCTGATATTACTGTTTACACTGATTTGCCAAATCGCGAACAAATGTTTGCGAAACCTAATTATGTATTCAAAGATGGTGAATTAGTGGTTGTGGATGGTGAAATTGTCAAGACATGTTGGGGGACCACACATACGGTTAAACCCGATTTTGATGTGTCGGTAGAAAAAGAATTGAAAGCTTATTTTGATCGTTATCTGACCATGAAATTAGGTAATTTTAAAATTAGTGATGACGAGATTACTGAAAATGGACGCGGTAGCTTGACAGTACATCCTTTACGGAGAGCATCGTAGTTATTTTTAACGATTTCAACTGATCATTCTGGTTTGTAGTAAAGCAAGCGGTTATGCTTTCTATAGCACTCAACATGATCCGGTCAAACTTAAGAAATATTAAACAATGAGTACAACACTATGATTATTAACGGTGTAACTATCGATGCAACTTTTGCGGAGGCTTTCCCCATGAAAGCTACGCGTGCCATTATCACCGCTCAAAATGAAAAATGGGCAATGATTGCTGCTCAAGCCATGACAGGTTTTGCAACATCAGTGATTGCCTGTGGTTGCGAAGCGGGTATCGAACGAACCTTAAATGAAGATGAAACACCTGATGGTCGTCCTGGTGTTGCCGTAATGATTTTTGCAATGGGTGGCAAAGGCTTAGCGAAGCAACTAGAAACTCGTGCCGGACAATGCGTATTAACAGCCCCCACATCAGCCCTGTTTGCGGGTATAGAAAGTGATATTCGTATTCCTTTGGGTAAAAATCTACGTTATTTTGGTGATGGTTTTCAAATAGCGAAAGTTATTGGTGGTAAACGCTATTGGCGTGTGCCAGTGATGGATGGCGAATTTTTAACAGAAGCAACGACAGGGCAAGTTGATGCTATTGGTGGTGGTAACTTTCTAGTATTGGCTGAATCACAACCGCAAGCACTGAAGGCATGTGAGGCCGCTATTGAAGCTATGCGACAGGTAGCGGGTGTCATTATGCCATTCCCAGGTGGTGTAGTGCGTTCCGGTTCCAAAGTAGGCTCAAAATACAAAACGTTAAACGCCTCGACCAATGATGCTTTTTGCCCCACTTTAAAAGGGATGACAAAAACGGATTTATCTCCAGAGATTGAATCAGTGATGGAAATAGTCATCGATGGTCTCACTAAAGAAAGTATAGACAAAGCAATGAGGGTCGGTATACAGGCTGTTTGCGAGTTAGGTGCTAAAAACGGTGTCAAACGTATCAGTGCCGGTAACTACGGTGGCAAATTGGGACCGTTCCATTTTCATTTACAGGAGATTATGGCATGAGTGCATTAACTCTTACGTTAAAATACCGTCCTGATCAGCGTGTTGATATGTCGCCGCTGGTATGTCAGTTATTAAAAGATAAAGAATTAGCCGATATTGCGGCAATTGAATTGCAAAGTGGCAAATGTAAATTATTGGTTGAACAATTATTCACCATTTCTGGCTTCGATACTCAAAGTATCATTATAAAAAATAGTTTCGACAAACTGGATTTTATTGGCAAAGAACTAGACGGTGGTAGCATAACTGTTGAAGGAGATGCCGGTGCCTATTTAGCTATGGGAATGAAATCTGGCACTATTACCGTAACAGGTAGTGCAGGTTTATATGCCGCTTGTGAAATGAAAAAAGGTTATCTGGAAGTAATGGGCAATGTTGGTGATTTTTTGGGTGGGGCATTACCAGGGAACAAAATAGGTATGAAAGGTGGGTTGGTACTTATCAAGGGTAATGCTGGTGAACGTGTCGGTGATCATTTACGTCGTGGCACTTTGTTAATAGAAGGGAATGCGGGTGATTATTGTGGTTCAAGAATGACAGCTGGTACCATTGCTGTTATGGGAAAAACCGGTCGCTATTTAGGTTATGGTATGCGTCGGGGTACATTGTTACTTTGGCAGTCCCCACAGTTATCAGCCAGTTTTAATGACTGTGGCTCACATACCCTTGCTTTTTTGCCGATGTTATTTAATGATTATAAATCACTCAACTCAAAATTTGCTGAAAGCAATGTCGTTTTTAATCGTGTTCAACGTTATGCCGGTGATATGGCAGAAATGGGGCGAGGCGAAATATTGGTTAAAATATAATCTGACTTAAAGCTAATAGTACATTGAGCGTTTATTAATGCTGAACAGAGTTAATAAACGCTAGCTCAATACGATCAAATCAAAAATAAAACAAAGAAAATATTTAGAGTACTGTTATTTCGATAGCTGGGTAGATTTCTTTAAGTTGCTTGCTATCGAACCTCCCAGGTTCAAGGCAAAAAAGATTGGCTGTAGCACAAGCCAATGCCAATTGGATAGTTTCAGATAATTGGAGTTGGTTTACATAAGCGACGGCGAGACCGGCTAGCAACGCATCGCCACACCCAACTTGACTAACAATTTTGTCTGGCAAATATCTTACCTGTGCCAATAATGATAGTTTTTCACTGACTGCAATAATGCCTTTTTCTCCTCTAGACACATAGACCCAATCGACGCCTTGAGCGATAATCTCATGAGCTGCCTGAATGATGGTTTTGATATCGGTTAGCTTACCCCCGATAAGTTCTTGCAATTCTGATAAATTAGGTTTTATCAAATAAGGTTTGGCTTTAATGCCTTCCGCTAAGCTGGAACCACTACTGTCTAAAAATGCAATGGCAGCTTTACGATGAGCTAATTCGATGAGTTGTTGATAAAAATTATTGGGAGCACCGACAGGTAAACTACCCGAGAGGATAATAATATCACCAGCAACTAGTAGAGCATCAATTTTCTCAGTTAAGCGTAGGCAGTCTGGTTCTGTTACTTTGAACCCATGCGTTCTAATATGTTTTTCTTTTTGGCTTGCTGTATCAAACAATGTAATATTAGTTCTGGTTTTTCCTGTAACAACTATAAAATCTGTTTGCAAACCCTTAATATTGATATCTCTAAAGCGTTGAGAAGATTGCTCGCCGATAAATCCTAAACACATGACCGGTTTTTCAAGACTAGCAATGCTTTTTCCGACATTAATTCCTTTACCGCAGGCAAATTCAGCACTATTCTGAGCAATGATATTATCTGTCAGTTCAAGTCCATTAACTTCAAGATAGCAATCGATGGCTGTATTAGCGGTTATCGTAATAATTTTAGGCATTATTAATATATCGTCTACGTTTACAAAAAAGATAAATTGCTTGCTTTTGCAGGCGTATCGTTAGATTATCACTTCCGTGAAGACAGCATAAAGGTGCTGAAAAAAAGGAAATTATCGATAAGTTTAAATAACTTGATGGAATCTCTTTTTAAGAAAAAATACAGATTTTAATTCATTAACGCTAACTAGTCGCATCAATGTCAAAAGTTGTTATCTATAATCACGGTAAAGGTAGTATTCCTTGGGGAGAAAAAGCACTTGCTTTAGCTGCAGTTAGTAAAGACCTAGGCTATGAATTTATTAGTCCTGATTATCAGGTGAGTGACGATCCCGATATCCGTGTTCAGCAATTATTATCACTAGATATTTCTCAGTATCAACAGGTTGTTTTAGTCGGTTCCAGTATGGGAGCTTATGTAGCAACCGTTGCTTCAGCAGTTATAAAGCCCGTTGGCTTATTTTTAATAGCCCCTGCATTTTTTTTGTCAGGCTATCAATGCACTGAATTTACCCCATCAGCCCAGTACATAGAAGTTTTTCATGGTTGGCAGGATGACGTTGTGCCGCCAGAAAATAGTTGGCGATTCTGTCAACAACATCGGGCACGTCTGCACATGCACGATGCTGATCATCGATTACTGAGTATCCTACCTTTAATGGTGGAAACCTTTAGTCGATTTTTGAATGATTGTAAGTCCAGTCTTTAAAAAAGGCCGGTTGCCCAGCCTTTTTATTAATTAATGCATTTCTTCAAGTGCTTTTCCAGCAGCTTCTTTTGTTATTTCGCTTTTAACTGCTTTTGGGGTAGCTTGAACTTTTTTCTTAATTTTTTTAGCTTTTTGATTAACTGTTTTTACCGCTTCAGTAGCTTTTTCTTTGGTAGCTTCAACAGTGGCAGCTGCTGTTGGAGCAACCGCAGTAACTGTTTCTTTAGCCGCTTCAGTAGCAACGCCTTCAAGCATACTCTGTTCAGCTAATACAGTACCAGAAGCTAATAATAAAAAACCGACTAACATCGCTTTATGATTCACGGAATGATCCTTTTATAATAATGATGGGAGTATTTAGATTACACTAGTCAATCTGAACTGAATATTAACAAGTTGAATAAAAATTCGCAGACACCGTTGTCGTAGATATTTTTATTAGGAGCGGTTCATTTTGTTTTTGCCATATAGTCACTTATTTTTTGTTTATGTTAGTACATCTTAAAACATTGGGTTGCCGCCTTAATGAAGCGGAGTTAGAAAATTGGGCACAAGATTTCCAAAAGTTAGGGCACCGAATTACTCAGGATACGCAATTAGCACAAATAATTGTTTTAAATTCCTGTGCAGTGACTCAGGATGCAGCAAGAAAGTCGCGCCAATTAATTCGCCGAATTCATCGTGATAATCCACACGCTAAATTAGTGGTCAGTGGTTGTTATGCAACATTAAACCGTGAAGAAATAGCTGCATCTTTAGGCGTTGATCTGATTATCAGTAATCAGGATAAACATCTATTAGTCGAAAAAATTTTGGAAGAATTAGATCTAGCGACTATGCCAGTGTTATCAACAGAACCTGGTGAGACATCTTTATTCACTCGTGGTAGACAACGAGCCTTTGTAAAAGTACAAGATGGTTGTCGTTATCGTTGTACCTTTTGTATTGTCACTATTGCTAGAGGTGAAGAAAAAAGCCGTCCAATAGTCGCTGTTATTGAAGAAATTAATAACTTGCATCAACAAGGTATTAATGAGGTCATCCTGACTGGAGTACATTTGGGTGGTTATGGTAGTGATTTAAATGTCACTTTAATCGATCTGATAAAAGCAATCTTGATTAATACACAAGTACCTCGTATTCGTTTAGGCTCATTGGAGCCTTGGGAATTGTCAGAAGATTTTTTTGAATTATTTCAAAATCCGCGTTTATTACCCCATCTACATTTACCCTTACAAAGCGGCGCTGATAGCGTTTTAAGGCGAATGGCAAGACGTTGCAAGACAGAAGAATTTTCAGTGATTGCCAGTCGCTTAAGAGCAACCAATCCAAATTTTAATATCACTACTGATATTATCGTCGGTTTCCCCGGAGAAACAGAACAAGAGTGGCGAGAAGGTTTCGATTTTATTAAGAAAATAGGCTTTGGACATATTCATATTTTTACTTATTCAAAACGTGTCGGCACTAAAGCTGCGACTTTACCTGATGCTGTGACTGAATCCGTTAAAAAACAGCGAAGTCAAGAATTGCATGTGCTGGCAAATGAAATGAAACAGCAGTTTGCTCAGCATCAACTGGGTCAGCAATTTCAGGTATTATGGGAAGGATACAGTGAACCCTATAGCGAAGATAAAAAGCTTGTCTTTGGATATACACCTAATTACCTTAAAGTAGGCTGTTTGGTCGATTGTCAAATTTCTTTAACCAATCAAATTACCAATGCTCAATTGATAACAAATCATTCCGATTACTTATTATCCCAACTTAACTAAATATAATAATAAATAAATTGGTATTATAGTCACAGACTATGATGCTTGAGGGTGGCATTATGAATGAACTTGTTGGTTCCCATATTTCAGGATATCAACAACTCAGAAAATTACGTATCGCTTTAGCCATTGCGAGAGGTAGCGTTATTTTGAGTGTGTTGCAAAAAGAAGCAGAAAATACCGTATCTCACGATCAAGCAAAACGGGTTACATACCTGACAGAATTGTTTTTGCGAATTCATCGTGAGCTTTTTTATGACTGGCGGGAACAAGCTAATGCCAATCATCGCCCCGGTTATATGCCCGACCCTGACAAGCGTAAACAGTTTCGTGAAGTAATAGAATGCTTGGTATTAGATGACAGCAATAACAATAATGACACAGCCTTATTCGATAGTAATGGTTTTGTCATTCATTTTGATGATATAGCTGAGCGACTCAGTGCTGTTTACCAAAAAATTCGGATTATTAAACCGTTTGCCTACGGAGGTCAGATAACCCTAGATCTCTTTATGACTGCTCTGGCGCATTTACCGGCGTTTAAAAGTGTTTATGAATCAGGTATTGACTTTAGACGTTTAGATGCAGCAGATACCGTTGTTCTTCACGATCTTTATAGTCACCATGAAACCACCACATTGGCGTTTCAGCATGCACTCGATCCCAGTCGCTGTAAAAGCTTGCCAAACACGGCTAATAGTTATGGTAAGTGGCCTGAAAATAAGCGATTTGTCCAAGGTATC
>TBL_comb48_EPIDRAFT_1003666_pt1 | contig 10168 bp, 17 predicted proteins | sample TroBogEpilimnion_37_FD_10681 | JGI IMG/M metagenome (IMG submission 10681)
AGGTCAAGATGTGATCAATGAAAAAACCACGCGGGGACCAGATCAAGCGCATGAGGTCAAGATGTGATCAATGAAAAAACCACGCGGGGACCAGATCAAGCGCATGAGGTCAAGATGTGGTGAACCTTCAAGATGCGAACCTGATTTGGACGAACCAACCCATTTTTTCATTTTTTTCACAGTAGATTTTTGCCAGTGCACCACCACCTTGCGGTCTAGACACACTGTAGACTCTAGTGTATAGTCTCTACAGGTCTCACATACACATATATCACATGACACAGTCTAGACCACATACACCCACGCGGGGACCAGGTCTCACATACACATATATCACATGACACAGTCTAGACCACATACACCCACGCGGGGACCAGGGTCTTCTATTGTTACGCTGATGATCATGAACTCTGATCAACACAGTGAAATAGCTCGCTGGTTGTGGGAACGCAACATCATTTACACGCCATCAGCACCATATGGTCGCGATTGGGTCTATGAATTCCACATAGAAAACAGTGAAGACAGAGTTTTATTTGCACTGTCCTGGGCAGACCTGGTTATCTAGCAGACCGTGCGGGGACCTGGTTTTGAATATATCACTGACAGCTGATCTTACAACAGTGTATACAACACTATCACATGATCCTCTGACATCTGTGACACTATAGCTGGTATAGTTCGTTGGCAAATCGCAACCTAAACAGTGTTTCAAGAGATCTGCAATAAAAAACCACAGAGGATGACGGATGCAACATGAAATCATCTTCGCCGCCGATTTCAATCAACCACAGGGCAGCTTCAGTGGCCAGCTGTTTGGGTATCAAAATTTCGTTTCTATAGTTTTCAATCATGACTATTTCCAGACTAGCACAAATCTAGCATAGTCTTCAGCATTTGTAAATCTAAAATACCACAGGCCTGGGCTGCTGCTGTATACACAGTCCCAGACATAGCCGTCGAAATCTATGTTCTCCACGCACCAGCGAAACTCTGCATAGGGATAGACATGGCCCTCTATTGAACAAGTATAGTTCAAGCAGACCGGCCGGTCTGATATGGTATTACTGTTGCTGAGACTAAAGATGATGCTGCCGGCGGTTGCTGAGGCTGATACCATTGGCTTATACTAGCAGGAAAAACTTCTTTTGTCAACTGGCTAATTATCATACTCAAAATGGACTATACGGTTGGCAAAGATTACTTGAGAGGTAGTGGTGAGGTTGGCAAAGATTACTCGTGTTGGTCAAGTAATGGATTGAACTGTTTGTATACCGTAACGGTCAAGGGAGACTGTTGCAGGACTGTGATTATCACGGTATACAAACGAGATGATCGCTACGCTGTCCAGGATTATTACGGTTTGGCAACGGTGGGGTCAGGATTCGGCCCGCGCATGGCGTGTGCTGGGTCGGCGATCGCCCTGTCCAACTTCATGGACTATACATAGCAGACTCATAGACCTGTGTCAAGCGTTATTTTTGCCGCTGACACAGCGATGGCTAGGGTCTGTGCACGAGTCTAAGACTCACGGCAGCGCTGTTTTAAAGCGGCTACACGGGGGTCTAGAGCTGTCAGCGGCCATAGTAGCGAGTCACTGTTGACCCCCGTGTAGCCCCGTTTAAAGCTGAGTTGCATCTGCGTAACGATCAGATCAGGTTTCGGCCCTCCTGGACCGTGTCCTTCCTATGTGCGTATAATAGCAGGTCTAGAAGGATTGTCAACCGAAATATCAGACGGAAAGTGTTGCCCAATCGTCGTCGGTGGGATTGGGTTCATCACGCAATTGGGCCAGTTGGCCAGGTGATAGATAGTAGCGACCTTGGTCTCGAAAAGCATCTAGGATGCTTTTCCACACTGCCTCACGAAGAGGCAGTCCCATGCCCTGCTTGTATACGCGATGACCCATTACCAGTAGATTGTATACCTGCATGGGTGTCACAGTTGGTTCTACCAGCAGACCTGTGACCTGTTGGTACAGCAGCTCTTTGGTAGATGGCGGAGGGTTTTTCCTACGCTTGCTCACAGGTGTTAGCCCTTTGCAAGCAGGCGTTGTGCTTCTTCAAGCACGCGATGGGCTTCTGCCAGCAAGCCCGGGTCAGCGTCGCTGCATACTGCTAGGATACGTGCCTTCTCGTGTACGTATACCCTTGCAAAGTCGGGATCGTGTGCTACGATAGACCGTGTGTTGGAGATCAAGTCGGCCAGCTTGACAGTCTTGGCCGCAGGATCAGCGGCAGCAGTATGATCGAGGTCCAGTTGCTTGCGAACACGACGATTCCCATCCTCGGGCTTGCTCACGTCGGTTAGGTCACTGACCAATTGTGCTACCCTAGCACCAAAGGTGCGTTCAACATCTGCAAGGGTTACACCGGTGTCTTCAACCACATCGTGCAGCAGTGCGGCACACTCTTGCTCTGTTGTAACAGGATCGGCAGCAAACTCACAGAGGATAGCCCTTACCTCAATAGGATGTACCACATAAGGTTCGCCCGAATATTTGCGAGTCTGTTTCACAGCAGCATGGGCACCTGCTGCAAAGGCAGCAGCTTGATCTATAATATTTGTCATGTTTATACTGTAGCAGAGCTTTTGATAGCTGTCAACTGATAAATAAACAGCAATCAAAAGGAGATTTCAAATGGCAGTTGACCCAAGCGTTGATCCAAAACTTGTTACCACTGCAACAGGTACAGGCACCGTAAAGATGTTTGATGCCAAGCGTGGTTTTGGTATGGTAACACCAGCAACTGGAGGCCGCGACCTGTTTGTGCATATCAAGACAGTTCAAGCAGCCAACATGGTTGAAAGCATGAACGAAGGTACTGCGGTTAGTTACACAGTTTCTACTCGTGGCCGTTATAACGAAATCACAGAAATTGCCCACAGCTAAGTGGTAGACCCGGAGAGAATCGAACTCTCGTCAACCGATTAAGAGTCGGTAGCTCTACCATTGAGCTACGGGTCCTTAGGTTAGTATGCGTGACTGATCACACATACAATGGGATCTAGATCCCCTTTTTGACTTTCATACACAGCCAACTCGCCGTCCCATCCATCCTCATCGAACAGTGGATGTTTGGGACCGATTGGTCTGAACTCAACAGTCCTGCCTGTATAAGGACTGTTCACTTGGAATACACGAGGAAACCCACCACCAAAGATTTCGGAATAGGTATAGAGCTTGCGCTGGTTTTTATTCCATGTGCAATCCAGCAGACTGATTGTTTGCACTAGACCTACTCCGTTTCAACGCCTGTACTATAGCACCGGCTACAGCACTTGTCAATGCCTATTTTAGAAGTTTGGTAGCTTGCGAGCATAATGCTCACAAAAGCGATGCCACTGCGTCACATAGCAGATTTTGATAAGCATATAATGGAATCCGATACACAATACAGCACGGGCCAGCAGGATGGGAATCATGCCTGGAGTTTCCTGCTGCAGCTCTGCTTCAGTGATGGGCAGGTTATATAGGGTCATGCCCTCAGAAGCAAGCTCAGCAATGCGTGCTGGGGTAAGGACACTACGCTTGAGCATGATTCGCACACTGTCCTGTGTTACCGAATCAACGTCATAGAGGTATGCATCCAAGCTCTGTGCAAGCACAGCATTAAACCGCTGACTAATGCCAGCTGCATCGTCTGGGTTGGCCGTATGTTATGCACATACTTCAGCATACAAACGAACGGTTTCGGTGATTGCGTCGCTCATTGCCTGCTCCTTGCTTGTCCGTGCAGTATAGCACCTGCCTTAATAGCAAGACACTTAGAAATAAAGTCGTCGTCGACTTCTAAATCTACATACTCAACATCGTCCCATGCTTCGTTTAAGTTGATTCCACGAGCTTCAGCTTCTTTACGATGCTTGGCCTGCTTGTTCTCAGCAATCATACGATAAGCACGTTTGTTGGTATAGTCACATACTTCTACTTCATATACCTTTTGTGTCTTAGTACTGAATACAATATTAAAACTCCAGCCGCCTTTATCGTGAAGACCATTCCAACTAGACAGTTGGTAGGCATTAGGTCCATAGCATGACCAGGTATAATCACCACCTTCGGTGATTCGATAGTCTACCAACTCCATCCATTCTTTCATTGTAATCATTGTTCGAATCCTTCCTTAAGAATTTTCTGTTCTTCCAATTCATCTTCAGGCGTATCAAAATCCTGACCGCCATGTTCTATGCATACAGTTTTAATCCATCCGCCGGGTGTTTGTGTTCCAGGCTTACCACATTCTTCACAAGTAACTCCTGACATAGACTCTGCCATGGACACTAGTCCTCGAATGTAGTCATCTCCGCCTTGGTAGTAAAAACGTAATGTACCAAACTTTTCCTTAACCTGATCTAAAGTTACCTGCGGAATAGGTTCGGGAATAGCTACAGGGTACTGATCAATAAGTTGTTGTCTACGCTTTTCTTTGTACTCTTGATTAATCATATCCTTGTACTCTTCATCAAACAATGTAGAGTCGCCGGCCTTGAGTTGTTCAGCTATTCGGTTAAATTTGATAGATACTTCTCGCTGACGTTCCTTCCAATCAAGGTGATGTTGGATATTACCCATAAGTTGATTAAGGATTTGAAACCAGCCATCGCCACATTCAAAACCCCAACACATACAAGTCTCTTGCATTGGCTTGTTGCGGTTAACCATCATCTTTGGGTATACCTTACATAAGTATTCGTCTAGTTCTTTTTTCATTTTATATCATCCGATGTTTCTGGAAAGTGACTAATAATCAAATCCAGTGCTTCAATAGTACGCATGTTAATTACTACATCCTCTGGGTGTAACCAATAGCCATCTGGGTTATTATCTGTCTTTGGATTCTTCTTCCAATTCTTTAATTCTTTTTTAAGATACGCACGATAGTCTTTCAAGTTAAGACTAGTAATGCGATCAGCAGTTTCGCCATCAATCCATTGATAAGGTTTGTGTTTTGCCTTGCTCATTGTGCCGCCTTTACAAAGTTAAGTCTAGTTTCATCATTTCCATGCTTCCAATGTTTACTATGGTCTTTGACCTTAGCTTTAACAATGACACATGGACCGCGTTTTAATTCTGTTTGGCTCATCCAGGAAACCATTTTATTGTTTATTATAGCACAAATATTCCAGCCTGTAAAGTTCTTAGACTTAATTACTTCTAATATTTCGCAATCTAAATCTGCCAAACGATCACCAACTGCCGCCAGCCAACCTGCTTCAACAGTTCGTGCGGCCTTCTTAACTTGATTGTGTACAGCATCNTTGGCCTGCACACTGGGCAAACANGCAATCCAACCAAATTCATTTTCTTTAANTGTGTCACTGCCTANCAGGCTATTGACTTTGGTTAGGAATTCGTTTTCNCCTTCGATAGCTANAAACACNAGACGNTTGTAATACTTNCGAATTTCTTCTGCACGAGCNACATCTTCGGGTTCNACTTTAAGTACCTTGGTGTCAGGTATGACCATTTTGTTATCTAATGTATAAAGCATTAGGGTTTTGTTGGCCTGTTTGGTATACATGTATACGCCATCGTCAGCATACACACCTTCGGGACCTTTAAGGTATTCTCCGTTGATTCGCTGTGCCGCACAGGCTAGTTCTAATATCTGCTGTGTGGGAAACTCTTTTGGTTGCATATCGCTCTCTGTATGAGTTAATATACAAGTATTTTACATGAATATGAGTTCTTTGTCAAGTCGATCTAAATGATAGTAGACTTTTTTGGCAATGCGTTTGGTTATTTCGTTTAAGCCAAAATGCTGAATATACGCACGAAGCATTGGACTAGATAAATTGGATCCTGTGCGCATCTTGCTCATTATGCTGATCCTGCTCAAATTTCTACGAGCACGGTCCTTGTCCATCGTTCTTAATAGTTCGATAGCTATGCTTACACTATAAGCATCCATTTCATCATAACTGGCTAGGTATCCGTCATAGGGACTAAAACTGGCTGTATAGTAATCGATAAAACTTCTGCGACTACTTTGATATTGATGACGATACTCATGTACAACTGCATCAAATATTTCTACAAGAAAACTAGTTATTTGATGTTGTCCAAATTCTTCTGTACCAACTAGGTTATGATGAACAACAACTTCTATAGGAGTTTCTCCATGCAGGTCGCTTTCGCTGTCATAGTATGCCATAACATACCACTTGTCTGGATCCCAATCTTTTTCACGTTTGGTTTTAATTACTAGATCAAAATCGTGTTTTTTGAATGTGCGTCTAGTTAATGATATTAATTTTTTGAAGTTTGTTAGCTCAGGACTCTTTTCTCGAACACTTTTACAAACTTGGTTTACGCGATCGAGAATGATGTTCATGTTATAACCTATATGTTATTCTACCTTTACTTAGGTCGTAGACGCTGACTTCTAGTTTAACGCTATCACCTAAGATGATCCTGATTTTGTTTTGCTTTAGTTTACCGCCCATATAACAAAGCAAGGGCTTGTCCATATCTCCTACCTTGACTCTAAACATATTGCCAGGTAGCACTTCTTCAATTGTGCCTGTAAATTCTAATACGTCGTCTTTATTGCTCATCTTTTACTTTTGTTATGCTCCAAGAGCCATCTCCATTATCTGTCCACTCAAGTGTGTCTCCTTCTTTCCAACCTTGTAGGTCTAGCAATTCTTGTGGCAATGGCAGTACTACGTCTCCACTACCGTCATCTGCTTCTTCAACTGTTACAGTCCAATGTGTCATACTAATATTTAACCTTACACTTTATCATCGTCCCAAGGAACAGGAAACCAACCCAAACGGTTAAAGTCCTTTTCAACTTCTTCAGTGACTTCACCTTCGGACACATACTTAGTACGTTCAAAATACTCGGCATCTTCTTTGCCGTCAATACTCAAACCGCCTCTAATACCGGAACAGTACCAGTCCATGTAGTCTCCGCCTTTGCCTTGCCAATCAGCAACTAAGCCGCCAGCACTTCTCCAACTACAATGCCACAAGTCTTTTTTATCATCTTGTCGTAATGCTGGTACTAGTTCCCTAGGGCACCAACGCATATTACAAAATGCCGCATAGACATTTTGAGCATAGTCGTCGCGAGTACGGATCTTGTTTAGGATCTCATCATCACGCCAAATTTCTTCTTCTAAATTTCTCAATGCCACGCTCCTTGAAAGCAGTGACGAGTTTCATGTCCTAGTGTATGCATGTTAGTAGCCTTACCTGTAACTATAGTACAGATGTTTTCACCCTTGTCATTTTTATCCCAAAAGCTACAGGCCTCAACAGCATAACCAAATCCACCAAACTTGCGTTTACGACTTTCGCTTTCGCAACGAGCTTGAACATTATCCACACTGATCCAAGTAATAGTAGTTTGACTAACCTTGTTATCTGATGTAGGAAAATTATGTTCGGGATTTTCATCATACGCAAATACGTTAGTACTTGCTAACATTACTGCTATTAAGATTGCCTTTTTCATACTAGCCTTTCTGGTTGCCTAAAATGGTGTGGACGGGAAGATTCGAACTTCCAAAGTCACTCAATGAGCTAGACCCGTTCCCTCCGTTCAGCTGGGGGACAGCTTACTAGGAGGAGGTTTACCAAGTTACACTCACGTCCACGTATGTATTATATATTAGATTTGGTCCTAAGTCAACCACATTTGAGCCGTAAAAAAAGGCTCCGAAGAGCCTTTTTGGATCTAACCAAAATTACTTTGATTGAATCTTTTCTACTAGTCCAGCACTAAAATAGTTTTCAAATTTCTCGTAAACTACTTTGGTTGCTTCTGCAAAACGAGCTTGTTCATCTGTACTCATTTTGATAACTTCAATACCGTCTGCTTCTGCACGAGCTTGTACAAGTGCAATGTCAGCTACACTGATACTACGCTCATAACGTGCGGCTTCTTTAGCGGCTTCGCTAACTACGGCTTGTAGTTCTGGGCTTAGTGTATTCCAAAAATCAGTACCAATCAAAATGCTTGTTAAGAACAAGCTGTGTTCTGTATGGTTAATAACTTTAGAAACTTTATCATGTCCTAGTGCATATACACGTGGATATGTGCTTTCACCAACTGTTACGTTAGCACTAGCCAAGTTATCTGATAATTCTTCTAATTCCATTGGAACTACATCAGCTCCAAGAGTTTTAAATGTTTCGATAGCAACTGGGCTAAAACTTGTACGTAACTTCATACCGCGCAAGTCTTCAATCTTAGCAACTGCTTCGTTACCAGGAATGATACGGAATCCACCTGAGTATGTAAAAGCTAAACCTTTAACTTTCTTAGACTCTTGTAAACTGTCTAACAATTCAGCACCAACTTCGCCTTCAAATACACGGCTTGCATGTTCGTGATCTTTGAACAAGAATGGTAGATCTAAAGCATAAAAGTCTTTATTGATCTTGCCTAGTGTGATGGTATAAGTTTGACTCATTTCAATTGCGCCTGAATCTAACAAGTCTACTAAACTGTGTTTGTTAACTACAACACCGTTGTTATACTTTTCAGCATATTCGCTCATAGTCATAACTTCGATTTCTAGTGCTTCAGGAGCCTTTGCGTTTACTTCTGCGGCAAATACTTTAGCGGCACGAATAAACAATTCGATTGGTTCGTGTGCTAGTACCCATTTTACATGTTTTTTATTCATTTGGAATCTCCAATTTTTAACGTTAAATTTCGGCAGGTCATGACTCCTGACAAACTTATTTAGCCGTTTGGACTTCCTCATTTTCAGCTATAGTTCTGCCATAATCGCTGGCATTCCAACTGCGTTCATGGAAATAGTAAAGTATACTATTAACAACTAGGGCAAAGCTGACGACTCCTAGCCCTACCCACGGATTACCACTAGATATCCAACCGCCAAAGAAATTAGTAATAGTTACTAAAATACGCCAAGTAATAACTTTGGCCAGGCTACGTGGTATCTTTTCTTCTACTTTTGTTTTTAAACTGAACATTTTATACCCCATTAAGGAAATTATTTATATTCTAGTTTAATCCATAAATATCTTTATGGAATTTCTTAAACTAGTCGATTTGCCTCCCATACCAGAAGAATTGTTACTGCTTACACATGTACGAACAAGGGCAGTACCTGATATTGGTTATGGACTTGATCATTATAAAGATGGCGTGAAACTAGAAGGCGCACAATACAGTAGGAACAAATTGCTACATCCGCCTTTAATTAATTGGATATTCAATAATATCCCAGGGATAGACAAACCTAGTGATATATCTTTGGCTATCACAGAACATCCAACAGGTGGGTATCATGTAATACATAGCGATTTCCTTAGACATTTTCATTTAAATTATTTTTTAGATCTTGGAGGCGAAAATGTAGTAACTTCCTTTTGGCAAGAAAAGGATAAGCCCTTGCATCGATATAAGGATGCAGGATGGAAACAATCAGATTCAGGACAAGTGAAGTATGATGATTGCACAGTATTGCAATCGGTTATTTGTGAAAAACACAAGTGGTACAGTCTTACCAGTGATGTATTACATGATGTAGGCCCAATAGTTGGAAAACGTACATTCATTACTGTAACTATTAAAAATCCTGAAAAATTTAAAAACAATATTTTCTCTCCTCACTATACAAAAAATTTAACGTTTAATCTTGGCAACATGATTGATCCTGATATGCATAAAGTAGCTGTTTATGAAACAGAAACTAAACAGAAATACATGTATAAGGATATAGATAAATTGGCCAATCGTGTAGCTAACACTTTGTCTTCGTTAGGAGTTCAGCCTGGCGATAAAGTTATTATAAGTGGATTCAATTCTGTTAAATTTATTACTGCATATTTTGGAGTTTTAAGATACGGAGCTGTTGCTGTTCTTGTAAATCCCAATCTTCCACAAGCTACTAAGGATTACATACTTGCCGACAGTAAAGCAAAACTAGTATTTGATTTAGATGCAGAGTTAAGCAACAATGATATTTTTGATTGTGTTCAACCTTCGAATACAGATATAGCATTAATGCTTTATACATCCGGAAGTACAGGAATGCCTAAGGGTGTATTAATATCACATAAAAATCATAGTTGGATAGTACAATACAAATCATCTAATCCAGCATTGTCTGTAGCAAGAACATTAATTGCGGCTCCGTTTTATCATATGAACGGTTTATCGAATATGGAATCTACGCTTAC
>TBL_comb48_EPIDRAFT_1003675_pt1 | contig 10150 bp, 13 predicted proteins | sample TroBogEpilimnion_37_FD_10681 | JGI IMG/M metagenome (IMG submission 10681)
ATTTCTTCGTAATGAGGGAATGAATTGTGAATCTGCTCAGTCAATTTTTTATCAGACAGAATATAATGTAGTTGGTACTTCAACGTTAAAACACTTTGAAAAATTGATTGTTCTGGCTGCTGCTGGTGGAATAAAGACTCTTGTTTTTGGATCGCCATCAATGAGAAAGAAGTTTCCTGGTTGGGAAAAACAACTACAGGAAACTTTTATTAAAGTTGATAAAATGCTTGAAAAAATTTCGAGTCCAATTAATATTGTAATTGAACCTAACGCTAGTATTTACGGTGGTGAATATTTCCATTCAACTTCTGAAATCAAAGACTTTATTGTTGGTCTTAATCTAAAGTTTATTAAAACAATGGTTGATACACACAACTCCTTATTGGAAGGAAATGATCCTTCTGCTGATTTGATTAACAATTTTAAATACATTAGTCATATTCATGTTTCGGAACCTGAACTAAATCCCATCAATAAAAACATTGACTTTCATAAGAAATTTTCAGAAACTCTTAAAAAGACAACCTATAGGGGTCTTATAACCTATGAGGTTTTGGATAAAAAAGATCAATCCAACTACGGATCATGTAATAGAGATATATTAGGAAGTCTTCCTCTGTTCGCAAGGATATATGAATGAAAGTAGCAGTTGTAACACCGACAATTGGTTCGAAATATCTACAGCAGTGTTTAAGTTCTGTGGAGAATCAAACCTATAAAAATATGACTCACTATGTTTTTGTTGACGGAGATCAGTATAATTCCAGTGTTAAAAGCGTCACCAAAGACTTCAACGTAAAGCATATTGAACTTCAAGAGAATGTTGGCAAAGGGTGGTATGGACATAGAGTTTATGCCTCCTGCTCATTTTTGGTAAATGCTGAACTTATATGTTATCTTGATGAAGATAATTGGTTCGAACCAAATCATATTGAAACTCTTGTTAATAGAATCAAAGAAAAACATTTACAGTGGGCTTTTTCTCTTCGTAAGATTTACGATAAGGATGGTAATTTTATCTGCGATGACAACTGTGAAAGCTTGGGAAGTTGGCCCGTGTATTTTGACCCCAATACACACCATATAGATACTTCATGCTTCGCAGTTAGACAGAGTGTTGCTACCAAAATAGGACACGCTTGGTATGGACAGTGGGGAGCTGATCGTCAGTTTTTCTACAATTTAGCACGCAACTATACTCAATATGAAACAACTGGTGAGTATACCATGTGTTATAGATTGGACGGTAATCCTGGTTCAGTCAAGAAAGACTTCTTTGAAACTGGTAATGAAGCCAGCATGAAAAAATATAATGGAGATTTGCCTTGGAAAAAATAGACGCATGTATTCTAACTTTTATTCACTATCCTTCAATTCACCCAAATGTAATTCAGTTACAGAAAGCGGTTGTTCAGAAGTATAACCCAAGTAACTATCCACATCATGTTCTTCAGATGGTCGATGATGAATATCCTCTGTGGTTTCTTCATGGTCATAGCATTTATGAATATTTGATGGGTTGGTCTTACAAGGATCTTAAAAGACACGATGTAGTAATTATGTTGGATATTGATGCTATTCCTCTTAGCAATGATACTTTTGATATTCTTGCTAGCATAGCAAAAGCTGGAAGTCTTGTTGGATGTATTCAGAAGCATACCTTCAATAAGGCAGATCACTTTCGCGTAAGTGCTTTCTGTGGTGCTTTTTCTATGGATACTTACGAGAAGATGGGCAAGCCTATTTGTACACCAACATCCAGAGGTGATACAATTGAAGAACTTACCTATGCGGCTGAAAAGGAAGGAATTCCAGTAGAATATGCTTATCCTTACCATTCTATTGCTGGTCAGCCAAAACCTAAAGATTTTGATCGTTGGAAATATGCGGATGGTCAGATGTTAGACTTTGGTTCTTATCAAGGAAATCCAGTTATACATGGAATTGGCGTATCTTATGAGTTCAATAAGAAGCCATTTATCTTTCATAATTTCCAAACAAACGATATCAAGAATCAGCAGATGTTTGCGAACAAGTGTGTTGAGGTATTAAACAATGAATAAAGCATGTATAGTGTCCTTCTTCATGGACAACATTGACATGAAGACCATAGGATTACAGAAGTCTGTTGTTGAAAAATTCAACACATCCAAGTGTGATCATTTTCAAATTAAAACAATAATGAGTCATGGTTCTAGTATTGACCATTTTTGGAACATGATTCTTACAGACAAAATATGTGAATATGATATTGTTTTAATTCTTGACATTGACTGTGTTCCATTAAGTCCAATTGCGATTGATCATTATATTAATCGTGCCGCAGAAGGTTATCTTGTAGGCAACATTCAAAGAACTGGTCATCTTGATAACGGACATCATGTTTTTGCGGCACCTTCGGCAGCAGCAATTCGTGCCGATAAGTTTATGGATTTAGGTAGACCATCAGCGGTGGAAACGCCAAGAGGGGATGTTTTGGAAGAGTATACATATCAGGCAGAAAAAGTTGGAATTCCTCTTGACTCATACATGCCATTAAGGTATGATAAGGATGTGACTCGTTATGAATGGGAGAAGAATAAAGAACCCTTCTGGAGATTAAAGGATGGTATGCCTAACTACGGATGTGGAACCACTTACGGTAGTGCTGAGTTGGGTGACTTGTTTTATCATCAATTTCAAATTCGTATGCCAGGAAATCAAGAACTTTTCTGGAAGAAGTGTGAGTCGATTTTAACTAATTAAAGGTGTATTATGGCAAATAGAAGTGACTTCCAATCAGATTTTCCTCGTTATCTAAAGAGACTTTGGATTATGACAAAACACGAAAATGCTCATGAAGCTGGTGAGTGGAAGCGTGATTTCAGAGCTGCTCATGCGATTCACAGGGATTTCAAGAATAAAAAGCAGGGTAGAATTGAAGCAGAGGATACTGAGGAATGAGTAATATTCAGAAGTATATTCGAAGAGTCGAATCTGCTATTGAAAAAGCCTATTTCGGTATTACAAAGCTTACCGAAAAGCAGCTTGCTCTTGAAGGTATGTCTTCGAATAAAAACAGAATCTTCTTGAACGAGATTATTTTTCCAGATACTCGCTATCTGGAAATCGGAGTATGGAAGGGATCAACATTTGTTTCTGCTATGTATAGAAACAATCCTAAGATGGCAATAGCGATTGATAATTTCAGTCAATTTAAAGGCGACGAGGATATTTTTCTAAATGCCTGTAATGAAAATGAAATCAGTAACTTCAAATGCTGTAACATGGATTGCTTCAATTTAACAGATGAAGCAAAGCAATATATTCAAGACATTGATGTATATTTTTATGATGGAGATCATAAGGAATATGACCAGCAATTAGCTTTGGATTACTATATAAATAGCTTGAGTAAAGAATTCATCTTCATAGTCGATGACTGGAACTGGCAGGATGTTCAAATTGGAACATATAAAGGTATACTAAATAATAGATTGAAGATACATAGTCAGTGGGAACTTCCTTCTGCCTATAATGGAGATAAGGAACAATGGCATAATGGTTTTTATGTCGCGGTTTTAGAAAAAGTTTGATTGTTTTGCGGAAGTAACTCAGTGGTAGAGTTTCTGCCTTCCAAGCAGAGTGTCGCGAGTTCGAATCTCGTCTTCCGCTCCAGTTTCAATAGCGGCGGTAGCTCAGTGGCAGAGCGACGGACTCATAATCCGTAGGTCAGTGGTTCGAATCCACTCCCCGCTGGATCATAAATAGATGTATGAAAAACATACATCACGTCGTTCCCAAACATATGGGCGGAACAAACGATCCGTCTAATTTGATAGAGATCACGATTGAACAACACGCCGAAGCTCATAAAGCATTATACGAGCAGCACGGCAAAGAAGAAGATCGTATAGCTTGGTTAGCATTATCAGGACAGATCTCAAAGAAAGAGGCGCTAATTCTTTCTCGAAGGCTCGGCAGGAAAATCACCAACGCTAAACTAAAAGAAAAGTATGGCGAAGATTGGAGATCAATTCTGGCAAATCTTGGTAGTGCTAAGGGCATCGAGGCACTACGTAAGTATAAGCTCGGAGTATTTGATCCCGCGACACAAGCAAAGGGACAACACGCAGCATTGTCAAAGTCCTCGCGGGCAAAACGAAAAGATACGTTCGAGAAAATAGGACACCAGCAGGGCGAAAAGAATTCTAACTTTGGAAAGCATTGGGTACATAACGATACGCTACGACAAACTAAATTGGTCATTAAAACCAGTCCACTTATGGATGGATGGGCTAAAGGCCGAAAGAATTACTCACAACAAGGAAAACAATAATGAAGATTAGAGCCAGTCATATTTTGGTATCCACTGTATTAGAAGCGAACAGCCTAAAGAGTCAGATTGACTTTGGTGGTGCAGGCTGCGCAGGTCCTGCGCCAAGGCGCACAGCAAGTGCCCAAGTGGAAAGCAGCATCCTGCGTTGAGTTCCCCGCTATACCATTTTAGATAAATAATATGTATACTTTGGTAGAATTAAAAAAAGTATTCGAAGAACATGGTCATAAGATAAATCACTGGGAAGGGTGGCGACTAATTGTCGGTAAAAATTCTTATACTATATTAGATAATGAATACTATGTCAATGGTGTGATAATTAAAAGAAAGGATTTGCTATCCACCATTAAGACGAAAACAATTGAAGCGTCAGTGGAGGCGAAGTTTAAAGCTAAAAAGATAAACGCCTCAAGGACAAAATGAGATTTCTACTGTTTCTGGCTGGAACTATTCTATCCCTCACTGCTGCTTATTATTCCATCATTGGTTTGACTGCTCTTTTTGCTGGAGCAGTCATTCCTATTATTGTGATGGGATCTTCTCTGGAATTTGCTAAGATCGTAACAGCATCTAGACTTCACAGAGATTGGAAAGCAATTTCGATTCCTCGCAGAATGTACATGACACTTTCTGTGTTTGTATTAATGTTCATTACATCAATGGGTATCTTTGGCTTTTTGTCAAAGGCTCATTTGGACAATGCCGCAAATAAAAGCGCAGATGTTACAGCAGATTATGCTTCTGTAAAATCTGAAGTCGATACTGACACAAAGATCATTGCGGATATAGATAAACAGTTATTAACACTTGACTCTACAGTAAAAGACGACTATACTATATTGTCGAAACAAAATAAACTTAGACACCAGTTAGCCCAAGACAAGAAAGAAGCTACTGTACGTTTAAGAGAGAACAACAAGAAGCTGGCTCAGGCTAACTTGGCTGTTCAAAAAGTTGAGGTTGAAGTTGGTCCGTTGAAATATGTCGCTGAATTAATTTATGGTGAAGGAGCTAAAGATCACCTAGATAACGCAGTGAGATTTATCATTCTGCTTTTGGTTTTTGTATTTGATCCTTTGGCTATCATTCTATTAACTGATGCTAGTTCAAGACTCATGACTAAATCAGATCTGGATGAAGATGCGGTTTCGTTTAAAAAACATGAAATATTAGATGTGGAGAAACATGATGAATCTTAAGATTTTAAAGTTGGTTTCGGGCGAAGAGATTGTTGGTGAGGTTGTTACATCAGATGACAACACGGTAACTCTTAAAAATGTAATTGGTATTATGGTTCACCAAACGCGCGACGGGATTGCCTATGGTTTTATGCCTTGGGGTCAACTTGTTGATGGGGATAAGACAATCTCTCTTGATAAGACTGTTTACACTGGCACACCAAACAGTGATCTACAGAACAATTATGCTTCTATGTTCGGTGGAATTGTAACACCTCCTAAGCAAATTCTCACTTGATTTAAACTCCATTTTGGAGTATACTATTGAGAGTTGTTGATTCAAGGAGCTTGCGTGTTTTATACTAATGCTGAGGTGGTTGGTGATAACATTCTTTATCGTGGTGTAAAGAATGGAAAAAGAGTTCGCCAAAAGATTAAATATAAGCCCAAGCTCTTTGTAAAGAGTGAGAAAGCTACAAAGTGGACTACTCTTCATAAAGAACCAGTCGAAGAGATTGTCTTTGACTCCATGAGAGACGCAAGGAATTTCGTAAAACAATACGAAGGCGTTTCTAATTTCAGTATTTACGGTAACACTCGTTACGAATACACTTTTCTCTCCGATGCTTTTCCAGAAAGCATTGAATGGGATCTATATCAGATTTGTGTCGCATATCTGGATATCGAGGTTGGCTCTGAGAATGGATTTCCAGAGCCAAACCTAGCCAACGAAGCAGTCACTGCTATCACATTGATGATTGGAGGTACTTACTATGTATTTGGTACTCGCGACTTTAGTGTTCATCGCCCTGATGTCTCCTATCTGAAATGTCAAGATGAGTTTGAGCTTATTGAGAAGTTTCTTGACCTTTGGACTCTTCATTATCCCGATATCGTAACTGGTTGGAATACCAAGTTCTTTGATATTCCTTATCTCGTAAATCGAATGAATCGTTTGTTCGGTGAAGACAAAGCTCTCAAGCTTTCTCCTTGGAGTAAGTTGAATTGCCGTGAAATTACTTTCAAAGGAAAGACTCAACAGTGTTTTGAGATTCTGGGTATTCAACACCTAGATTACTACGAACTGTTTCGTAACACTTCTCTGAATCCTTCTATGGCAAGTCAGGAATCCTACAAACTAGATCATATTGCTAATGTTGTTTTGAAAGAAACCAAACTGGACCATTCTGAGTACGACAATCTTTCTCAGTTGTATAATATGAACTACCAGAAGTTCATTGAGTATAACGTTCGTGACGTTGAACTGATTTTCAAGCTTGAAGATAAGCTTAACTTCATTAAGATTGCTGTGACTTTGGCATACTATGTCAAGGGTAATTATGAAGATGCGTTCTCACAGGTTCGCATGTGGGATACGTTTATTTACAATTATCTGAAGGCGAAGCATATTGTTGTGCCTCCAAATAAGGCATCCAGAAAGGACAATCAGTATGTTGGTGCTTATGTCAAGGATCCGATCATCGGTCTTCATCGTTACGTTGTATCGTTCGACCTAAACTCGCTATATCCCCATCTTATTATGCAGTATAACCTATCGCCAGAAATGTTGTGTGAAAATTATGAACTTGACGAAAATCTTCGTAAGTTTATCACTCAGTATGGATCGCAGATCAATGTTGACAGCATGTTAACTAAGTCTATTCCAACTGATATTTTAAAGAAAAGTAAAGTAGCTCTTACTCCAAACGCTCAGTTGTTTGACATAACAAAGCAGGGTTTTCTTTCCGAAATTATGGAAATGATGTATGAAGATCGTTCCATGTATAAGAACAAGGCGATTGACGCAAAGAAGCGTCTTGAGAAAACAGTAAGCGAGCAAGAGAAACGTGAGATTGAAAAGCAGATCGCTAATTACAACAACATGCAGCTAGCGATGAAGGTATCTCTCAACTCAGCTTACGGTGCTATTGGTAATCAGTATTTCAGATTCTTCGATATTCGTATAGCAGAAGCAATTACAAAGTCTGGGCAGCTTGCTATTCGCTGGATTGAAAACAAGCTTAATGCTCATATCAATAAGCTTTGTAAGACCAGTGGCGTCGATTATATTATCGCTTCTGATACTGATTCGATTTATATGAATCTTGGTACACTTGTCAGTAAGTTCATTCCAGATACGTCTGATCGTCTCAAGACCATTCGTATTCTTGATAAGTTTTGTGAAGAAAAGATTCAGCCATTCATTGATAGTTCATATCAGGAACTCGCTGACTATGTAAATGCGTATGCTCAAAAGATGAAGATGAAGCGTGAAGCTTTGGCTGATAAGGCAATTTGGACTGGCAAGAAGCATTACATTATCAACATCTACAACAACGAAGGTGTTGAGTACAAGGAACCATATCTTAAGATCATGGGTCTGGAGGCGATAAAGTCTTCAACTCCATCCGTGTGTCGTAAGAATATCAAGAAGGCTTTTAATATCATTATCAACAAGAGCCAGAATGAACTGTATGATTTCGTTCAGCAGTTCAAGCAGGAATTCAAGGATCTTCCTCTTGATCAGATTGCGTTTCCAAGAGGCGTAAATGGTATTGAGAAGTATAGTGATCCAAAGACAGTATATGGATTTAAGACTCCACCTCATGTAAAAGGTTCTTTGTTCTACAATCATCTTGTAAAACAAAATAATCTGGAGAAGAAGTATCAACAGATTAAAGAAGGCGAAAGAATCAAGTTTGTTTATCTTAAGGAACCAAATCCAATTCGTTCTGATGTAATATCATTCATGAGTTCTTTACCAAAAGAATTTGACTTGGAGAAGTATATAGATTATGATTCTATGTTTGAGAAAACATTTATTAAGCCGTTGGAACCAATTCTCAACGCAATCAATTGGCAAGCCGAGAAAAGATCCTCACTAGAGGGATTTTTCTCATAATTAAAGGAAATTACATGAAAGATAATTATACACACATCACATTCGTTTTAGATAATTCTGGTTCAATGGCATCATTGACTACTGATACGATTGGTGGATTTAACACTTTTTTGAAATCGCAAAAGGAAGCACCTGGAACAGCAACCTTTAGTCTACACCAGTTTTCATATCTTCCAGAGAATCCTGTTCTTAAAACTTATGATTTTGAAGATGTTCGAAAAGTTCCTGATCTGGATCGCGATAGCTATTCAGCTACTGGTGGGTCAACTCCACTTTTAGACGCAATTGGTGAGTCAATCAAGTCTGTTGGTGAGAAATTTGTTAGCATGAATGAATCAGATCGACCATCAAAGGTTCTTTTTGTTATTCTGACAGATGGTCATGAAAATTCTTCTCGCAGATACAATAGAACAACAATCAAGGATATGATTAAACTTCAGACAGAAGCATATAAGTGGGAATTTATTTTCTTGGGAGCAAATCAAGATTCTATTGGCGAAGCTGGTGCTATGGGAATTGCTCCAACTAGAGCTATGAATTACGTAGCAAGTTCGGTAGGAGTTTCTTCAACATATGATGTAATTGGAACTAAAATGTCTATGTTCCGTACAACTGGCAATTTGAAAGATCTTGACTTTACTGAAGAAGAACGTACTAAGTCAATGGGTCAATAAGGAAAAAATATGAGTCTATTAGATAAAATCAAGAAGAATTCGACTATCAAAGAGTCCGCAATTCTTTCCAAATCAAAGTTCTTCAATGCGAAGGATATGATCGCAACTTCAATTCCAGCAGTAAATATTGCGTTGTCTGGACGCCTAGACGGTGGTTTGACCCCAGGTCTTACAATGTGGGCTGGACCTTCAAAGCACTTTAAGACCGCGTTCAGTCTTCTTATGGGAAAGGCATACCAAGCTAAGTATGAGGATGCTGTAATTCTATTTTATGATTCGGAATTTGGTACACCACAGAACTACTTTACTTCTTTTGATATTGATACTGAACGTGTGGTTCACACTCCAGTGACTGATGTTGAACAGTTGAAACATGATATCATGCAGCAGCTCTCAAACATTGAACGTGGTGAGCGAGTGATGATTATCATTGATTCTATTGGTAATCTTGCTTCCAAGAAGGAAGTCGATGATGCTGTTGAGGGTAAGACAGTAGCTGACATGTCTCGCGCAAAGCAGATCAAATCTTTGTTTCGTATGGTTACACCTCACTTGAATCTCAAGGATATTCCAATGGTTGTGGTTAACCACACCTATAAGGAAATTGGTTTGTATCCAAAGGACATTGTTGGTGGAGGTTGTGTAATTGCTGGAACAAAGATTCAACTTGCTGATGGAACTTGTAAGAGTGTTGAAGATTTCGTTGTTGGCGATTTAGTTAAAACACTAAATGGTCCGCAGGAAGTTACTGCTATCTGGAATCCAGAAACTCTAGATGATGGTGAACCTGAATGTTATGAAATTGAGTTTGATGATGGGCATAAAGTTATATGTTCAGATAAACATAAATTCCTTATTCCATATGTAAGAGATAATGGTAGCGGCGCGGATTGGATTGAGGCTAAAAATATGACAGTTGATATGGAGGTATTGTCAGTAGAATACTAAGATCCAGCAATCTAAAACGGTGGCACAATGATAAATGTAAAAAGAGGAAATTATGAAAATTAAAAGTATTACTTCGGTCGGCAAAAGAAAAGTTTATGATCTTTCTGTAAAGGAAGCAGAACATTATGTT
>TBL_comb48_EPIDRAFT_1003676_pt1 | contig 10149 bp, 6 predicted proteins | sample TroBogEpilimnion_37_FD_10681 | JGI IMG/M metagenome (IMG submission 10681)
AGATTACTATTGTATATTCTTTAGATTGGTTTAATTCATCAATAAATCTTTCTATATAGGGAAGAATAGCTAATATTAATATCATCAAAATACTACTTACTGCTGCTGCAAAATAATATCCAGCTCCTATTCCCATGCCAACTGCAGCTACTACCCAGATTGTTGCAGCGGTTGTAATACCATTTACTCTATTATCTCCTCTAAATATTACACCTGCACCAATAAAGCCTATACCAGATACAATATTAGATGCAATACGATCACCATTTGTATCACCTCCAATAATTTTAGAAATAATTGTGAAAAAACAAGCTCCTAATGAAATCATTATCATTGTTCTGAATCCAGCAGATTTACTTCTGTATTGCCTTTCAGATCCTATTATGCCTCCCCATAAAACTGCAAGCGCAAATCTTATTATTAATTCATTATTCATATTACACTTTGTTTTAAGTTTTTTAAAGCAACTAAATTTACATTTTAATTCTTAACATAAGAAAATATATTAAAACGATTTTTAAGTTTTTCTTAAGCAAACTTTTAAATTTTAATTTTTTTTTAAATAAAATTTAAGGTTTTCACAAGGTTGATCATTTTATTTTGCGTCTCCAATTTGATTATACTATTATTTGGAAATTTAAATTTGTTAAATGTGAAAAAGGGTAAAATAATTTTTGTCTTTATATTTTCTATTTTATTAAAAAATATTTTATTCGGACAATCTAATATTTCAGATACGTTGAGAATTAAACTTAATAATGCTGAGTCCATATTTTTGAATAATAATTATCAGTTATTAGCTCAAAAATATAATATTGAATCTCAAAAGGCACTTATAATACAAGCTAAGTTATTACCGAATCCTAATTTTTCCTATGGAAGAGGGCCTGTTTTTCCTTTAAATGATCCAAATTCAAATTATCCTAAATCATCATTTTTTTCAAATAGTGAAAGTTCGGCTTCCATATCTCAATTAATAACTACTGCAGGAAAAAGGAATAAGCAAATTAAAATCGCTGAAAAAACAGCTTCCTTATCAGAGTTTCAATTTTATGACCTTGTTCGCACACTTAAGTTTACATTGAGAAGTGATTTTTTCAATCTGTTCTATTTGCAACAGTCTGCTAGCGTATACGATAAAGAGATTGCTAATTTAGAAGTTATTGTAAATGCATTTAATGAACAAGAAGGTAAAGGGTATATATCTCAAAAAGAAGTGGTAAGGATTAAGGCACAATTATATACTTTAAAAAGCGAATATAATGACTTAGAGAATCAAATAAATGATATTGAAAGTGAACTCAGGTTATTGCTACAATTAAAGCAACAATATATATTGCCTGTAATATCAGAAGATAATATTATAGATATTACCCCCTCAAAGTATTCATATTCAATCCTTTTGGATTCTGCATATGTTAACAGGCCTGATTTAGCAATATCAAAATTGAATACTAATTTAAGCAATCTTAATTATAGTTATCAAAAATCCTTAACCGTTCCAGACATTACTGCATCCGCTTCATATGATAAACAGGGTAGTTATGCTCAAAACTTTCATTCTATAGGCATATCATTTGACTTACCCTTTTTAAATAGAAATCAAGGAAATATAAAATCAGCACAAGCCATAAAAAAAACGAATGAAATTAATGAAAAATTACAAGTACTGACAATTGAGGAGCAGGTTTCAAGGGCCTTACAAAAAGCAATTGATAATGATAAATTATATAAAAGTATTGATAAAGCTTTTTCCTTAAAATTTGATAGTTTATTAAATGAGGTTTTTTTGAATTATAAAAAAAGAAATATTTCGCTTATTGATTTCTTAGATTTCTATGAAGCTTATAAACAAAATGTTATACAAGTGAATACTATAAAATATAATAGAGTTAATGCTTTTGAGGAAATTAACTTTTATACTGGCACAAGTTTATTTAATTAAATATAAAATTATTATGAGACAATACAATAAAATGAAATTTTCAATTCTTCTATTTTCATTAAGTGTGATTATTTTGAGTTGCGGAACTACTGAAAATACAGCCTCAAATACAAAAGCGCCTTATATTATTCCAGATTCAATTTTAAAGAATTTAAAAATAGATACTGTTGTTAATACGCAGCTAATTAACACTAATACATTTACTGGGAAAGTAACATTTAATGATGAAAATAATGTTAAAGTATATCCGATGGTAAGTGGAAATGTAGAAGATGTAAAAGTTATGTTAGGGGATTTTGTAAAAGCTGGTCAAGTATTGGCGGTTATAAAAAGTACAGAAATGGCTGGTTATAGTAGTGATTTAGTAAATGCAAAAACAAATCTAAGTTTAGCTAAGAAGAACTTAGAAGTTCAAAAAGATCTTTTTAAAAGTGGTTTAGCTTCACAAATCGATATTTTGAATGCAGAGACTAACTATGAACAAGCTAATGCACAGTTAAATAAAGTAAATCAAGTTTTGAAAATAAATAAAGCTAATTCACAAGGTGATTATGTAGTAAAAGCTCCAATCAGCGGATTTATTGTAGAAAAGTTTATTACAAATAATACAAGTATAAGAGCGGATAATGGTAGTAATATTTTTACAATATCTGATTTGCAAAATGTTTGGGTAATAGCTAATGTTTATGAATCAAATATTCACTTAGTTCACCAAGGTGATGTGGTTTCTATCAATACAATGGCCTATCCTGATATAAAGTTTAGCGGAAAAATAGATAAGGTAATGAATGTTTTAGACCCTTCAAATAAAGTTATGAAGGTTAGGGTTTCACTTTCAAACAAGGATTACCTTTTAAAGCCGGAGATGTTTGCAAATGTTACAGTTACTAACAAGGAAGATAAAAAAGCTTTGTCTGTTCCCTCTAGTGCAATTGTTTTTAATAATAGTCAATATTATGTTTTAAAGTATAATTCAAAATCAGATGTAATTATCACACCAGTTGAAGTGGCAAATGTGATTGGAGATAAGACATTCATAAAAAGTGGTATCAATCAAGGTGATAAGGTTATTTCATCACAGGCGATTTTGATTTATGAAGCATTGAATAATTAAATATTTGAACAAATTAAGATGAATAAGATTTTAAAAAACATAATTGCCTTTTCCTTAAAGAACAAATATTTTATTTTATTTGCAACATTATTATTAGTAGTTGCTGGGGTAATTACTTTTAAAAATATGCCCATTGAGGCATTTCCTGATGTAACTAATTCTGAAATCAGTATTATTACACAATGGCCTGGGAGAAGTGCGGAAGAAGTAGAGAAATTTGTTACTATTCCAATTGAAATTGCGATGAACCCAGTGCAAAAGAAAGTAAGTCTGCGTTCAACGAGCATATTTGGGCTTTCATATGTAAAAATTATTTTTGAAGATGCTGTAAAAGATCCTGAAGCAAGACAGCAAGTAATGAATTTGCTTGGGAATGCTAATTTGCCGGATAATGTACAACCTGCAGTACAACCACCAACTGGCCCAACTGGTGAAATTTTTAGATATACTTTAAAAAGTAAAGTTCGCGATGCAAGGGACCTTAAGACTATGCAAGATTGGGTAGTTGATAGACAAATAAGAGCAGTCCCTGGAGTGGCAGATGTGGTTAGTTTTGGAGGTTTAGTTAAAACTTATGAGATAAAGGTTGATCCTCAAAAGTTAACAAATCTTGGTATAACTCCTTTGGATGTTTATTCAGCAGTAAATAAAAGTAATATTAATATTGGTGGGGATGTAATTAATAAAAATAATCAAGCTTATGTAGTTAGAGGAATTGGCTTATTAAATGACATTAACGAAATTAAAAATGTTATTGTTCAAAATGTCAACGGCATACCTGTTTTAGTTAAAGATGTTGCTGATGTTCAAATTTCAAACTTGCCAAGATTGGGATTAGTTGCAAGAACTGATTCTAAAATAGATTCAAGTGGGAAAAGAATCATTACGGATGAGCCAGATGTTGTTGAAGCAATTATCATTATGAGGAAAGGCGAAAATCCTACTGAAGTTGTAAGAGCTGTTAAAGCAAAGATTGATAAAATAAATGCAAGTATCTTACCTGCCGATACTAAAATTGTTCCTTATTATGATCGTGAGGATTTAATTGATTTTGCAACCCATACAGTTTTACACAATTTAGTAGAGGGTATATTATTGGTTACTTTGTTAGTTTCTCTTTTCATGTTTAACTGGAGAACAACATTAATTGTATCCATTATTATTCCACTTTCATTGTTGTTTGCATTTATTTGTTTACATCTCATGGGCATGAGTGCAAATTTACTTTCGTTAGGTGCAGTTGATTTTGGTATTATCATAGATGGTGCAGTTGTGATGGTGGAGGGCTTATTTGTTATATTAGATGAAAAGGCAAGGGAGGTAGGGATGGAGAGGTTTAATAAACTTGCTAAAATGGGAATCATCAAGAAAAATGGAGCTCAATTAGGTAAGGCAATCTTTTTTGCAAAACTAATTATAATTACAGGGTTACTTCCAATATTTGCATTTCAAAAAGTGGAAGGAAAAATGTTTTCTCCATTGGCTTATACATTAGGCTTTGCTTTACTTGGAGCTTTAATTACAACACTAACATTGGTTCCGGTTTTAATTAATGCATTATTAAGAAAAAATGTTCATGAAAAGCATAACCCATTTCTTCATAAGCTAACTGCAGTAATGATTGGTGGATTTAGATTTACAAGTAGGTTTAAAAAAGCCACAATTATAATTTCATTTTTAATTATTGGTTTAGGTCTATTTTCATTCAAATATTTAGGATCTGAATTTTTACCGGAACTAAATGAAGGGTCCATTTGGATGAGAGCCCAACTTCCATACTCCATTTCATTAGAAAAATCAATTGAAGTTGGCACACAGATTAGAAAGATTTTAATCCAATTTCCGGAAGTAAAAACTATTGGAGCTCAAACAGGTAGACCTGATGATGGCACTGATGTTGCTGGATTCTATAATAATGAGTTTGATATTATTTTATATCCTGAATCAGAATGGAAGTCAAAGATGACCAAAGATGAGTTGGTAGACAGTATGAGTAAAAAATTATCAGTTATTCCTGGCGCAAATTTTAATTTTTCTCAGCCAATTATGGACAATGTAGAAGAAGCTGTATCTGGAGTTAAAGGATCCATTTGTGTTAAAATTATAGGCGACTCCCTTAATTATATGGAACCAAAAATGTTGCAAATCTATGATGTTCTAAAAACTGTAAAAGGAATTGAAGATTTAGGAGCAATTAAAAATTTGGGGCAACCTGAATTAGATATTGATTTGAATCAACAACAAATGGCTTTGTATGGTGTTTCAACTGCTGATGCAAATGCTGTAATTGAAATGGCTATAGGTGGAAAGGCTGCAACAACTTTATATGAAGGAATAAAGAAATTTGATATAAGAATTAGATTTCCAGAAAATTTTAGACAATCTGTAGATGATATTGGCAATTTAATGGTCCCAACTCAAAATGGATCAAAAGTGCCTGTTAAAGAAATTGCTAATTTAACAATGAAAACAGGCCCTTGTTTAATATTTAGAGATGCAAATGAAAGATATTCTGCAGTAAAGTTTTCAGTTCGAGGAAGAGACATGGGAAGTACAATTAAAGAAGCTCAAGAAAAGGTCAATAAAGTTGTTAAATTAGATAGAGGTTATTCAATGGAGTGGCAAGGTGATTTCGAAAATCAACAAAGAGCAACTTTAAGGCTAGAACAGGTAGTGCCAATTAGTTTAGTGCTGATATTCTTATTATTATTTATCATGTTTGGAAATCTAAAAGATGCTGGATTAGTATTTTTAAACGTTCCTTTTGCAATAGTTGGTGGTGTAATAGCACTTTTAATTACTGGTACCAATTTTAGTATTTCAGCAGGTATTGGATTTATAGCTTTGTTCGGTATTTGTATACAAGATGGAGTTTTATTAATTACTGTTTTCAAGCAAAATTTAGAGAAGTTACACGGAGATTCTAATACATTAGCTACTGCTATAAAACTTGGTGTGAATTCAAGAATAAGACCTGTTATGATGACAGCGTTAATGGCTGCTATAGGTTTACTTCCTGCTGCAATTTCCCATGGAATTGGATCAGAAAGTTCAAGACCATTAGCAAGAGTTGTAATTGGTGGAATACTATGTGCTATGTTATTTTCTCTTTTGGTTTTCCCTCATATATTTTCATGGGCTTACAAAAACTTTGATACAAAACATAAGAAAAATTCTTAAAATTAATTAAATGATAAATGCTTTAATTATATCAGAGAAGAATAAATATGTAAAAAATCTAGTTGATTTTCTTTCAAATAACGAATTTCAATCAGAAGTATTACTAGGACATGTTCCTGAACTATCAATTGATTTAATAAACAACTTTGATGTAATATTAATTGATTTAGATATAAAAAAAACTAATGGTTTTGCTATTTTAAGCAAAATTAGAGAGTTTGATATTGTTGTCCCAGTTTTAGTCATCAGTACAAATAATGAATTAAGTGAAAAGTTGTTTGCATACAAACTTGGAGCGGATGATTACATATTAAAAACAAATGCTTTTGAAGAAATATTATTCAGGATACATGTTTTAATTAAAAAAATCGGATTAAATAAACATAGCGCAACAAATGATCTTATTATTAATGATTTAAGAATAAATCTTAAAACATTAAATGTTTACAGAAATGACGTGGAGATAAAATTAACAAAAAAAGAATTCCTTGTTTTAAAGACACTTGTGGATTCCAGAGGTCAAATTATAAATAAAATAGAATTAATGAGAAAAATTTGGCAAGGTGAGGATAAAACTAAGCCAAATGTTGTTGAAGTATGTGTGAATTCTTTAAGGAAAAAAATAGATAAAAATTTTAATCCAAAGATGATTCATACCAAAGTTGGGTTAGGGTATTATATTGATTAGTTTATAACACGGGAATCATGCTCTCTAATTTTGCTAGAAAGTTTAAATTATTGTTCAATAATTATGTAAAATTACCCTTAAAGTCTACTCAAACTCTAGTTGATTTGTAAAGTTTTTCCAGTCTTTCATAATTTATTTTATATACAACATAAGGATTTTTTTTGTTTAACTATAATTGAAAATAATTAAACAAAGTAATGTCAATACGATGACTGGGTAATTATAAAATTTGGGAAGGAATACCTATTATAAATAGACAAGTTGATTTTCTGCGTGAGGAAAATACCCCCTGAAATAGCTTCAAATCGGTTGATTTCTGTTTTCTGAAAACATAACTGATTATAAATCAACGTATTCATTTTCTTAAAAAATCTTCATAACCCTGAGGCCCCGGGTTCAAATCCCGGTCTCGCTACTTGAAAATCAAGGACTTACGAAAATCGTGGGTCCTTTTTTGTGTGAGGAAAACATCCGTTTTATTTTGAAAGCCATACTATCATTGGGTTTTATTGCGTGAGGTAGAGAAACTTATAATCTGTTTAATTGAAATATCTGCACTTTTAACCAATAGTAGTTATTTTTTAATAATCTGTGTAGTTTTAAGGCAATTATGGATGCTAAGATTAAGAACCTCTTATACATTTAAATTATACTTCATTAATCTTTTTTTGTTTTTTATAATTTATCATTAATACTATGATAATGATAATTAATCCAAAAAATTCTCTAGATTCTTCAATCCAGGGTTGTTCTGCTTTCATTGTAGATGCAATATTTTCAGCATGGTGATATTTAACCCAATCATAAATACCATTTTCATCAAAAAACTTATAAAGAGCATATAACCCAAAAATCAAAAATCCCAATCTGTAAAAATTAATATTAAGTTTTACATTCTTTGCTGACTTGTAACATAAAAATGCTGGATATAAATAAATAGGAATCCAAATATAGGGATCAGGATCATTGTATTGAACTGCTGCAAATAGTATAAATATTATTATAAACGTATAGTTAAAAAATTTCATCGTACTTAAAATTAATTATAAATCCTAAAATTGAATCAGTCTTAATTAATTATTTTTTACCTAAATTTTTCAAAACCATAAACGGAGGGCCTTTCTTCCAATCGAAATTAGATTTTAAAAGCGGTTTCAATAAAGAAAAATTTCCTAAAATAATATCTAAATATCCATCATGATTAAAATCACCTGTGTTCATAGTAAGCCATCTGCCTTTTGCTAATATTTTATTAGTTCTTGGTTTGAAATTAAATTCACCTCCTATATTTTCAAAATATATAAATCCCTCTTCTGGTTGATTTTCAAAATCCGGGAAATATGATATGGTGGCAATATCCAAATCGCCATCATTATCAAAATCTCTAACAATAGCCTTATAACATCCATTTATCGGGTAAAAATATTTTTGTTTAAAATTATTTTTACCATCATTTAAAAAGATATATACTCCATGGTATGGTTTTAAAATTGTAGAATAATCTGCATTATCGCCACATGTATATACAATATCTGGGAAACCATCTTTATTAAAATCAGTTAATTCAAAATATGATGAACCATAAATTGGCGGAAATTGTAATTTTCTTTCTTCCTTAAATTTGCCCCCACCTAAATTTGTATATAATATTATTCCTTCATCTCCTTGTGCAAATAACGCCCAAATGTCTGGCAATCCATCATGGTTATAATCTTGAATCTCAAATTTAATTGCCCCTGGTAAAGATCTTAATATATGTTTTTCATAAACACCTTCTTTTTTTTGTTCATACCAACATAAAGCGCCAGTAAGATTACCAAATTCACAAACTATTATATCATCTTTATTATCTCCATTTAAATCTATCTTTTGAAATTGGACAGGCCTTTGTAAATTTGACAAAATTGAATTTTTCTCTTCTGAAACAAATTCATTATTCTTTAAATTTATTTGATTAATACTTCCGTATTGGATCCATTGTTGGGTTCAGAATTCCAATATTACAAACTAACCATTTATTTTGTTCACTTATAACATTTACAATAGGACCCTTTGTTTTGAAGCTGTCAATTTGTTTTAACTTTTCATTAAATCTATAAAATGTATGATTTAAAACGTTTGAGTATATAAAAGGAGTTTTTGGCTGTTTTTCATCTATTCCTACAAAAGTAGTTGCAGGTGGCATACCTTTATATTTTGGCTCTTGAATTTCAAATTGATTTAATGAATCCAAAATAGGTATTTGATACTTTTGTTTAGTTTTTAATTTAATCGGCGAAGATGCAACATAATAATCAATTATTTTTTGCCACTCTAAATTTGTAATTAATCTATCCTTTGGATAATAATTATTTCCAATAGTAGAATCATATTTAACGATTGGATAACGTAATCCATTATGCATAAATATTCCTAATCTAGGTCCCATCTTTGGAAGTATCCCTTTTTCCCATGATGCTTTGTCTGCTAAATTTGGATCAGGCAATAGGTGACAGCTTTGACAACTTTTTTCAGCTAGTTTTTTTCCTTCTTCTATTCTTTTATTTTGAGAATTTTCTTTATTTGTACAAGAATATACTATTATGGGAATTGATATTACAATTAGTATAATAAATTTTGTTGAATTTGAAATACTTATTTTTAGATTTTTAAACATTGATAACTACTTATATTTTAAATAAGTTACACCTTTGAATTTATAAAAGATTCATGTTAAATGTATATTAAGTAGAAATTAAGCTGATATTTTAAATTTATTAAGATTATCTAAACTAAAAGGTAAAAAATAATAAATTAGATACTGAGTCTTAACAGTTATATTCTTTTTATACGTCTTTAATGTTTAAATAAAACATTCCAAAGCGTGAGGAAAACACCCCCTCAAATCGGTTCAAATCGGTTGATTTCGGTTTTGTGAAAACGTAACCCATTACAAATCAACACCTTCATTTTCTCAAAAAATCTTCATAACCCTGAGGTCACGAGTTCAAATCTCGTTCTCGCTACTAAAGGGGATAAATCAGCATTAGATTGGTTTATCCCCTTTTTATTTTCCTTATAACTCGTTGAAAGTGTATTAATTAGGCCAAAATAAGTGTTAACATTTTTGGTTAGATAACGGTGATTTTCGGGGTCATACAGGACACCCTCTGGAAATAGGGTTCTACTCATAACTTTTTTGTTTTCTAAATCGCTACGATCCCATACCACATTGAGTTGTGA
>TBL_comb48_EPIDRAFT_1003677_pt1 | contig 10148 bp, 7 predicted proteins | sample TroBogEpilimnion_37_FD_10681 | JGI IMG/M metagenome (IMG submission 10681)
TGTCAAGAGTTCCTTGCCGCTTGATACTGATAAAGAAACATCCAACTTTGCCCCTATCCAGAACAAGTATACACAGTTGCCGCCGAGCACCACCGTCCAACGTATGGCAGTTCGTGAGAATTTTACGAGCACCGACGATGACAAATTGGCAAGAATCTTAAAATTAATTGAGCAGAACAGAACTGGTTACGAGACCTCTTCAACTCAAGGTATGTTTTTGTATGTTGTTACAGGTGTTATCTTTTTGTTTACCTTTGATACCTTCGTATCACTTGGAAAGATTATGCAAGGACGCCGATTTAATTAGGACGTTCAGTTAATCCAGTTTGATAAGATGAGAAATCATCATAACCATTGTCAAGGTATTCGATTTCAAATGTTAAGGAGAATTCCTTGCCAGTTGTATTGTTAGTATTTCCAGCATACCCATTATCCGATGTCCAATAAATAAACCCTCCTGAGGCTCCCTGTTGTCCGTGCGTACGCAAGCGAACATGAAGTCTATCCAATTTGCTGATTGGTGGTGCATACTTGGCGATGTTATCCTGACCGGAGTGGTCGTTGTATTCGATAAAATAGTTAGTACCATCGACTGAAGATGCCATCACAGGAATCTTGGCATAGAAGCTGTCCACATAACCAGAACCGTTGGCAGCAACAACTGTTTCATCACTCTTATTGAGACCCTCGATATCGACTTCAAAATAGTAAACATTGCTACTGGAAGTGATTGCTGGGTCTGCTGAATAGGTTGCTCCTGAGATGTTGTTTCCCTTTGAATATGAATGTTGATGAGCAGTGGTAATAATGGGGAACTCGGCGCTCATTAAACGAAGTGATACAACGCGTTCATAGACACGAGGAAGATAAACAAAGAAATCTCCATTGGTATAGTATTTGGAAGTGTCTCTGTCTCCAGAGTCGATGTGTAATGTCTTCTTCACCGTACGAAGAGTCGTCTTTGGTGTAGAAGGCGTGAGTTGTTGTCCTCTTCTATCGAAGTTCATCTTTGCTTATTCTTGTGAGATGTTTTAAAATAGGTATTTACGGCATCCGTAGAGGATTAACGCAGCAGCTCCAAGATTGAGAGCAGCGTGTTGGCTATAACCCTTCATAATCATAGCCAAGTGAGTGAGAATAACAATCGCAATACCAAGCCAATAAGTCCAGCACATTTGCTTTCTATGCTATAAAAAAGATTGAATATAGACAATGGAAAGTGACAAAAAAAAGAAAGGTGGTCGCTCAACACCTATATCGGGTGAATCACTTATAAGTAGTATTTCTCCAACAATATCTAACACATTTTCAAAATCAACTACACCAAATCAATCACTTATACAATCGAAACCAACTACACCAATTGAATTAGTTACTGAAACAAGTCCATCTAATCAAACATTAGATACACAATTATATGACAGTTTGACCGATGTTCAACGATTCTTATTGACTCTTACATTTATGGATAAGTTGAATAACTTACCAATAGGAGAAGAGCAAAAGAAAGTTATTATTGAAAAGTTGAAATATGTATCTGTTAATCAAATCAAAAACAATTCTCAAAGACTTATCGATATAGGAGTTCTTCCTCCATTTGAAGATGAACTAGTTGGTGGAGCTGATCCACCTAGACAAAGTAGTAGGGCTAGCAAACCTAGTCAAGTAGCAGTAGAAGCAGCAGAAGCAGCAGAAGCAGAACGATTAAAAAAACAACAAAAAATTGAAGCTAGGAGACAGAGACAATTACAAATAGCAGAATTTGAAGAAGCATTACAGGCAGCAAAATTTCAAATAAATGATATTTTAGAAGTTCTTCAAGATGAAAATGCTAACTATGAAAATCTTCCTGAAAGCGCAAAATATCTTTCTCTAAAAGTATGTGAGCCAAGAAAGGCTCAAGAATTTAGGGATATTCTTTTTCCAGAAAGAGCAATTAACGAATGGTGTAATAAAAAACCCGAACAAACAGAAGTTGAAGAAGTTGAAGAAGAGGAAAAAGAAAAATGTAATGCTAGACAAATTTGGGAACTTACAAATCCTCAACAACAATGTGCCAATGTAGTTGGAGAGTTTAAAGATATTCCTGAAAAAGATATCAGAAAAAATTGCTATATTTGCGGATTTGAAATAGTAGATACTAACAATCCTCGTGCAGGATTAAGTCCTGAATGCGAACATATTCTTCCAATTATTCAGGCTATGTTCTTTTTGGATTTGTATAGACCAAATGATAAGAAACTTTGTAATCAAGGTGTATTAAACCCAGTAGAATGTAAAGAAATAACAGAGACTTTAAAAGAAGAGTATGCTTGGTCTCATAGAACTTGCAATCAAATAAAAAGTGATTTATATACATTTTTACAAACAAAGATTGATCCGACTACAAAATATCCTTCATGGGATTTTAGTGAAAATCATACAAAACAGTTATTAAATGCTATAATGAATACAACAAAATTTGACCCAGGTTCCATTCAATATAGTATTACACATTATGACGGAGGAAGGGAAAAATGGTTGAGAGATAGAGTTGAAAAATTAAGGGAAAAAACTGCACCTATTGTTGCTCGTATTCAATCAAGAGGAAATGGTGGATTTATTGCTATTATGGGACTTAGAAATTGTCTCAATGTGAATAAACTTAATACCAATTTAAGATTAGTTTTGGGTAATTATGGTTATAATCCTAATGAAATTAGACCAAGTTCTCCTACATCACAATCTAATTTAGGTAAAAGACGTCTTTCTAATACGAGTGAAGAACCCAGTGAAGGGCCATCTGCAAAAAGAACAAGATTCGGAGGCACGCGTACAAATAAAAAACGCTCCTTAAAATTAATGAAGAAGGGTGGTGTTGCTAGACAACGAAAATTGACGGAATACGGAAAGATGTTCAAAGAGTCGTTGGCAAAGAAGGAGGCTTCCAATGTCAAACGCAAACTTACACGAAAGGCCAACGTAGAGGTGGATGAACTTGCGGATATTTTTGGAAAGTTGGGAACATCGCCCAAAAAGCAAACTACCAGCAGCCACGATATAGAAATGAAATACGGTGGCAAGAAACGCAGACTCACTCGTAGAAAATCAAAAAAGGTGTCCAAATAGATGAAAAAACAGTATAATAAGTCCAACCAACAAAATATAGAATACAGCTAACCACTGACATCCATACAAACACGTTCCTGCTCTGGAAGGTGTCATGTCAGGTTCCATTACTAGTTCTTACACGTTTTTCTATACCAAGCACGACCTTTCACCGTCTTCTTGGCCTTTTTAACAAGGTCAGAATCCGTTGTCCGATAAGTCTTTCCACATGTAAGCATACTTGCCACTCTCGCATATCCCCACTGCTGTTGTGTAGCTCCTGGTCTGTGTCCCGTTCTCCAAGCAGCCATTCCACGATTGTACGATTCCTTAATCAATGGCAATGGAACGCCCGTTGCCTTTGAATAGGCAGGCAAAGAATGAGCCTTTGGAAACATCTTATGAAACCGAGCACTGTATTTCGAAGTCTTGGTTTTTACATTCTTATCCGTATTGAAAGGACGGTATGCCTTTCTGGTTTTCCAAGAGAGCTTGGAACGAGCAGATACTTCTTTCTTTCGTTCCGCTGCTTTTCGTGTGGATAGCCCCTTGTAATATTTGAAAGGCCAATACATTATTTTATGTAAACCTTTTAGTTTGAAGTCAATGCTTTCCAAGATACTGGAAACAATTCTGATAATATCTCTCCAATCTTTTGAGCGTATTTACATATTTCACGTTGAGCATCTGGACTGGTTCTCAACTTGTAAAGACGAGCATAGGCTGCCAAACTGCCAGTCTCAATGAACTCTGTATACATTGATTGTGGAAGAACACATCGTGCGATTTCAGGAGCAACGTTCATCTTCAAAAGCAAGTTATAAGAATCAAGGGCAATATCTATACTTTTCTTGTACAACTCATAGGCTTCGTATTTGTATTCCGTTGGTGTCTCTTTACTTCCCTGCTTCAACTTCGGGTCTCGTTCTCGAAAGTTATCCACCTCAGGAATCCAGCACTCTGGAACATCCGATACGTATCTACGCGAAACCTCATTTCTAGAAAATCCAATCTGATGACGATACCATTCACGTGCTACAAAAATAGGAATACGAATTCGGAATTGAATTTGGGGATGGAAAAAAGGAGAGATGTGGTCGTGTTTCGCAAGATAGGAAATCAACTTCTCATCCGAAGCATCCATTTCTGTATGGTTCTTCGCAAAACTTACACGAGCAGCATTTACAACCATAAGGTCATTGCCCATACAGTTCACCAACTCTACTGACATATTTAATCTATTCTATCTTCATCTTCTTAAGTGTATAACACCTCTTCTTGTAGAGGCCATTTCTCTCTTGAAACTGACGACGAAACTGTGGGTCCACAATATCCAATATCAAGGGATTGGTCTTTCTTGCTGATTTTTCCACTCGCAGAATACGGCCAATAATCTGGTCCACATCCGGTCTTGGTGTCGCCATCAAAAGCGTATTCAGGGTTGGGACGTCGAAGCCTTCCTTGCACATTGCGTAGGTCGCAATCAATATACGCTTGGAAGCACAGAACGCCGCTCGTTTGTCCGCCGATACCGATTGAGACAGAATGGCTGCCTGTTCCTGCCACTTCGGTTCCAACGTCGCCAAGATATCTTTCGTATGCTGCACTCTGTCGGTCAACACTAGCATCTGTCGGTGTTCGTCTTCTTCCATGATGTCGCTAATAATCTTGGACAGCCACTGGGTTCTATCAACACATTCCGTCAATTTATTTATCATCAAACTTGTGAACATTACACCCTGGTTGTTGTAGATGATGGTATTGAACTCTTCATCGTGATTCTCGTATTCGTAGACCTCCACTTGAATATCGCTGTCTCGTGTATCTCCTGCTTCAGATGCGTATAACATCGGTCCCAGAAACCAATGAGCAGCATACATCAATCCATCCTTACGAGATGGCGTGGCAGAAAGACCGAGCATGTATTTGGAGGTGACTTTGGGTAGGGCTTGAATGAATACCTCGGATGCGATATGATGACACTCATCCACAATCACAAATCCAAGTGGTTTGAAAACATCAATTGACAAGTCTTTCATTGAGATGGTCTGAAGCATCGCAATGATAATGTCTCGGTCTTCCACTTCACATTTGTCGGCCTGTACTCTGCCTATTCTCGCATTCGGTAGAAATGTTTTGACACGGTCTTCCCACTGGTCTCGCAGAAAGGTATTGTGAACAATGACAAGGGTCGGTAGCTTCAATTGACTTGCAATATAAAGAGCACATACAGTCTTGCCACCACCCGTATGAAGAGAAATGATGCCGTCTTTGGGTTCGGGTTTCAGCATAGAGTTGACAACAGCTTCTTGTTGAGGACGCATAGACCCTGCGAATTTCCAATAGAAGTCATCTGTTTGGAGAACATTGCGTGTGGATTCTGTGGGCTCACCAAATGTGGTCTTGCCAAAGTGTTTTGGGACATAAAGATAGTTTTCTGATTCTTTGAAAACAGGATATTTCGGAACTGGAGCGTATGCACCACGAAATACCTTGGGGACATAAGGCGATACGGTTAGCATTTTTTTAAGAGAATCAATATCTTTGATTTCCTTCTTATCCAAACGGTAACCATTCAGAGTTAACATTGCTTACTAATATTCTAGTAGTTGTTTATTCGTTTTCATCATCGGCGTCTCCACAATACTCTTCGCATTCGTGTTGCTCGTTGAAGGTGACAACACCATCAATACAGGAAAGAATCATACTGTAGACAGTATTGAGAATATCTCGATTCTTCATGCTCTCAAGGGACATCATCACAGATGGATAGATGGAGCAATCCAACTGAATCTGTTCAAATGGATCAGTATCGTTGGTCAATGAAACCAACAAGTTGGAAATGTACATATTCGCTTGGTCTCGTGTGAGGACAGTGGAATAGACCTTTTGGACGTCATTGGTAAGGCCCACAGTGTAACGATGAATAATTTTGAAATGATTGGATTCAGTTCTTTGAATTTGAACGATATCCTCATCGTCATCTACTTTAGCGAAAGGAATGATGCGTAATGTAACAATATTCATTTGATTGTATGTATCGCAGTTCTTTTAAATGGGATCATTTTCATCTGCCATATATTCCTGCTGATAATCCTTACCTTCATTAATTGGTTCTGCCTCGTAATCACCATAGTCACCATTATCAGTATTTTCAGGCATTCCAACTGCTCCCTGTTCATTTAGATGTCTCGGTTCTCCAACACCCGTATCCTCTACCTTTTCTTCTTCCAGTTCTTCTTTCATTCTATCTGCCATCAAGCTATCCTCTAATTCTTGTGCAAATTCTTCACGATTTCGATTGACAATTACGTATGCAGATTTTCCAATGTTTCCATATTTCAACAATTCTTTTGTAACTTCACGATCGATGTCTGATTTCAGTTTCATACGTTCAGTAAACGTAGTACGTTCTTTTGCACGAAGAGTCATTGTATTCTTTTTGTCAGCATTCAAATCGGTTGTCATAATGTAGAGACTAACATCTGTCTTATCTAAATGTTCTTGAAAAATACGCAGGTTCTTATCATTCCCTTCGATTTGTTTTAGAATTTTATGCAGGAATCCTTTTGTTATATCTCGTAGCAATCCATCTCCTTTTGTTGTATCTAAGGTATCCAGTTCTGGAAAAGACACATTAAAAATGGATGCAAGATGAGTTGCAAGTCGAATATTTGTTCTCCAATCATCACCAATTTTTAATTTGATGTCTTTTGAAAGTTTTATATGAAGATTTTTACGGATTTCTGAGTCTGTTATTTCTGCAGGTACAGCTCTCTCTGATTCAGAAGGTTCTAACAAAGGAGCATTGGTAGATGGAATACGATCAATAATCTTAATATCACTCTGTTTGTATTTTGGATTATTTGGAGTGGTCCAATAAGGTCTTCCACTTTCACACGATTCATAATTCGTAATAAGAGGTGCATTTGCAGGTGGATTAACAACTGTAGGAATAAGAGAATTCACAGACTCTTCAACTGCAGTTACATTGGCTCTGTGAGCTTTTGCATCCACCAATGCATTTTTCAATGCACTGTCTTTATCAACTTTTGGACTCAATAAGAAATTGATTGCAGTGATAGTCTTATTTCGCACATCTGCTTTTTCATAGAAAGAAGCACGAACGAAATCTGCTGCAGGTCCTTTGAATGCAGTCGGTGAACTTTCAAATGTCTTACGAATCGCAAGTAATAAACTGTCTACGATTGAGAAATCTTTTGGTTTAGGATCATCTCTTGGAAATCCACTCAATACCATTTTTACTGTTCCAAAATTACGACGAGGCAATAGAATAGGAATATGAATTTGAATTAGAATACAGAGAGCACCAACACCCATTGCACCCAATACTTTCTTCGCATCTTTGGCAGTTGGTTTTATTCCTGATGTGAGTGATCGAAGTTTATCAAGAACTGTTTTAAGTATTCCTGCTTCTGGAGTAATTTGAAGAATAGACATAGTCAAAAAGAAAGCATCTTCTGCAGGATCGTTGAGATTGAAAAGAGATACCAAGGATTTCAAATCAGTTGTATACGCTGCCAATTCTTTTGTAGAAACAACTTCTTCAGTTTCCAGTTCAGAAGCTCTTACAACTTTAAACCCATCTTCCGTATACATTTCCTGCTCTTCAAAATCATCTTCCATCACACGCTCACCACAAAATTTACAAACTCGAAACCCATTTTCTTTGACAGTCCATTTGTCTTTGAATGTTTTACGATCTTTATCAAGAACACCTCCAAGCAATTCAAGTGTATGCTCGCAGAGTACAAATCGTCCATTGATCAGATCATTGTAATTGTGTTTCGAGATAGGAAGTTCACGAACAATCTCTAGAATATCTTTCAACTTGTCATCACGATATCGTTTGCGATCATTCAAGATTGCAACCACTTCTTCTCTCACCTTTGATTCTTCAACTGCAGCTGTCTTAGTTTCTGGAACATATTTCTCTTTGTACGTGAGAGTTCGATAAGCATCCAACGATTTCAAGTAGTTAACAAGAATATCATTTGCAGTAGAATCGGTCCATCCAATTCGATTTCTGTAACCAATCTGCTTTCTTTCTTCACGAATAAAATCCAACGGTACACAATTCTTATCACGATAGATACCTCGTAGAATAAATTCATTGAATGATAGATTTTCAAGATGACAGTCCTCTGGTTTGACCTGTTCGAGCGTAGGCTTTCCTGTTGCCAAAATTTCAGCAGACTGATTGACTATCCCCACTTTTCCTGCTTCGGAAAGAAGCATCTTAATAACAAGATTTCCAGCATCGATTTGGTTCATCAACCAATTACGTTGAGACAGTCCTGAACTGTATTTGATTTTGTACTCCTTGAGGAGTTGCGGAGGAGGTGTAAATTCATCGACTTTTGGATAGGGCAATTCTCGAGGCTTGGGATAGACAGTGATTCCCTCTACTGGTGGAAATCGAGACTTCCAAGCTTCCCAAGGAATATCTGCAAGAGATACGTCATAAATCTTAAGATATCTCATTCCTACATTGTACGGATCTCGGGTACCTGCAGGGACTCCGTGAAGAACAATTGAATTTATGCTTGGTATAATCTCATCTAATGGAGCAGTGGTTTCTAAATAGACAGCATCCTTGCTCTTTAAGAATGGATGGTCTGGATGAGGTTCAGGAACATCAATGGATCGTTGGTCCGCATAATATCCTTTGAACTGAACTTGATCAGCAGTGCCTTCAACCTGCATATCGATGATTTCAATTTTACCATCTTCGTGTCTCTTCTTACGAGTGGTTACATAATTTGGAAGAGCAATGATTGGAGTCTTACCATCCTCTGCTACAAATCGAGTGGGTTTAGAAAAAGTATATGGAGTCTCTCCTGCCATCATATATGGTCTTGGAAGAGCTGCAAGCATACGAGGATAGAACCCTGCAGCATCCGATGTAAAAATAGGGTTCCATTCTGTTTCAAAATCATATTCCCTTCTTTCATCGCTTTGATAGACAGGATGAATCCAATTCAACTCTCTACCATATTCCGGCTTTCTTAAAGAATAGTCATCTGCTTCCGGCACAATGAACTTCTCATAAAGATCTTGAATTTTATCCACTTCCTCCTTAATACGTTCAAGACGATAGGAACTCACTCTTCCCATACGCGGAACAAATTTATCAAATGCATCATTCACCTGTTCATCCAAAGTGAAAAATCGAATATTTTCAGGTTTTTGAACAGTTTCATCGAACTCGAACTCTTCAATTATTTTGAATTCGTTCGGCTCAAAGTTTAGATACTCTGCCATTATAGTGACTTGAGAATGCTTTCACACAGAGCCACCGCCTGTTCCTTGAATCTCCCAATCACTGCACCCGGCTCCACGGACTTTGTGGTCTGAAACTTTAGTACCATCTTGGGAAGAAGAGGATGTGGAATATTGTAGGATACAAATTCTACTAATCCACCTTCATAGATAAGAGACTGTGCAAGATAACCAATCGTATGACCCTCCGTTTCGCTCTCAAGACTGAACCACTTATCCTCGTGACGAAGAATATCTCCTTTCACATACTCTTCAATTTTTTCCTTTAAGATACCTGCTGCAGCTCTCAAGATATCTTTGGCCTTCATTACTCCAATACTCTCGATAGCGAAATCGAAGTGGTTTGGTCTACCCTTCTCATCGACTGAGAAATGACGCTGCTTCTCATAGTTATCGAAGACTGCTCCTATTCCTCCGTTATTGATATAGGTCTCCTTGGCATCCTTCAAGATGTCTTGATTTATATGATTCATAAAGGTAGAGACACATACCTGCGACACATTTTTATTTTCAACTGTAATCTCTGCACGGAAATGCATAACCTCTCCTGCTTTCAAATTCATAAATATCAGTGGAGTACTCAGATCTCGATCCTTGAGAATAACATCCTTGCGAGGTCCAGAAACTACAATATCATTGGACGTGATTTCTTGTGGCTTGTCGATTGGTGCTACGATACGCAACTCCAGTTTTGTATCACGAATAACATCCACTTCATTTGGCAACACATTAATTGGTAACATCTCAATACGATGACG
>TBL_comb48_EPIDRAFT_1003684_pt1 | contig 10136 bp, 7 predicted proteins | sample TroBogEpilimnion_37_FD_10681 | JGI IMG/M metagenome (IMG submission 10681)
AATCTGTCCTCCTCCGGAGTGGTATCAATATAATGATTCACGGCAATATCGTATGCTGCGCGTGTATGCAATAAACCACTTACTTCTATTATCCATTTTCGGGCTTCGGTTTTTATTTCATACTTATCGCCAATAGCCACCACCTTACTGGGCTTTATATTCAAGCCATTACTTTTTACCTTACCCTCGTTGCAAGCATCTGTTGCCTGGGTGCGAGTTTTAAACACCCGTATGGCCCATAAATATTTATCTATTCGCAGTTTCTCCGGCATTACCATTAATATTGGTTACAATTTACATCAAGTAATTGGCAAATGCATTACACCCTCACTTTAGTACCTTCCTCACTTCCCTACTACCATCAGGCAAAAGCAACTCCACAAAATAAGCACCACGCTCCCATGCACTTGTATTAATGCTTTCTTGCTTAGCATTTAATATGTCACTATACACCAAACGCCCCACCACATCATAAACCTTAATGCTTGTGCCATTTGTGGCATTAGCAATATTGAGTTCGTTTGAAATGGGATTGGGGTAGATTAAAATTTCATTTTTAAGCGCATTTGTATTGATGCCACTACTCACCAATTCCACACTTACCACCACAGTATCATAAGTAGTTAAACCGCAAAGGGTTTGAGAAAGTATATAGGTGTGATAAGTGCCTAAAGTATCATCCTTTATCCATATACCTGCATGAAGGGTATCAATTAAAACTCCATCCCTATACCACCTAATACCCGGAATAATTTCATCTCTGCCGATTAAGATGCTATCCAAATAACCTTTGTGAAGCGTATCTGTGTTCCATGCATAGGCTTTGGTATTAGATTCGATGACGGAAATATCGTCAACCAAATACAAACTATATGTACTTGTTAATTTCCAAGAATCATACAAAACATAGGAGGTATGAAAAATATCTGAGAAGTTTCCAATAGTGATGAATTTTTCATTTCCTGTTGCGGTAAAGCTACCCTCAATTTTTACCCAATTCAAAGTATCGTAAATAATAGAAGTATCCAGAATTTGTGGTGTGTATTGATTTTGAATATATCCTGAGGTATTGATTGCAGTATCTATACTACCATCATCTAAATAAGCTCCTATATGATTTATGGCATATTCAGATGCTTGCTCCAAAGCAACATAAAAGCTAACGCAATAATTTTTACCTGCTATCAAATTATGTATAAATCTCCCTTGTAAATAGTCTCTTTTATAATACGACGGTTGAATTGATTCATCATAAAACATCAAAACTTGCGACATACCCACACCTGTTCTAGGTAAATGCATAAAATAATTATTTATTGGAATTCCTGTATTAAAATTACCTATTGCGCAAGCATTGCAATACTCGGGCATTCCATCACTTTCATTATGGTATTGCCAAGCATGAAATGTATCAATTGAACTCCAATAATTTGCCAAATTAATTTGATCATAATTATAAGGACATGTATCATAAATTTCCAAACTCGGGTTCATCACCAAATTCACCTGCCCCCACCCACCAATACTGCATAAGAAGCACAAGAGTAGTGATGCATAAAATTTAAAGTAAAAAGGCGTTTCGATCATTTATATAAAATTAGAAAACATTTAATAATTACATAGCTGCAACTATTCAACATAATTAAATACCGAATTTTTAGTCACATTTCGGTATATAAAGCTATATACACCTATACTAAATTTCAGAATTTTTTATAGCATGATGATAGGAAAATTCATCAAGCCGAATAATTAAAACGTAAGTTTTATGAACAATAAATGTTTCCATATATGGAAACTATTGCATACCTTTAATTTATGAATAAATGCTTGAACCTAAATTTGAAATAGTACTGCTTGATGAAGTTTACCAATTTTTAGAAAAATTGAATTCGAAAATTTCTCGAAAAATTCTTTACAACTTAGAAAGGTCTAGATTTATAATTGATCCAAAACTATTTAAAAAATTAAACCATGATATTTGGGAGTTTAGAACAAACTATGCAGGCATACAATATAGGATTTTTGCATTTGGGGATTCAAACAAAGCTTCAAAAACTTTAGTTATTGCAACTCATGCTATCATCAAAAAGTCACATCAAATCCCAACTAAAGAAATGAACAAAGCAATAAATATAAAACATCAATACTTCAACAAATAATTTAAAATCAACATGAAAAACATAACAACAAAAATCCATTCCCTCGATGATGTAAAAAATAAGCTAATCGGTAAAAAAGGTAGCTCTACCAGAAACCTTTACGAAATGGAATTGCAGGCCGATTTACTTGGCGAGCTCATTAAAAATGTTAGGAAACACCGAAACCTAACCCAAGAGCAACTGGGCAATTTAGTCGGCGTTCAAAAATCACAAATATCAAAATTAGAAAATAATACAACCTCCGTTCGTTTGGATACCCTACTAAAAGTGTTTAATTCTATGCAGGCAAAAATAAATTTTACTGTACAATTATAATTGCTGTACCAAACTCCTTCGGTCAAAGTGTTTTCATTTGGTCCTTATAGGTTTGGCCTTACTTAGTACCTCACCGCTCCTCTCAATCACCTACCGAAAAAATCAACCTATTTCAGTATTGTATACCCCAAACCCCATAAGTACCTTTGCACCACAACTCTAAAACCCCTTCCCCAAAACCCAATCAAAAAAAATAAAAAAATAAAAAATAAAAAATTATAGTCACTGCGAGGCACGAAACATTACCCCCCCAGTCACTGCGCTGCACGCTCCCGATAGCTATCGGGACGCGAAATGAAAGCAAAGCTAAATCGAAGCCCTGAACCCTTAACTCCCCCCCCCCGAACTTTCGGGGCCCCAAACCCAAAAAACACCATGTGCAATGAGCAACCCCAAAACCCCAAACAATTGATTACCAACACCTTAACCCCAAAAACCATGGGAAACCATGGGAAACCATGGGAAACCCCCAGTCACTGCGAGGCACGCTCCCGATAGCTATCGGGACGCGAAATGAGTAGCTGCGACGAAGGAAGCTATACAAAACCCACTAAAAAAGACTAGTCACTGCGAGGCACGCTCCCGATAGCTATCGGGACGCGACATAAGAGAAAAGCCAAATCAACGAACTGCCCCGAACGTTCGGGGCCCCATTACCCAAATAAAACCATGTGCAATGTGCAACCCCAAAACCCCAAACAATTGATTACCAACACCTTAACCCCAAAAACCATGGGAACCCATGGGAAACCCCCAGTCGCTGCGAGGCACGCTCCCGATAGCTATCGGGACGCGAAATGAAAGAAAAGCTAAATCAACGAACGCCCCGAACGTTCGGGGCCCCATTACCCAAATAAAACCATGTGCAATGTGCAACCCCAAAACCATAAACAATTGATTACCAACACCTTAACCCCAAAAACCATGGGAAACCATGGGAAACCATGGGAAACCCCCAGTCGCTGCGAGGCACGCTCCCGATAGCTATCGGGACGCGAAATGAAAGAAAAGCTAAATCAACGAACGCCCCGAACGTTCGGGGCCCCATTACCCAAATAAAACCATGTGAAATGTGCAACCCCAAAACCACAAACACTTGATTACCAACACCTTAACCCAAAAAACCATGGGAACCCATGGGAAATGCATAAGCTCCTACTCATACTCTCCCCCAACTCATCTATAAAAAAAAACCGCCCCATATTTGGAGCGGCTTAATATCAAAATACCTTAAATTTTAATCTTTAATTATTTTCTCTGTTTTAATCATGTTACCGTTTACATCACTAATGCGTATCATATACATTCCTGCAGCCAGCTCACTTATGTCAAGCTCTGTAGCCTCGTTGGCTTGTATCAATACACGACCATCTATACCCGCTACGCTGGCATTCACTTTAATAGGTGCTTTAATGTATATGGTATGATGTGCAGGGTTAGGATACAAGCTTACCATTGCTGCAACTTGCGCCATGTTTTGTATACCGTTAGTTGGCATGGTAACATATATTGCACTGCTCATACCACTGCAATTATTAAAGTCGTTTACAGCTACCGCATAATAACCGTTTTGTGAAACGGTATAAGAGTAATTAGTTTCACCACTAATTGGGTTAAGTGTTGTAGGTGTATTACCGGCATACCATTGGTAGTGTGGGTAAACTTGTGTAGTATTTAATACTATACCACCACCGTTAGCTACTATTAATGGTGTAGGTGCAGGATAAACGTTAATGGTTTGTGGCGATGACATAGCCGAACAACTGCTATCCACAACTATCAATATCTGGTAGGTACCGGAGTCGTTGGCATAGTAAATGGTACTGTTGGCATTGGTAATGTTATTACCGTCTTTTATCCATTGGTATTGTATACCTGCAGTATCGGTTACAGAGCTGCTAAGTTTTACGTTAGCACCTGCACAAAATGTGGTAGGGCCCGAAGCACTGATACTTGGAAATAATAGGTTGGTAATATTTATCGGCGCCGATACTACACTGCAACCGTTGTTAGATATCAAATTGAATGTTCCTGCACTGTAGGTAGCATAGGTTTGACTCGTAGCACCTGTAATATTACTGCCGTTTAACTGCCATTGAAAGGTAGCTGCAGGATCGCTGCTGTTGGCATATAAAGTTTTATATCCACCGGCACATAATATTTTACTGCCAATGGTTGTAATGCTGGATGTTGGCGGTGTATTTACTTGCAATTGCACCGGCGATGAAACGGTAGTGCAACCGTAAGAGTTGGTAGAGGTTATAGTATAGGTACCGCTTTGTGTTGCAATAACAGAACTGGAGTTGGCTCCGTTGATTGAGGTTCCATTACGCTTCCATTGGTAAGACCAGGTATTGCCTGTTGTAGAATTAAATACTTGATTGTTACCAATACATACTTTTACCACTCCGTTGGTACCCGATGGACTAATAACGGGATTAGGTGCAGGTAAGAAGCTTACAGTATCGGGTAAGGATAAAGATGGACAATTATTAAAGTAAACAACATTGTAAACACCGGGTTGTGTTACAGTAAGCGAATTGCCGGTGGCCTGATAAATATTAATGCCGTTAAGTGTCCACTGATTGTTATTGCTGGCGCTTGAGGTAAGTGTTACACTTCCACCCGGACAAAATGACATAGGACCGGCAGCTGATATTACGGGTAATGGATTTACAGTAAGAATAGCAATATTAGATGTAGTACCGCCTGAACCGCAACCAGAGTCTATAACATAACAGGTATAATTACCGGCATTGGCAGGTACAATATTGTTTAAAATATAAGATGCATTGGTAGCACCCGGTATATCGTTGTTGTTATACTTCCATTGGTATTGCAAATAGCTGCCCCAAGCTAGCACGCTAAAGGTATCGCTCTGCGCAGCACAAACTGTATTAGCTTGTGGCTGATGCAACAGGTAAGGATTACAAGTAGTACCGCTTACATGTACTGTATAGTCTTGGTAAGCACCCCAATAGGTAAAAGTACCACAACCCATGCTGGCAGTCATGGTTGTTAACCACGGACTAATTACCCTCATGCGGTAATAACCCGTCGGTACGCCTAATGGCACAGTAACGTTAAAACTAAAAGTGTTTGGATTGTTAAAGGTATATTGAGCTATATAAAGATTTTCAGCGGTATCGTTAAAATTACCATTACCGTTAAGGTCTATCCAAACACCCAAAGGCATATCATAACCTTGCACAGTAACCGACATATTAGCGGCAGTACCGGCAGTAAGGCTAATCGTATCGCCGGCAGTTGCAGTGTAATTATGATTGGCACAGCCGGATACAGTATTACTTACACCGCCAACGCTCACGTTGCTTATATAATAGCCTGTTTGGCAAGAATAACCAAATGTTGGGCTACAGTAAGTTACCTGCGCTTGGGTATGGGTCATTACCAACGTACTTGCTAATAATAGTAATAACCGGTAGGTAAAAGTTCTTTTCATAGAATACAATTGTTAATTGTAAATGGTATAAATAAATGCTAAAACACTAAAATAATGCTTTTTTTCCGAAATTGAATAAAATTAATTTTCCTTAAATTTAATTTAATTTTATACTCGTTTATCTGGCTTTACTACCTTGCTTACTTAGCTAAAAAAGGGTATACCAATAAACATATTTTAAAATAATTTAAATTTAAATTCGCTCAAAGTATATTTTTAATTAATGTAATTATTCTCACCCAACAACATATGTACATAAAAAACCAACTATTCACTAACGCCGATACATTAGAAGAATACCTATTCGATTTTGAATTAGGCACACCAAGCGATATCATAAAAAATCTTAACGCAACAATAGCTGCCGAACTTAAGGCTGATGCTACATTTCAAAAGGAATATGCAGCCCAAACCAACGACGAAGACCGCCTGGCGCTATATACCGATGAATGTTTAATAAGATTAAAAGATAAACTATTAAGCCAATTCGATGCCTTCGAGGTCATGAAGTCGCAATTGTCGGGCATAAAAAACGGTACCAAATCGCTCCTCTACGATATGAGCGACTTATACTAAACCCCTCCGGTGCTAAAAGGTCCACCTGAATGTTGGCACAGGAAAAAAGCCCTGTTGGTAATTATTTACCATTCGGTTAGTGCGCTCATCATAAGTTTGGTTAAAGATGTTCTTATGGTTAGTCACGTTCTCCAGGTCTAATGAAAACTCCATAGTGCTTTTCCGGTATTCCTTTTTAAAAGACAATTTAATATCGGCTCTAAAATAGTCATCTTGCTTTAGGGAGAAAGCACGAGTATCATCATATACACTTTCTCCTTTTGCTGCAGAAGCCGCCAAATTAAGTGGTGTAAGGTAGCGCCCCCCAATAAAGGACACTTTGCCATTTACAATAAGTGATGATCTTCGAGTGAGCTTCAATTCCTTACCTGCCAAAGCATTAAATATATAACCTGTATTATAGGCGGTATTGCGCGCTATGCCATCGCTACCCTTATACTTAGAATTGATGAGTGATGTAGTCACCAAAAAATAAAATCCATGCTGCAAAAAATGCTCTAAGGTAAGCTCCAAGCCATAATTATAGCCTGTTCCCTTGTTTACCAAACTATCTTGGTTGGGTGGCGCAAAGCTTATCCCCTCGTTTATAGCCGCATAGGACGATTGGAATGAAGTAACAGGAATCCTATCCAGTAATTGGTAATAAGCCTCTGCTTTGATGCGCATATTATCGGTTAAACTATAATCGTAAGATGCTACATAATGGTTACTACGCGTAAAATTAAGTGCCTTATTGGTATAGCTGATGCCGCTTGCAGTTGGGGTTTGCACAAAGTAGGCATAGATGCTTTGCTCCTGGTTGTGTATGCCATAACCCAATGCCAACGCACTGCGACTGTTAATGCTATATTTCAATCCTGCTCTGGGTTCTAAAGCCGCACTATGATTCATATCCATATATAGCTCATGCAGCCCCGTAACTAAAGATAGTTGATTGGTAAAACGATGCTTCCATTGCAAATAAGATTGGTAAATACCCATATTACCGCTTTGGTTTACATGCACTAAGGTGGGCGCGCCGGGCACACTTTCGCCATTGTACAAATCGAAGCCTGTATTATCGTATTGTACTCCGGTTTGCAAATTGTCTTTTGCCGTAAACTTATGTGTTAGTGCCAGTTTAAGCGAAAGTTTATTGGTTTTAAATGTAGCTGCGGTTTTAGCGTATGTACTACCATCCAAATAGCTTATGGAATCGCTGCTATAATTTTCATAGGTTGTGGCATAAGATGCTATAGCTGTAAGCCCTGTTTTTTCTGTGTATTGGTAGTCGTAACTGATACCCGTAATAGTAGTAGCATATTTAGCATATTGATTCAGGAAAGGGTTGCTGCCACTGTATAAATCGGGCTTGGTAGTATCTACATCCTTACCCAAAAAATCTACACTGCTATTGCCTGCAATACCAAAAACATTTAGCTTACTTTTTTTACCCGGCTTAAAGCTAAATTTATAATTCACATCCTGGTAAATGGGCACCGATGTACCCGTACCCAAATTAATACCTAAACTTTTAAAAACGCCTAATGTGCTATACCTGTAATTCACTAAATAAGATGCATTATGCTTATTGCCAATAGGCCCTTCTGCACCCAACTCAAAACCGTTAAAGCCTACCTGGGCAACATATTCAGGCTTATTCACATTGCCCTCCCGCAACCTGATATCAAATACTCCCGCCATGGCATTACCATATTGCGCAGGAAAAGCACCGCTAAAAAAATCAGATTTATCAATGTTATTATTATTCAGCATACTCACCGGCCCACCGGTAGTATTTAATGCACCAAAATGGTTGGGGTTAGGTATATTAATGCCCTCCATTTGCCACAACATTCCTGTGGGCGAATTACCCCGCACCACTATATCATTTCTACTGTCATTACCCGCCACCACACCGGCAAAATTAGCTGCCATGCGCGATGGGTCTCCCAGCGATCCGGCATACAATTTAGTTTCATCCACATTAAAAGATCGCGCACTTATAAGTGCCATTTCGTTTATGGTTTTATTCTTATCAGCACCGCGATTGTACTTAATGGCTACCTCATTCAGCACATGCACATTCTCCTCCATAGTAATATTCAAATGCACTTGCTTACCGGCAGTAAATTCTATATTACCCAAAATTTTATCGCTATAAGATATATAGGATACCTTTATTTGCTGCCGCCCTAGTGGTACACTATCTATTTTAAAATTGCCATCGGCATCACTCACACCACCCCTTAGTGGTTGGGTGTTCTGTACTACTATTATAGCGCCGGTAATTGGCGCTTTACTGGCCTCATCCTTAATATTACCCGTAAGGGTTTGGTATTGGGCATTGGCGCTAATGGCAAACAATAGCCATATACATACGCTTACAATCCTATTCATGAATTACAATAATTTTCACAAAAATGAGGAGATACTCCCAATAAGAACTTAACTGAAATCAATAATTAGCAGGCAGCCTAAAAATATTGATGCAAATCAATAACTCAACGATGCAGGCTTTTTGTCCTTATTCATGCGTGCCTTTACTCTACTAAAGGCCTCGGGGGTAATTCCTAAATAAGAGGCTATCATATATTGAGGTACCTTTTGCAGTAACTCGGGTTGTTCTTCAATAAGTCTTAAATAGCGCTGTTCTATGCTTTCCATTCTTTCCAATAAGCCTGTAGCATTTATATTAACAAACAATTGCTCTGCTATTAAACGACCAATAATATTGGCTTCGGGCATAGTGCTGTACAAGTGCTGCAAATCTTGGTAGCTTGTTTCTACAAGCTCTAAATCCTCTAGTGCTTGTATATAAATCATAGAGGGTTGGCGTGTTAAAAAACTTTGATATTCGCTTACGTATTGATGCTCGCCAATAAAGCATATAATCTTTTCTTTATCATCCAGCTCATAATATATGCGCACTAAGCCACTATTTACAAATGCTACAGTATTGCATACCTCGCCCACCTTTAAATAGTAATCGCGCTTCTTTATTTTCCTAATCTTCAGCATTGCCGCACACTTATCCCAATTCTCATCGGTCATTTCCGGAAACAACTGCAAATAAAAGGATTTCAGCTTCTGGAATTTTTCCATACGGTCTATATAATTATCATTTCAACAAATATAAATGAAAATACATTATTAGATACTCCCATAATAAAATGCCTGCCTGCTTATTAAAACCATAATAAATAGATAAATTAGCGCAGTTAATAACACCTCATACTTTATAATAATGAAAAAGCTACTACTATGTCTTGCCGCAATTAGTCCATTCTTGTCTTTTGCCCAAGACGACCTGGTAAAAAAACTGGATGCCAATAAAAGCGATAGCGCTAAAAAGAAATTCAGGTTTACGGAAGTAATTAATATCGAAAGGACTGCTGTAAAAAACCAGGCTAGTTCCGGTACCTGTTGGAGCTACTCTACCAATTCGTTTTTAGAAAGCGAAATGATTCGTATGGGTAAAAAACCCGTAGAGCTATCGCCATTATTTAGTGCGCGTAACGAGTATATGGATAAAGCAGACATGTATGTACGCATGCATGGCAGCATAGCTTGGGGCGATGGTGGCGAATGCCATGATGTAATAAACATGTACGACAAATACGGCGCCATGCCGCTGGAAG